>Ga0208968_1001476_pt1 | contig 12682 bp, 10 predicted proteins | sample RifOxyA3_FD_184031 | JGI IMG/M metagenome (GOLD analysis project Ga0208968, IMG submission 184031) | Groundwater microbial communities from Rifle, Colorado - Rifle Oxygen_injection A3 (SPAdes) | ecosystem: Environmental > Aquatic > Deep subsurface > Groundwater | place: Rifle, Colorado, United...
AAAACAAAAAATTATTGCGTATTTTAAAACGCAAATCTGTCATTGCGAGCGAAGCGAAGCAATCCATTAAATAATGCTATAATTTGGATTGCCACGTCGGGCTTTCAGTCCTCCTCGCATTGTACATGTCACTTTATGTGTAAGTATTTTTTGTTACCTCCTTAATTACATCAATACAAATATCTAAAAAACCGGATTAAATATGTATTGACAGCATTTCTTATAATTTTTGGTAGTGGCACAATAAGTTCTGATAGCTAAAAGTTTTGTTAACTAATAACAAAGCTTTTAGCGGTGACATAAGTGCTAACGCACATCTTAGAATTTCAATCATTCAGGTAATCCCATGATTATCAAGATAGGGCGATGACCATCACCAAATTTTTTATTAAGTTTATGCCGAAAAGTAGTTTTTAAGAATTAAATATACTCTTTATAGCTTCAAAAATAGATTTATTAGTATTAACATCAATTTTTGGCAGGTTAGTATTTATTCTTTTATTTCTCGCCTGATCTTTTAGTGCTTCAATTTTACTGCTAAGTTCATCTTTTTTCTCATAATCAACGTTATATTTAAGGAAATTTTCAAACGATTCCGATGCATCAGCATAATCGCCCACCTTTTCGTAAATATTACCAAGATTAAAGTAAATATCAGCATTATAAGGACTTAATCTTATAGCTCTTCTTAATTCAACAATTGATTCTTTGTATCTTTTTCCTTCAAATAAAGCAATTCCTAAATTATGCCTGTAAAATGGATTATCGGGATCGAGGAAGCATGCTTTTTTAAATGAGTTAATAGCTTTTTCTAGGTTGCCCTGAACCTGGTATGCTAAACCAGTGTCATTATGTGCTGCTGCATTTTCAGGATTTAGTTTTATTGTTTGCTCTATATTTTCTATAGCAAGTTCCATATTTCCATCATTTTTATGTATTAACCCTTTTTGGTAATAAGCGTCTGCTAGATTAGGGTTTATGTTCAAGGCTTTTTCTAAGTAATATAAGGCTTTTTGATGATCCTCACTCTTTATGTAGCATATGCCAAGTCCATAGTATGCGTCACTGAACTCTCCATTTTTGTTTATTGCAGCTTCAAAATATTGTTTTGCTTCTTCTTGCAGGTTTTTAGCTAATAATAAATTCCCTAAATCAATATAAGCTGCTAAATACTCAGGATCTAACACGATAACCTTTTTATAACTATCAATGGCTTTTTCTATTAACCCAATTGAATCCATTGAGAATGCAAGATTATAATGTGTTGTAGCATTATTAGGATTTAAACTCAAAGCTGTATTATATTCATCTATTGCTTCTTTAAATTTACCAAGATGCGAATATACTGAGCCTAAGATTGCATGTGCTTGTTCATGATCCGGTTTTAGCTCAATAGCGGCTTGTAGGTCTATTTCTGCCATTTGATAATTTTTCTTTAAGAAATAAACATACCCAAGAGCATACCTTACATCAGAGTTATTGGGGTTTAGACTAATCGCAGTTTTGAATTCCTGTATGGCTTCTTCTAACCAACCTAAAAATCCGTAAGCTAGCCCCAGGTTATTGTAGGCTTCTATATTTTTTGGTTCAAATGTAATTACATATTTAAACTCAGCAATTGCTTTTTCGAATTTCTCCTGAGCGCTATATATTAATCCTAGGTAAAAATGCGCTTTTATATTGTTAAAATCTATACTCAATACATTTTGTAGCTCTTTATGTGCTTCTTCATACTTGCTGCTATTATAATATATTGTTCCTAATGCCAGATAAGATTTAGGATTTCTCGGGTTAATTTCAATTGCTTTTTTGTAATTTTCAGTAGCTAGTTCAATTTTACCTGTTTTTTCATAATTTAATGCCAATAAATAGTAACTATCTTCAAGATCCGGATAATTATTAATTAAATCATTTATTAAATTTACTGATTTATCATACTGTTGATTTTCAATATACATTTGGCAGAGCTGTACTAAAATTTCAGGGGTGTTTTGTGCTTGGTTTGTAGCCTGCTCAAGATATTCTATTGCTTTAGTCCACTGATTTGTGACTTCGTATACTTTTGATATTCCAACAAGTGAATTGATATTATTGATGTCAGATTGTAAGGATTTTTTATAGAATTCCAGGCTTTTTTCAAAGTTATTTATGCAAAAATAACAATCAGCTATTTTTTCCATTATGTCAAAGTCTTCAGGCATTAAAGCCAGGATTTCAGAGTAATAATCAATAGCTGTTTTATATTCTTTTTTATGTTTAAAATCTTCGGCTTTATTTAAACATTCTTGTGGATTCTTATCAGACACGATAGCCCCTATCAAAGTGTACATTTATATATATTATACAAGCAACTTAAAATCTGGCAAATAGCGGTATTATTTATATGAATGGTCTTTTTATAAGAAGAAATGAATTATACAGCTACCTGCTCTTTAAGATAGTTGTATAAAGTATCTCTTAGGACAGGTAATCTATTCTTCGACTTTATTAAGTCAATTAATTCCTCTTTTGATACTCCTCTTCCAAAAGTACCACCAGCCGCCAGGGTAATTCTTTCATCACCTAGTGTGCCTCCAACATCATTTACACCCCAGTCAAGTGATTCAGCAGCTTCTTCCATTCCTTGCTTTACCCAGCTAGCCTGGATATTTTGTATAGATTCTTTAAAGAATAATCTTGATATAGCAAGCATTTTCAGCCTATCATTAGCAGTTAGGGGACTAATTTTATCTTTTAACAATGTTTTATTAGCAATAAAAGGTAACGGAATAAATTCTGTAAATCCGCCTGTTTTATCCTGAATATTTCTTAAAACTTCTAAATGTTTAGCTCTATGGTAATTTGACTCAATATGCCCATACATTATTGTTGATGTAGTTGGAATATTAAGTTTATGGGCTAATTCAATAATCTCTACCCATTTTTTTGTATTTAATTTTTTGGGGCATATTTTTGTGCGGATTTCATCAACAAGTATTTCTGCTGCTGTACCTGGCATTGAATCCAGACCTGAATCTTTGAAATACTCCAGGATATAACTCAAAGACTTTCCACTTAATATTGATAGAAACTCTATTTCCTCAGGTGAATATGCGTGAATATGTATTTCTGGATGCCTGTCTTTAACCCAGGTTAATAGTTCAGCATACATATCTAAAATGTTTTTTGATTTTAAACCTGGTATTTTGAGCTTCGAATATAGTCCTCCCTGAAAACAGACTTCTAAGATGCCATTTTTTACGGCATTATAAAGCTGTTCTTCAAATTCAGTTAAATCTAAAGTATAACTTTCAGTCTCATTTTCAGAACGTCTAAAGCCGCAAAACAGGCAAACTGCTTCACAAATATTTGTGAAATTTACATTTAAATTGACAATATAGCTGACGTTATCGCCAGCTATATTGTTTCTAATTATATCTGCAGCATTTTTTATGGATTCTATCTCTTCTTTATCAGTAGTATCAAATAATAATGCTGCGTCGTTTACAGTTAATCTATAAGCACTCTCAGTTGCTTTAGTTAGTATTTTATTTATTTCACTCATTTTTTATTTTTTAGCTAACATATGTTGATAAATTTGGTTTCTTTGAACTCTGTTGGTTCCACCTTTTATTTGTCCGTCAACTGCAAGTCTAATTACATCAGCAAAGTCATTGTTTGCTAAGTAACCTAAGTTGCCAAGCATTTGTAATGCTTGTATTGAATTTTGGCTGGCAGTATCTGTCGCTTGAACTTTAGCCATTGTTGCATATTTAATGTTTGCTTTATTATTATCAATTAAATCTGCGCTGAAGTATGTAAGCATTCTAGCAGCTTCAAGCTCTGCGTACATATCTGCTAAAGTAAATTGTACACTTTGTGTTCCTGAAAGAGCCATATTATTTGTGTCTCTTACTTCTTTAGCTGTGCTGATTCCTGCAACAATAGAACTGTGTCCTATACCAATTGCAACTGCTGCTATTAAAGTCCTTGCAATGCTTAAATAAGATTCAAAATTGTCATTTACTACTGCAACACAGGCACTTTCTGGAACATCTATATTGATCTCAACTTTATTGAGTTCTATATTTGAACCCGCAATATTTTTTGTAACGTTGATAATATTGATATTTTTTTCTGAAACATTGAATACTCTGATTTGATTATTTTCATCTTGCGCAAATATTAAGTATTTATCAGCTGTTAAATGTTCTTTTCTAACTAATTTTTTACCTTCAATATGCCAGTTTCCACCATTATTTGTAGCTTTAGTTGTTAAGTCTTTAAGATTAGCTACACCTGGTTCAGCACATAAAGTAGCATAAATTTCTGATGAGTTTAATTCACCATTACCATATTTTGTTGTTAATTCTTGCGCTAATATTTGATCTACCAATACTGAAGCTGCTTCTGGTGCAACTTTAGCAATTTCTTCAATTGAAATTGTTAAGCCTAGATAATCATCATAAGCTGCTTTTTCTGATGGTTGATAACCAAAAGATTTATTAATCAGTTCTTTTACGATATTTTTTGTATTATCTGCCTGAATTTCAGTAATAGCAGCGTTTGCTTGTTTTTTATTTTCCAGATGTTTAGAACCTAATTCAAACTGTACTACCATATTAATTCCTTTTCTTAATTATAAACTTACTTGATTATTTAATAATTATCATGAACATAACAAATTAACTACAAGAAATAAACATATTTGTAATATTCTTTAGTGATTTATTATACATCACTATCTATTTACTGAAGTGCTGACGTACAAACTTATGATACTCCTTATTAATGCTTTGATTAAAATTTGCGATAAATTACAAATATTGTTTAACTAATTTCATACTACAATATTCTCCACACATTGTGCATGGGGAACCATCATTTATGTTCTCAAATACGTCTTTATCTATTGCATATTGTGCTTGTTTGGTCCAGTCTAAATTTTTTCTGGCTATAGACATTTCAAGGTCTTGCTTAATAGAATTTTTTCTTCCTTTTGCTACATCAGCAGCGTGAGCTGCAATTTTTGTTGCGACAATACCTTGCTTAACTTGTTCGATATCTGGAAGACCTAAATGTTCACTTGGAGTAACGTAGCAGAGGAAGTCTGCTCCATGAACTGCTGCAAGAGTTCCTCCTATTGCTGCTGTGATATGATCATAGCCTGGGGCTATATCTGTTACTAATGGGCCTAAAACATACAATGGTGCACCTTGAGTTAATGTTTTGATAGTTTCAATCATTCCAGGAATCAAGTTTAATGGGACGTGTCCAGGGCCTTCTACCATTGACTGAACACCTGCTTTTCTTGCTCTATTAACGAGTTCACCAAGAACTACTGTTTCAGAAACCTGTGCTCTATCTCCAGCATCCGCCCCACATCCAGGTCTTAATCCGTCACCTAATGAAATGGTTACGTCATAAGTTTTAGCTATTTCTAGTAATTCATCATAATATTCATATAATGGGTTTTCTTTTTGATGTTTTGTTATCCAGCTAGCTAACATTGAGCCACCACGACTTACAATACCGGTCACTCGCCCTTGCTCTTGCAAGGTCTTTATTACATTTTTTGTAACTCCGCAGTGAACGGTAATGAAATCGACCCCATCTCTACAATGTTTTTCAACTGCTTCAAAGATCTTGTCTTTTGTGAGTTCGAGAATGGATTCTTCATAGTTAATTGCTTCAACACCTGCCTGATATATAGGAACAGTCCCGACAGGAATTCTTGATTGGGCAATTATTTCTCTTCTTGTTTCATCAATATATTTTCCGGTGGATAAATCCATTACTGTATCAGCACCAGTTTTTTCAGTCATTCTTAACTTATATATTTCTTCTTCGGTAGTGCTTCTTTGATTTGAAGTACCTATATTGGCATTTACCTTAATCGATAATCCTTCCCCAACTCCTATTGGAATTACATTGGTATGATTAATATTTTTTAAAATTACTATCTTTCCTTCAGCAATTTTTTTAATTAAGTCTTCTGTTTTAATATCCTCTTTTAAGGCTATAGCTTCCATTTCTGGAGTTAGCTCATTGTTTCTTGCAGATATAAGTTGAGTCATTTTATTACCTTTATTATTTTGTTCCCAATCTCAATACTGAAAAATGATATCAGAATAATAATACCACTTCAAATTTTTATTTCTTTTCTGATTTTGCTTGCTTAGAGAAAGTTAGACTGAATTCCTGAAAAATTTTGACAATATGTGATTATTTGACTATTATTTTATTGATAAATTTATTATATGCCCACGTAGTTCAGTATGGATAGAACGCAGTCCTCCTAAGACTGATGTCACAGGTTCGAGTCCTGTCGTGGGCATATCTTTTAGAGTTAAGGATACATTGGTGTTTACTTTGCGTCATTTAAGTACATAAACAAATAATAAATTTTATTTTTCTACTTTACATAATTTTTTCTAGTTGCTATAATACGAATTGCAAGTTGAATAAAGCAATAATAATGATCCCCGGTAGCTCAATGGCAGAGCATTCGGCTGTTAACCGAAGGGTTGTAGGTTCGAGTCCCACCCGGGGAGCCATTTAAAAAGAGACTGTTTGAAAACAGTCTCTTTTTTGATATATTTATGAACAGATGGGTTTTAACATACAATCTACTTGAGTCTTGAGGAACAATAAAAGTGAAAAAAGATTTAAACATGTCAGATGATTTTTCTCTTTCAGGAATATGGTTTTTACCTGAAAATGATAAAACTCTATCAGGAGATTTGAATTATCTAAATGGTGAAAAAATTAGCTTAAATGCGTATTCTCTTGGTAAAATTGAGGACATCAATAATTTTTTTTCAATAGATACTTTAAAACCTAATGTTTCTAAAATAGATATAATACTAGGGCAAACTAATGAAAAAGGTCTTGTAACCTTATATGACTGTTATAATATTAATTCCGGAGTCTCAGTCTATAATGATAGCTTATTAAGCCCAGTATTAACACGTTTACCTTTTAATGCAGAGGCTATACTTATTGGTAAACATTTTGTCAAGAAAGATGATATTACGTTCGAAAGTATTATTATAGAATTTACTAATCTAAATAGCTGGGCACCATTTTTAGGACATAAACGCAAGCTTTTTTTTGATAATAACAATAAGTTTACAGGTATAAATTTTAATTACTCTTTGCCAGATGATATTAAGATTGATCTTGAAAATGGCTTAAAATTCAATGTTTTATGCTCTTTTAATTTGGAAGACTTTTCTAGGGATAAAAGAGTTTTTAATTTTGTAGAAAAAATTAAATTAGAAATAGGAGTAAAAGAGCCTAAAAATTTAGATTTTTTTATATCTACAATACATAAATTAGAAAGATTTTTTACTCTTGCAATGCTTATGCCTATATATGCGTTATCAGTAAGGGGAAAAATCAAAGAAAATCATAGTAATGAAAAAGTAGTAAGAAATATAGTTGAAATATTCTATAGGGCTAATAAGATTCCAGCAAATTTTAACGAGAGAACTCCTAAGGAAATGTTATTTACATATGATGATATTTCTGAAGATTTAAAAACATTACTTGATAACTGGTTTGCAAAATATGAACTGTTAGAGCCGATTTTAAATCTGTATTTTAACGTTGTTTATATTGAAGAATCAGATTATATCAATAATTTTTTGAATTTAGCTCAAGCTCTAGAATCTTTTCATGGTAGGATATATGGAAAAAACTGTAATGAAAAGACTGGATGTAAATATAAGCATTGCGAGAAAGTAAATAAGACTAAGAATATTCCCCTGATTGACAGATTAAAATGTCTATTAATTAGACATAAAGAAAAAATTGAAAAGGTAATTACTGATCTTGATGATTTTGCTAAAACTGTTAGCTTTAATAGAAATTATTATACTCATTATGATAGAAATGATCCAAGAAAAGTCAAAAAAGGAGTTGATTTATTTAATCTGACAAACCAAATGAAATTCTTATTTCAATTATGTTTGCTTTCAGAGATCGGTTTAGATGAGGAAAAAATCATTGACTTATTGTCTGGTAAGAATATTTATCGATCATATTTTCAAATATAATCAAATGAAATTAAGCGATCTTTAAAAGATTTTTTATTTTTTCAATATAAATATTTTGCAGAATAAAAGTTATAAACTTATCAACTCAACCGGATTTTTCTATATATTTTAAAAACGCTTCTAAATTAGAAGCGTTTTGGCCATTTTCTTGATGTATGAAGAACCCTAAGAATCTCAATGTTATTATCTTTTACCCTGTATGGAACAATGTAAGGATAATCGGGAATAATTAGCTCACGAGTTCCAGTCACTCTTCCTGCTCTGCCTATTGCAGGATTGCGAGGTAAAAGTTCTTCTATTTGATTAATTATATAAAGAATAATGTTAATAGCAGCTTTGGGATTATCGGTGGCTATATATTCTTCAACACTTTCTAAATCCTGTTCAGCTAGCTTTGTCCACCGAATTTGCACGTTTTTGCTCCCATTTCTCTTTTATATTTTCGTGGCTTGAGAATTTTTCTTGATCCGCCTGTTCAATACCTTCTTGAATAGCTTCAATTTGCCATGACTGAGTATCAAGATATTCTTCTATTGCTTCTAGCGCCAGAAATGTTTTTGTCCGGCCTGTAGACTGAGCGAGTTTTTCTAACTTATCTTTTGTTGTATTAGGCAATCGTAAAGAAATTAATTCCTTTGACATAATTGTACTCCACTGTAATACATGTATATCATTGTAATACATTTTTAAATTTATTCAAGTCTTCAATTTCTTTAGATAAGTTAAAAGTTCTAATATTGTCCAATATGGGGAGTTCTTAAAAGCCCAAGTCGTTTCAGGCTAGGGCTTTTAAGTTGTTTATGTCTCATAATATGTTGGATTCTTATATTCAAGTTAATTTCCTGATAATATAATAAATTATATTTTTAAGAGATTATTTTTATGGATTATTATTTAACACAAGAAGATTTTAAAAAACAGTTAAAGGAAAATATAGTACTTTTAACGAATTCGTGTCGAACCCATCTTTTCCGAATAAAACTACTGGAACAGTTTTAAATAAGATTTTAATATCTTTAACTAATGACCAGTCCTTAGAATACTGATATTCCAGGTTTATAACTTCATCGAATTTTTTTATTTTAGACCTGCCACTAACCTGCCATGGCCCAGTTAAACCTGGCTTCATAGCAAATCTCACATAATGCCAATTCTTATATTTGTTAACCTCAGAAGGTAAAGGAGGTCTAAACCCTACAAGACTCATCTCCCCTTTAATTACGTTAAATAATTGTGGTAATTCATCAAGACTATATTTTCTTAGAAATTTACCGATTTTTGTTATTCTTGGATCATCAAACATTTTAAACATTAATTCATTCGTTTGATTATACTTTTTAAGCTCCTGAAGTTTTTCTTCAGCGTCTACATTCATACTTCTAAATTTATAAATATAAAATTCTTTTCCATATTGTCCAACCCTTTTTTGTTTAAAAAGGATAGGACCTTTTGAATCAAGCTTTATAGCAATAGCAATAGCAAATAATATTGGAGAAATAATAATCAATCCTAAAAGTGTGCCGCTTAATTCAATAAATCTTTTAATCCAACATTGAATAGGTTTTTCTTTAGAGCAATCTAAGTTGATAGAAATTTTAAAAGGATTTTTCTTATAAGTCTCGCTTTTTTGATAACACTTTTCTAGGAAAACAATAATTTCTGGAGAAATAGCACTAGGTTTCAATTCTTCAATTATGCTTTTACTGCAATTATAATAATACTTTCGCCTCATCGATCTGTTATTCTTCTTTTGTACAGCTAACTTTTCATAAACTTCATGATTCTTCTTTCTAATTAAATGCTAAACAAAAAATTAATTAACTAAATTTACCAACTAAATTAATCAAACTTTACAAGTGTTATAAAGCTATTTTCTTAACAGGAGTTAGGCAAAGTAACTTGAGGATATAAAAAATACAACATCCTCATTTTTGTTTTATCGAGATAAAAAGTTCTATTATTGTCCAATACGGGAAGTTCTTTTTTTTAGGAAATCACGAAGAGTTTCACGAGTATTAACCTGAAATATTTGTCCTTAAATAAAAATAACTATAAAAATTCATTGCGCCAACGGCATTATTTTAAATGAAATATTAATACCAAAAAACTTGATATTCATTCTCTGGTTAATTTTGCTTGTTGTTTTGTATATTTCTAATAAAAATGGAATTTTTATTAGAAATATCTTCCGAATATTCGTTTTTTGAAAATTGACAGCCATATTATTTTTACAAACGAATATCTCTAGATCAGTTAATTCACGATTTTTGTCTTCATTAAAATAATATAATTTATGTTCTTGTGGAAATTTTTTATATAAATTTATCAAGTGCTTTTGAAAACCTTCTTCAAAGTGATTTTCTTGCATTACTTCAAATAACCTGTTCTTGCCAGAGTTTTTACTTAATATATCAACAGCTATATTTATCAATTGTTCTTGAGTTTCACTAAAAATACCGGCTTCATTAAAACTATCCAAATCATTTAAAGGAGTTTTAAGAGCTAAAGAAGGTATATTATATTTTGCTATATCAAGTAAAGCAGTAAATGAGGAAATAGGGAAGCTATCAATTGCCAGATCAGATATAGCGAGATATTTTTCAAGATTTTGGTGTTCTACCCTGCCAATTGCATTTATCCTTCTCTTGGAGTCAATAAAGGCTTTATACCAACTTTCTTCATCTTGATCTGGACCTATAGCTAATAAAATGGTATTTTCAGTCCTTTTGAGTATCTCAGATATAGTATTTATAAAATTATAATTATCAAAAGGCGCATACTTATATGAAGATGCCATAGTTAGTATTACTTTTGAGTTTTCTTGAAATCCTAACTCTTGCTTTGTTCGAATAATTTGCTCAGTATTTTCTTTTATATTATCAATATTTTCACTACAAATAGGTAATGGTAAAACCGCGTTATTCTTAACGTGTCTATACTTTTCATTAAAACTATTAGAACAAGTTCTAAAATTAACAACAAGATCAGAAATACTTACACCTAGCCAGAAGATATGATCTCCATGATTAAAAAACACAACTGGTCTTTTAAATTCTTCTGTACCAAAAGCCAATATTGGCACAATATCTTCCATATGAACATGTAGAATAATATTTTCATAGCCAGAAGCTATCTTTCGTAATTGCAGTGCTGATTCAACAAATGTGGTATTTTTATCAAAAACTATAAAATCACCATTTTTTTCTTTAACGTTTTGCCTTAAGGTATCAGGAATTTCGTTCTGATATTTTTGCTTAAGTAAGATTACAGAATGCTTTTGCTCTGCTGGGGAATTTTTAATCCATCTTTCAGTCACACGTGTGTGACCACCTGTAGGAAAAGCTTCTGTAAGCACGTGTAAAAAGCTGTTTTTTTCATAAGTTTTATTTAAAGGTATGTTGTATTTTTTAGAGATGTTTATAAGCTCATTTTCTATTTTGCTTGAGCATAAATGATGACAAACATTATAAGATGCAAAATGAGCGGAATCTAATAAGTATTGCAGCTTTTTAGATTCATTTTTCTCTAAATCGGCTTTTTTTAATAAATTTCCAAATTTATTTTTATTTTTATTTATTTTTAACAGAACTTTTTCAGTCGTCAAATTCATAAATTGCACCATTTATCTTTAAAACGTCTGCGCAAAGATCTTGTTGGAATAAATAAGGCTATGAATTTGCCTAAAACCATTTTTATTTTATTCTCAATAAGCACTTTTAATTTTACGTTCATCTTGTAATTATCAAATATTTTGCTGGTTTGTTCAATATTTCCCATACATTCAGCCATTGGATTAGAATAATCATAAGATGCATTGTCATATACATATTTTTTAATATTGTCTGTTACAGAAACACATTCACATTCATTTGGCTTTCTATTACTATCATTTTCCAGAATCAAAAAGTCTATATTTTTATCTGGAAATTTACTGTCAATTTTCTCGTAGGCTACTTTTAACCTGTTTTCATCAATGAATTTATCTCTGCTAAGCCACACGATTAAAATGGTTTGCGCTTCTGCAATATGTTTATACAGTCTATTAATTCTTCTAGCGTATTTTTCTTCTACAACATTGAGATTAACTAACAAGTCTGAATTAGCTGGAAAATCGTGATAAAAGTAAAAACCCGTTCTGATATTTTCATAATAATCGTAATTCGGGTCATTATTCAGTTCAGGATTTTTAGGCAAAAACTTAATATCTTCCGGATTAAGAAAATCTTTAAAGTCATTAACCAATAAATCTATCCTGCTTTCGAAAGAAGCCTTAGTCAGCCAGTCAAAAGGATAAGAGAAATTTTGTAAATTATGTTTTCTTAAATATCCAGTGCAAGCGCAGTCTTCACCTATACTAAATATAAAATCATATTCGTTACTTGTATGCATTTAAAACCTCAATAACTATACTAACTTCTTCATCGCTCATTACGGGACTAATTGGAATGCTTAATACTTCCCTATGAATTTTCTCGGTAATTGGCATGCTCAGACCATTCCATTCTGAATACGCTTTTTGCTTATGAGGAGGAATTGGATAATGGATCATTGATTGTATGCCTTTATCAGCTAAATGTTTCTGTAAATTATCCCTGTTTTCGGTTCTTACAACAAACAAATGCCAAACATGAGAGTCTTCGTTA
>Ga0208968_1001483_pt1 | contig 12626 bp, 6 predicted proteins | sample RifOxyA3_FD_184031 | JGI IMG/M metagenome (GOLD analysis project Ga0208968, IMG submission 184031) | Groundwater microbial communities from Rifle, Colorado - Rifle Oxygen_injection A3 (SPAdes) | ecosystem: Environmental > Aquatic > Deep subsurface > Groundwater | place: Rifle, Colorado, United...
CAAGTTGATCGTGTACCTGGCGCGGCGCCTGCTCGTGTTCGAGCGCCGCCTCGACGAGGCGGGCATGACGGTGCTGGACGCGGTCAATGCCCCGGGGTTCACGCTCGAGCGGCAGGGGGACTGCCTGGTTCTCAGTCAGGCCCAATCGCGGCGCTGGTACTTCGAGTCGCCCGACCAGGGCGCGACGCGTCCTTTGGCGGGGGCGCGGGGGCAGAGCCATCCGCCTGTTGCCGCCCGTTGGCGCATCGCCAGGGCTTCACCTTTCACGCACTGCAAATCCTCGCGCACGGCACTTGCCCGCAGCGGCTGTGGGGTGTAGGGTAAGGGTCGTTGGGTTGAGAGTTCTTGTGAAAGGGGATCTCCGCATGAACGCCGCCGTTTGTCCGTTTGTCCGTTTGTCCGTTTGTCCGGCCTTGCCACGCACCGTAGTGCCGCGCTGGCGGCGCTGCTGATCGCCATGGGCGCCTGCCTGACCTGGCCCTGGCCCGATGCGCGCGCCGAAGACCCGAAGGCCGATGTCGATGTCGATTCGGTGTGCGTCGGCGCACCTGGCCAGGGTCCCTGCGTCACCGACCCGGAATGCCCGCCCCCGGTACCGGACCAGGAGGAGTCGCGCAACTCCTGGAGCCCCAGCCCGTCGATCGATCTGGGCAACCCGGCCTGCAAGCCGACCGGGCCGACCCTTATCTGCGTCGGGCTCGGCGGGTATCAGTACTCGATTTCGGGCTACAGCGACAAGGACACCTACACGCCGCAGAAGCGGACCCGCGGTGGCGCGTACAATGCCGATTGCGTGTGGGAATGGGGCGTGTGGGGCGGCTGGGCGAACGATGGTTCGCCCGGACATGCCGGCGACTCGACTTCGGTCACCGCCTGGCACACGAGCCTTGACACTCCGCAGCACAAGTACATTACCAACTCCGGCGTCCTGACCGCGCCCACGAGTCCGGGCACCATCTCTATCACTGCCACGATCGACGACGCGCCAGCGTCCGTGAGCGATCCCGACGTCGGCGACCGTGACGATTCCCCGGTCACCAGTGCCGCCTTGGCGGTGACGGTTGTCGCGGTGACCGACCTGCTGGTCCCGGGCGCGACCCCTGTCCCGGACGGCGACACGGACAACGTCAACACCAAGGCGTACGTGATCGCCAAGTCCGACACGGCGGGGACCACACTGGTCGTGGAAGCGGTTCTGTCCTCAGGCACGCTGGTTCCGCCGTGCCTGACCTTCACCGGCGGCACGGCCATCGACGCGCTGCATCATTCCATCCCCCTCGACCAGCCCGGAACCTACACCCTCGACGTCATCTGTGGAACGTCGTTCAAGAAGGCCGTGGTGTATGTGGTTGGAGTCCAGTTGCAGACCGACGTTCCGGAGTCCATACGCGCCAAAACTGCTTGGAGTGGACTAACGGACGACGAGTGTTCGACAACGATCAGCATATCGACAAGCCCCTCGGGCCGCGAAGGGTGGATACTGCTCTCCGTCTGGTCTGTGTTTCCGCCCGACCCTCACGTCCTCAATGGGTGGCTGTCCAAAAACAGCGATGCCCAATGGAAGTACGAGGCGTTCGAGGAACCGAAGACGGAGAAACACCCGAACCTGAAGACGGTACGTCTCGTGGCCGTGCTGGCGCCAAACCCGCCCCCGGAGGTTGTCCTCCCCAACGTCCAGACCAACGTGTATGTGTATACAGTATTCGACTACAAGGCGAATCAACCGGCCGGAATACCCGGGGACCGCAACGCGGCCTGGCAGTTTGCCAAGTGGAAGTACGACATCGACACCAGTGGTCTCAGCTCGATTGCCTATGACCAGAATCTGGGCCACGCGGGGTCTACAAGCACGGTCACAGACGCGTGTGCCCTGGGGCCTAGTGCTTTCGTGTCGGAGAATATATGCGCCAGCGTGATGGGGCACGAGAACGTGCACGGAGTACAGGAAGCGTGGTTCATCCTCTGGTCGGTGAATCGGTTCAACGCAGGGCTTCCGCAAGAAGCCGAGAAGCAAGCGTACCAATGGGAAATCGACCATCAGAGTGACACCGGCACTGACGCAGGTTACATCGACAACGTCCAAGCCTGGTGGAACTACTACAACTGTACGGGTCCATACCCCGGGGCGGATTGATGCCCAACAACACCCCGGGACGCGGTTGTCGAGAAATGAGGTCGCGAGCGTTTCCGAGTTCGAAGGAGAAGCACACCGTGAGAAATCAGCTATCTGCTCTTGTAGGCCTCTTGACCGGCCTCATTCTGGCATGCACTGCGACCATGGCGGCACAAGGGGAGGCGAATGCCCGCCTCTCGACCCTGCCTCTTTCCCAAGCGCAATTGGCACTGCAAGAACAAGCAAAGGTGCTGCCAAGTCTGTCGCAAGAGGCCAAGAGGGAGTTTGTGAAGGAAATCCAAGAGGTCCTTGAAAAACTCCCAGTTGTTCCCGACAAGAACGCAAAGGATCTGGCTCCGGAGGAGAGAACTGCTTTGGACGTCAAGGCCCTTTGTGTCGCTGTTCTTGTGGTGTTGGCCCAGCAGGGGGAAGGCGAAGCGGTCAAGCAGGTGGAACGGCTCAAAGGGTCGGGAGACCGCTGGACCAAGATATTCCTTACGTCTTCGCGGTCCGAAGTGAACAAAGACGCGGGCGGACCGGCACCCGGCGAGGATTTCCCGAAGGACGCCAGCTTCGAGTGGGGACATTGCGAGATTGAGCGCGCCATTCTGGACCGCTCGCTTCCTCGGCCCCATCGGACGGCCGCCTTACAGCAGGCGTTGTCCAACCCCGATTTCCATGGGGCCTACAGAACTGCCGGGCACGAAGCCAGCAGAGAGGCGATCGTTATACTTATCGAGGCGGAACATGCCAAGGAGACGGACTCCTTGGTCGCAGACATGCTGGTCAGGGTGCACGTACAACTTGGCACCAGACAGCGGACCAAGGAATTCGTGAAGACGGTGCTCGCCCGGCCCAACCTGCCGAAGAACGTCCAGCGAACCGCGCAATACTACCTCAATACGTTCGAAGCAGCGGAAAGGTGAACTCCGCCGTGGTTGCCCATTTCGGTTCCGGCCCCGCTTGCGGGTGATGGACACACGTACAGGTTCAGGGATGGGGGGCCTCGGGCATGGAACCGCACCCCGGCAGGAAACAAACTGCGGATGCGATGAACCGGTTTTCTCTTCTCCTGCTTTTCCTATCGTTCGTCGCGTTGGCGGACACGGACACCAGTGTACTGCTGCCGGAGGGGTTTGCGTACCCGGCGATTATCAAGCCGTCCGTTCCAACGCCTGGTTCCCGGTCGTGCCCTGGGTGCGGGCGGTTGCGGCGCGGGCCGCTGGTGGTGGCGGAGAAGAACCTGGTCTATCACACGGTGAACCTGGACCGGTCGCCGGGCGGCTGGGCGGGCGCGCTGCTGACCGTCGAGGCCGGGTTCGGCAAGCCGTGGTCGCCGGAGCTGGTCTACGGGTTGCTGCCGGAAGGCATCGAGGGCCAGGGCGACAAGCTGATCGTGTACCTGGCGCGGCGTCTGCTCGTGTTCGAGCGGCGCCTCGACGCGGCCGGCACTACGGTGTTGCATGCGGTCAATGCCCCGGGGTTCACGCTCGAGCGGCAGGGGGACTGCCTGGTTCTCAGTCAGGCGGGGGTGCGGCGCTGGTATTTCGAGTCGCCGGACCAGGGCGCGACGTGGCGCGTGGCGCGGCTCGAGCGGGCTCTGTTCCCCGGCCGGTTCACGACCATCGAGTACAACGACAGCGGCAAGATCGCTGCCGTGGTGTACCCGGACGGGAGCAAGGCCCGGATCGGGTACGAGGACGACCTGCCAGCACGGATCGCGACCCCGTTCGGCGAGACGGCGGTGCTACGGCACGATAGCAACGGGTTCCTGACCTCGGTCGAGGTTTCTCGGGGCGCTGCCCCGAACCCCCGTTCGACAAGCTCAGGGCCATCGGCCGCCAAAGGACGCGTCGCGCCCTCTGGACTCCCAATGGTCGATCGTCCTGCCGGGGGCGGCGGTACGCCCCCGGCAGGACGATCGACATCGGGGATCCAAGGGGACAACGTCCCTTTGGCGGGGGCGCGGGGGCAGAGCCCCAGCACTCGTCCAACGACCGAGACGCCGTTCCGGGTGTACCGCTACGAGGCGAACAGCAGCGGGCAGCTTGTGCGGTTCTTCGATGCGGACGGGACGGAGTACAAGCTCGATTATGCCGAGACGGGCGATGGCGGGGTGCGCAAGTATACGGTGGTCATTACCGACCTGAAGGACAAGACGTACCGGTTCCGGCGTCACACGATTGCGGCGGATCAGACCTGGACCATGGAGGACGGGTTCGGGCGCGCGGGTGAGCCGCTGTCGGCGGCTACCGTGTCCGGGACGCGCGTACTGCGCAAGATCAACTACACGGTGCGGCCGCTGGTCACGACCGGGCCGGGCGGCGCCGACCGGCGCGAGTGGGAGTACGACGCGCGCGGCATGCTGCTCGCCGGGACCGGGCCGAACGGCGAGACGCTGTACGTGCACGACGACCGCGGCCGACTGCTGCGCATGGCGTACCCCGACGGCCGCACCGTGACGCGGACCTACGACGACGCGGGGCGGCTGGTCAAGTCGCAGGACGAGGACGGGCTGGAGACGGTCTGTGAATACGACGCCCATGGGCGCGTGAGGAAGACGGTGTTTCCCGACGGCATGGTCAGCGAGTTCGGGTACACCGCGGACGGCGACCTCGCCGAAACGCGGGTGAACGGCAAGCTGCGGCACGGGTTCAAGATGGACCGGCTCGGGCGCTTGACGGAGCACGCGCGCCCGGACGGCACGCGCCTGGCCTGGACGTACGCCAGCACCGGCGGTGTCCGCACCGAGACGCTGTATCCGGAGAACTGGGGCGCCGCCCCAGACCCCGCCAAAGGGACGTTGTCCCCTTGGAACCCCGATGGCGATGGTCCTGCCGGGGGCGCCGATGCGCCCCCGGCAGGACCATCGCCGGCGGGGAGTCCAGAGGGTGCAATGCGTCCTTCGGCTGGCGGGCGGCCTTCGACAGGCTCAGGCGGGACGGGGCAGCATACCGAAGACCCGGAGCGCGTCCGGCCGCTGGTGACGCGTTGCGAGTACGACGAGGAAGGGCGGATGTGCCGGATCGAGCATCCCGATGAGACCGCGGAGCGGTTCCGGTACGACTGCTGCAGCCTGCTCGGCGTGCTCGCTCATGACGGCATGGAAACGAGTTATCGCTACGACACCGGCAGGCGGTTGGTCGAGCGCGCGGAGAACGGCAACCCCGTCGAGCGGTTCAAGTATGACGACGAGGGCCGCGTCGTGGCGCGCGGCACGCGCTCGGACAAGGGCTGGTTGGTGACCGCGACCACCTACGACAAGTCCGGGCGCGTGATCGCCGAGCAGGTGGACGACGCCAAGCCGGTCCGGCACTTCTACGACGATGCGGGCCGGCGCACGCGCACCGTGTACGCGGACGCGACGGAATCCGTGTACTGCCGCGACAAGCGCGGCCGGGTGGTCGGGGTTCGCGGCTCGCACCAGGACCAGACCGACACGGAGTACGACGAGGTCGGACGCGTGCTCGCCGAAACGGTCCGCGTCCCCGGCCCCGAGGGGCGGATTGAGGAGCAGGTCACCCGCTACCAGTACGACGAACGCGGCAACCGCACGGCCATCGAGTACCCGGACGGGCGTCGCAGCGTCTGGGTGTACGACTCGGCCGGCGTACTGGCCGGCGCGCTGCTGGACGGGCGCGTCGAGAAGTACGTCTATGACGAGGCCGGCCGCTTGAGCGAGACGTATGCCAGCACGGGGACCAAGTACGACCCGGCCACGGCCGTGTTGCGCGAGAAACGCGACTACGACGCCTATGGCCGGTTGATCGCGGCCGCTGGGGACAAGTCGCGTGGCGCTGCCCCGAACCCCCATTCGACAAGCTCTGGGCCGGCGGCCGCCACGGAACGCAGCGCGCCCTCTGGTCCCCCAATGGGCGATCGTTCTTCCGGGGGCGGCGGCACGCCCCCGGAAGAACGATCGGCATCGGGCTTCCAAGGGGACAATGTCCCTTTGGCGGGGGCGCGGGGGCAGAGCCCACGCACTCAGGCGCCACCCGCCGCGCTGGGCATTGCGGCGCCCGGGCTGGCCCCGTTCGACGGCTCGCAGTCGCTGGGCGCGATGCGGCAGGGCATGATCGTGTTTGCATCGCCGGACTGTCCGACATGCACGTGGGTCAAGCTCGAGTGGCTGCCGGGCTTCCTGGCCGCATCGCCGGGGCTGCGCGCCTACGGTGTCAACGTTGCGGAGACCGCGGGGCTCGCGCTGCTGACGCAACTGGAGAAGGAACTGCACGCGGACGGCGGCGAGATACCGGCCGTGTATCTGCGCGGCGCCCTCTACTACGGCACGGCCAGGATCGGGGAACTCCAGCCGTGAGGCGCCTGGCGGGCCGCCGCACACGAGAAGGAACCTGTGAGAAAACCCGACCTGTGCGGGCAAAATAGAAGCGGTGCAATGTACGCCATGACATACCCGTTCGCGGTTGTCCGCGGCGGCCGACAGTGGCGCGGGACCTCCGGGACCGCAGTGGGGTGCGTCGGTTCGTCCCGAACCGAGTCCCTCGGCCGGGGACCGGCCGAGGCGCCCTGCTTCGGCGCGGGACGCGCCGAGCCACTGCGGCCGTGCTTCCGCGAGACTGGACTTACCCGCACAGGTCGCGGAATGCTCAGGTTCGGGAGATCACGCGCAAAATGTTAGACCGCAAGCACCACGCCATCGCCGCCATCCTGACGCTTCTGCTTCTGACGTCTGGACTGGTCACGGCCGCACCGGCGGGCTCGCCCGCGGCGGGCCGGCGCGTGGACGAGATGATCGCCGCCGGCCGGTACGCCCAGGCTGGAAAGCAGTTGCGCAAGCGTCTGGGACAGAAAGACATCGCCGCTGGAGAACGGCTGCCTCTGACGGTCCAGCTCGCCCGCGTGTTGCGCCTCGGCGGCGAACCGGCTGCGGCTGTCCAGGAACTGGAAGCACTCGATTTCGCGGACAAGGCGGCCTCGGCCGTCAGGCTGGAGCTCGGCCGGTGTTGCCTGGCCGCTGGCGAGACGGCGAAGGCCAGCGAGACCCTTGCCCTATGCCGCAACGATAGGGATATCCCGCTACGGTGTCTCGCGAACTTTGTCGCGGCTGGTATCGACTTCGACGCGAAGCGGTACGAACCCTGTATCGCGCTGCTCGAACAGGTGCTCCGCGACGGCGCGGGCATCTCCCCGAGCGAGGTCGAGACGAACAAGGAATTGCGGGACGCGCTTGCCGACGCGGCGCGATTGCTCGAAACGGCCCGGGCCGAGTTGGCGCGCTTGCGTTACGGCGAGGACTACTACCACTATCGGCTGGCCCGCATGGCCCAGGCGCGCGGCGACTTCCGCGCGGCGATCCGCGAGTATGGCCGGATCACCGCGCCGGTGCTGGCGGATGCCGCGGGCTGTTACATCCCGGCCTGCGAAGTCCGCATCGGCGGCAAGGAGATGATGAAGCGAGCCATGAAGGACTACGCGGCGTTCATCGCCGGGAACGAGTCCGGGCTCTACCGCGAGGAAGCCCGACTCCATCTCGCCCTGCTGCGCTGCCGGATGCTGCCCGCGCCCGAGGAACTCAAGGCGACCCGTGCGGAGTTGCGACGGCTGCTCGACTGGCTCGAAGCGACGGGAGAGCGCCCCGCCACGGACGGTAATGCCTTGGCCGGGGTGAGCAGGATCGTTGCGGATTTCCCCGTCCCGGCCGAGTTCACGCGGCCCAACGATGCCGGTGCTCTCGTACGCGCTTACACGGCCCCGGAGACCATCGTGAACCGCCTGACCTGTCCCTGGTACCTCGATTACCTGCGGCTGCAGGCACTGCTCCTCGACGTCCTGCTGTCGTTCGATACGGGCGACCAGGCGGCGGCCGAGGCGGGAGTCGCGCGGCTCGCCGAGTTCGAGCGCCAGACCTGTGGCCGTCTGCTGTCGCGTACCGGCATTCCCGAGCGGTTGCGCCAGGGACTGGCCGACCGGGCGTTCCTGGTTCCGCCGGAGTCGTGGGAGAAGTTGCGGGGTGGCGGCGGCATGGCGCTGAAGGCCGCCTGTTTCTTCTACCTGGGCGGCGAGAACGACATTGCGCAACGGTTGTTCGGCGACATCGCGGCGGCGGCCGCCGCGGACCCTCGAAGCGCCGCGGCGGAGGAAGCAGCGGTGGCATCGTTCGGTCTGGGTTGCTGCGCGTTCCGGGCCGGCAAAGACTCGGACGCCTGCGCCGCGTTCGACAGGGTCCGGAGAGATTTCAAACAGGCCGCTGTCTGCCCCCTGGCATCACTACTCCTGGCCAACATCTACTCCGGAACACCCGGGAAGACGGACGATGCATTCCGGGTCTACCGCCAGATTGCCGCCGATCATCGCCGCAGTCCCGTCGCGCCGCGCGCCCTGCTCTGCCTAGCCATCAGCGCCTGCAATCTCGGCAAACCGGACTTGGCCCTTCAGTCCTGCCGCGAGCTTGACCGGCTGTACCCAGGCACTATCTTTGCTCGAAGCGCCAGGACCATCGGAGACAGACTGGCGGCGGCGAGTGGAGAAGCGGATGCGGGCCTGCCCGAACCCGACGCGGACGATGCCGCGAAGCCGGGTCTGACGGGGCGGGTCTTGCCGGTCCGGAAACACCTCGTGCTCCCTGGCGGCGGCAGCCTGGCGCACGAGTACCGGGACTTGCGGCCGGACGACATTCTGAGGTACGACGTGTCATGCAGTCCGCGCACTTCCTGCACGGTCATCCGCCGCTTCGCGCTGCGGTTGAGCGAACTCGAACCGCAGGTCCCGCCAGCCAAGGGCAAGAGCCTGGCCTTCCTTCGCGCTCCGGTCCTCTTCGACGAGGCGACGTTTGAGTAGGCTGGCGTTAGGAATCTCGCGCGTTCTGGCCCGCAATCGCGGCGAAACCGTTGTCGGCAAGAGGAATGTGCTGTCATCATGAGTATCGGTAGAACCCTGTTGCTGGTTACCTGCCTGGTCTTCGGGCTCTGGCCCGCCGGCGGGCCGTCGGCACGGGCGGCCGCGGCCGACGAGGCGCGAACGCAGGCCCGCGACACGTGGATGAACGGGTACCTCAAGATCGAGAAAGCCGTCAAGGCCGAGGAGGGCGGCAACCCCGCCGTGGCCCTGCAACTGCTGCGCGACGCGCAAGCCGTGTTCGAGGACGTGCGGCAACGGTTCCCGACGTGGAATCCGTCCCTGGTCCAGTACCGGATCAATTACTGCAACGAACGCATCCGGCGCCTGGAATCGACCGTGACCGACAAGGCAAGGGACCTGAATCGGACCGACTTGGTGAGCCTCAACAAGCAGCAGTCGGACAAGGTTCAGGCGTTGACCGCCGACAACCTGGAGCTGAAGAAAAAGCTCGAGGCGGCGACGTCGTCCCTGGAGCGGGCCCGGCGCGAGGCCGCCCGCACCGGCATGGCCAGCGACGACGCTGAGAAACTGGTGGCCGAGAACGCGAAGCTCCAGGAGCGGGTGCGCGTGCTGGAAGAACAGGTCGGCACGCTGCGCAAGGAGGCCGAGGAGCTCCGAACGAATCCGGAGGCCAGTCGGAAGGTCAAGGATCTGGAGCGCGATCTGGAGCGCCTGACCGCTCGCAAGACGGAACTGGACACCGCCTTTGAGACATACCGGCGTGCCTACAACAACGTCAAGGCGCAGCTCAAGGAGGCGTCCGTCGAGCGTGACAAGCTCAAGACCGAAAACGAGATTCTCAAAGAGAAGGACGCACAGCACGAACCGGTGGTCGGGCAATGGCGTCAGGACCTGACGGCGGCGCGGGAGAAGCAGACGGGCCTGGAGGGCGAAGTGCGGCGCCTGGTCGTGGACCTGGCGGCGCAGAAGCGGCTCACGGTCGAGGCTGAAACCAAATGGCAGCGGCTCCGCGACGAACTCGCCGGCCAGCTCAATGCGGAGTTGACCGCCCAGAAACAGCTCACGACCGAGGCGGAAGCCAAGCTGCAGCGGCTCCGCGACGAACTCGCCAGCCAGCTCAACGCGGAGTTGACCGCCCAGAAACAGCTCACGACCGAGGCGGAAGCCAAGGTGCAACGCCTGCAGGAAGAACTGGCCCAACGGCCCGCGCCGACAGCACCCACGCCAGAACCCGCCGCCAAGCCCGCCGAACCGGCACCCCCCGTGCCGCCGGTCCAGACGGCCATGGCGCCGCTGGACATGGACAAGACCCTGGCCCAATACAAGTCGGACTTGGATCAGTCCAAGGCTGAACGGGTTCAGCGTGACGTCGAGTTGGGCAAGCATAAGGCCGAACTGGTTCAGCGTGACGCCGAGTTGGGCAAGCAGAAGGCCGAACTGGTTCAGCGTGACGCCGAGTTGGGCAAGCAGAAGGCCGAACTGGTTCAGCGCGACGCCGAGTTGGGCCAACGCAAAGCGGAGGTAGCGCAGCGCGACGCCGAACTGGGCCAGACTCGGGCCGAGGTGGCACAGAACCGGACGCGCATCGTCGAGCTCATTCAGGAGGTGGAAGCAGACCGGACTCTCATCGATTCGCTCCGGCGCAAAGCGCAGACCAAGGAGGAAGAGGCGACCCGGGTGAACGGCATGCTGGACGCACTCCAGCTCAAAGCGCAGAAGCAAGAGTCCGAGCTGGCGGCCTTGAAACGTCTGCAGGCGGATATCGCACGATCCGAGGAGCCGTTCCAGAAACAGATCGAGTCGACCCAGGAGGAACTGCGGCGCGAAAAGACCGAACGGGTCCAGCTCTCCGCCCGGGTCGAGGAGCAGGTGACGCTGCTGCGGCGGCAGGAGGCGACCGTTCGCGAACTGGAAACAGCGCGCGACGAACTCAAAGGCAAGTTCCAGCAGCAGGAGGAGACCATCGCCCGGCACCGGCAGGAGAGCGAGGACCTGGCCGCCAAGGCGGAAGTGGTCGAAGGTCTGTCCGCCACGCTCAAGGACTCGGACAGCGAACTGGCGGCCACCCGCCGAAAGCTCGAGCGCACCATCGCGTTGCGCGATCAGGCCACCGTGCGGCTGGATGAGGCCGAAAAAACGCTCAAGGACCGGGAGAAGGAGATCAAGACCTACCAGGAACTCCTGGCCGCCGAGCACTCGAAACGCGACGAAAAGGAGTCCACGGCCCTGGCCGAACAGGTGCGCGAACTCACGGGGCGGCTGGAGAACGAACGGGCGCGGCGGCGCGCCCTCGAAACCGCCCTGGCGCAGCGCGACGAGCAGCCCGCCGCCGCCGTCGCGGCACCGACCCTCGCCACGGTTGCGCCGCCGGACGAACGCGACCGCCGCGCCCGCGATCGGCAACTGGTCATCCGCGGCCACCTCAGCCAGGCACAGAGCGCGGAGCAGAAAGGCAGTGTTGAGACGGCCCGCTGGAACTACCAGAAGGTCCTCGAGTCCGACCCCACCAACTGGGTCGCGCTGCAGCGCCTCGGCCTGCTGGCCGCACAGTGCAACGATGACGAGGAGGCGGTGCGCTACCTGCGCCAGGCGTTCCGCCAGAACCCGGACGACACCGAGATCCTGCTGCCGCTCGGGTTCGCTCTGGTCCGACAGCAGAAACCGGACCTGGCCATCTCCATGCTGACCCGTGCCGTCGCACTCTGCCCCGAAAACGCCGCCATGCACCGGTGCCTGGGAGTGGCCTGCAGCGCTCTGGGATGGACCGATGCCGCGGAGGCGCAGTTCCGGCGCGCCCTCAACACGGACGCCAAGGATGCCGAGGCCGCGTTCAATCTGGCCGTGCTCCTGGCCACGCGCGAACCGCCTCGAACCGACGAAGCGCGCCAGTGGTACGCCAAGGCCAAGGAGTTGGGCAGCCCCGGCGACCCGGGCCTGGACGCGACACTGGGCACGGGAAAGTAACGCGAAGCCCCGCGCCCCGCCCCCCCACGCCTACTTCTTCCGGCGCCGCCGGAACAGCCGGTGGAAGAAGCCCCTGATGCCGGTGGGTGGGGCTGCTTCGAGGAGTTGCTCGAGTTCGTCCTGGCGCCAGGCGGCGGTCTTGGCCACCGCGGAGGAAGCGTCGTCGATCAACTCATGGAACTCTTTCCCCTCGAGTTGGTTGGCCGCGATTTCAAACGTCTTCTCCAGCGCCACCCCGGGCGCTCGCTCCGACAGAACCAACCGCGTCTGCGCAACGCAGATGACATCGCCGTACTTCAGGCTGACCGGCTTGCCGATCTTGTCCCGGTTCAGCACCGTGCCGTGCCGGCTGCCCATGTCGTCCAGGACGTACTCACCCTTCGCCTTCACGATCACCTGGCAGTGGCGCCGCGACGCGAGCTTGTCGTTCAGCATGATGTCGCACTCATGACTGCGGCCGATGACGTTCGGACCCGCGATCAGGACGAATTCCTCGCCCGCATTGACGCCATGGGTGCACACCAGTTTGGCCATGGATGACTCCCGGCACAACAGCCCCGCATATCCGGTTCCTATCCCCAACGTTCCTTGAATCTAACCCAAACCGCCGCAAAAGGCAAGAACCCCAATGCTGCCCCCGCATGTGCTGCTTCGGCGGGCGCGAGTGCGGCACGCGCCACACGCCGGTCGGCACGGTAACTGCCCGCCGCCGCCGCACCAACCGCCTGCT
>Ga0208968_1001486_pt1 | contig 12611 bp, 10 predicted proteins | sample RifOxyA3_FD_184031 | JGI IMG/M metagenome (GOLD analysis project Ga0208968, IMG submission 184031) | Groundwater microbial communities from Rifle, Colorado - Rifle Oxygen_injection A3 (SPAdes) | ecosystem: Environmental > Aquatic > Deep subsurface > Groundwater | place: Rifle, Colorado, United...
AAACGAAACGTCGCAGCGCAGGGTAAAAACAGCAGTACGCGCCTGCCCATACACAGTGAGAAATGAGGGCCTATGTGCAAAGGAAATCCATCTCAGGTTCGGGCTGCTTTGGCTCTGACATTCACTTTTGCGTGCAATCAGGGTTCCGCTTTGTCAACTGCAGAGTGTGGTGACCGGTATTGTGGCAAACCCGAGACTTGTGTCACTTGTCCTGAGGATTGCGGCACGTGTGTGACCTGCGACGATGGCATCCAGAACGGTCGCGAAACGGATGTCGATTGTAGCGGGGGCTGTCCAAGTCTCTGCTCAGTTGGTGAGACCTGTGAGGAAGGGTCCGACTGCAAGACTGGGTTTTGCGATATGTCCATGCGATGCGCCTGTGTCGACGCATGCAGTGGCATTGGGATGACGTGCAATGTTGACGGCCTGACTCTCGAGACGTGTTCTGCAAACAATGATGGCTGTCTTGTCTTGACCACAGCAACCTGTGCGGAAAGTTGTTCCACCGATAACAATGGCCTATCTGCATGTCGTTGTCTTGCTGGAGTAGCCCACCATTTGGCCTTTGGGGTTGCACCGGTAACCACGGTATACGTAAACGAAAAGTGGCCAGCCTTTGCCGTCCGTGTGGAGGATGGTTGTGGCGATCTCGTGTCAACTCCATCACCTTTGATAACCGTGAGTTTGGTTGCTGGACTGGGATCCATCTCTGGCACCATGACAAAGACGGCTTTGGATGGAACTGCGAGCTTTGATGATATTGCCTATGATGTTGTGGAAACGATCAGCATTGACGTGACGGCAACACCGCTTTTGGGGCTAACAGACATCGTGATTGCGGTGAAGAATGGTACTGTTGCGACAGTATCAGGGGGGGGACACCATTCCTGCGGCGCAAAAGGTGACAATGAGCTTTGGTGCTGGGGAAGCAACCAATACGGTCAGCTCGGGGATGGCACCAACGACGACAATAACGCCCCTGTGCGCATGGGTAGTGTCAACGATTGGAAAATTGTTTCGACGGGCTATTTCCATACGTGCAATCTAAAAGGTGACGGGGAGCTTTGGTGTTGGGGACACAACTATTTCGGTCAGCTCGGGGATGGTGCCAACGAAAACAAGAACACGCCCGTGCGAATTGGTGGCGCCAGTGATTGGACCCTGGTCGAGGCCGGTGAACATCACACCTGTGGTCTAAAGGGTGACGGTGAGCTCTGGTGCTGGGGAAGCAATCAATACGGTCAGCTCGGGGATGGAACCAACGAGGGAAGAAATGCGCCCGCACGTATTGGCAGTGCCAGCAGCTGGAGCAAGATTTCGGCGGGCTACTTGCATACATGTGGTTTAAAAGATGACGGAGAGCTTTGGTGCTGGGGAGACAACGACAACGGTCAGCTGGGGGATGGTACGTCGCAGCAGAAGAACGCACCCGTGCGTATTGGTAGCGCCAGTGATTGGAGCATGATTACCGCAGGCACCTACCACACTTGTGGTTTGAAAGGAGCCGGTGAGCTGTGGTGCTGGGGGAGAAATTTGGAGAACCAGCTCGGGGATGGCACCAACGCGCCTCAATATTCGCCCGTGCGTATTGGTGGTGCCACTGATTGGAGCATGATTGCGGCAAGTATCACCCACACCTGTGGTCTAGAAGGTGACGGTGAGCTTTGGTGTTGGGGGGGAAATGTTTATGGCCAGCTCGGAGATGGCACCAACGAAGGCAAGAATGTACCCGCGCGTATTGGTAGCGCAAGCGGCTGGAGCATGGTTGCAATGGGCTATTTCCACACGTGCGGTTTGAAACGTGGCGGTGAGCTTTGGTGCTGGGGAGGAAATGACAACGGACAGGTTGGCGATGGTACCAACGAAGACAAAAACGTACCTGTCCGCATTGAATGGTAGGTTGCACCAGACGACAGTTTCTCGCTGACAGCGCCATGGTTCTGGCAGGTGTGTCCGTTGCGAGCTGTTTTCCTGATGTCGGCGGTGACTGGCCTGTGGAGTGTGTCGACTATCAGGATAACACACTCACGGGTCCCGTGAGCGGCAGTGCCCGCGTCATCGAAGTGCTCGACCCCTCGAGCGTCACAGAGCACAGCGAAATCGTTGCTGACAAAGTGTTTCCCATGCTCGAGCAAGCGTTGTCCTCTTTGGCAGATCACAGCGATCCTTGGTCGGTGCTGCTCCCCGAGTACCAGGCGGGGATGCGCATTGGTCTCAAGGTGAATTGCCTCAACCCCTCCTGCCCGACCTCAGTGCCCCTCGTTCGCGCCATTGTCGACAGCCTCAAAGCCGGTCTCAATGCCACCGGTGCAGACATCCTGGTTTGGGATCGCCGACTCGACGAGCTCTTCAATTGCGGCTTCACCAACGAATCTACCGGCGCAACGGTGATTGGTACAGAAAACTCAACCACCGATGCCAACGGCCCAGGCTATGAGGAGTGTTTCTGCGAAGTGCTCGGGGGCAAACGCACGCGACTGTCACGCATCATCACCGAGCTCACGGACTTGACCCTGAACGTTCCCGTCCTCAAGACCCACGAAGTCTCTGGTGTCACCGCGAGCCTCAAGAATATCTACGGCATCATCGACAATCCCGGGAGCTTTCATGCCGATCTGGCGACCGCTCTGCCAGCTCTGTACGCGCTCGCTCCGATTCGCCGTAGCATCAAGCTGATTGTCGTTGACGCCCTCGTTGCCGTCACTGTTGGCGGCACGGCTTCGCCGACGGACACCACCCCAAAGCGAATTTTCGTGGCCCGCGATCCCTTGGCGGCTGATCTATACGCCCTCGACCTGGTCAACAAGATGCGCGAAGAGAAGCGCGCCCTAGGTATCCAGGTAACCAATGTCGATGGGAAGTCATTGACCTGGCTCGACAACGCCTATGCGTTGGGCTTGGGCACCAATACTTACGACCTCACCACCATCGAGCGTTAGCTCAAATGCAGTGCCGCTCTGGCAACGATGGAGCTGGTTCCGGGAACTGCCGCAACTCCCAATCCGCAATCAGTCGCCGCTGGTCTCTTACGCGGAAAGTGTCTTGGCGAAGTCGAACAACTTCATCCGCTCGGTTTCCTCCAAGGAATTGAGCGTTTGATGTCGAATGCTTTTTCCTTCGTGAATACCGAAAGCATTCCACGCTGCTCCGTAATCCTTGGTGCCCTGAGGGTTCTGTTTGACGTAGTCAACAAAAGCGATTCGCGCACGCATCTCGAGCCCGAGGGGACCATTACTGACGGTTCCGCTTATTGCGACATCATTCAAAACCTTCAGGAGAGACTCCGAACCGAACACCAACTGCAAAAAGCCTTCCTTGCCAAGCTTGGTGATGAGCGTCTCAACGAGGGGCCGCCTTGCTTGCCAATCGATTGACTTCAATCCATCTGCTATCCCACCGGCCATGAGGTTGAAAAATTTTGGACTCTCAACTTTGCTGACGAGGTGAGACAGAAGACTCTCCACATTCTCGTCGTTGAGTTTGGGCAAAATCTCTTGAGCCAGCTTAGCCGCCGCCGCCGCCGGATCTTTGGCCGCCAGCTTCACAATGATGTCCGCCGCCTCACCGCGCTTCCCCGTACCCAACAGTTTCACAAGAGTGGGAGCTATCTTGTCGGCGACACCCAGATCGGCAGCCAGTTTTGCATATTCCAGTCTCTGAGAATGGGTTGCGACGTTGGTCTTCGTGTGGCCAACGGTGTACCCGTCCATTTTGGATTCGAGACCAATGACGAGCTCGATGGCGAGCTCTTTTTGACTTTCGTCAAAACCTCGAAGCTCCTTGACCACTTCACCCCAATCCTTTTTCTGCATCGACTGCAGAACTTTCTCTTTGGCAACCTTCAACTCCGAATCTGTGCCAGTCTTTGACTTGAGTTTTTCGAGATCCAGATCGATTCCGGCAATGAATGTCTTGATTCCGACATATGCTTTCTCGGCCGCTTCGGCGAGGTTGCCTTCATTAATGTAATTGGCCGGTGAGTGGCGACCATTCGCAGCTTTGAGCTGTTCGAGGATGAATTTCTTGCCCTCTTTTTCAAGCACCGCGAGACCTTCTGCGCCGTATTTTCCGTTTTTCACTTCCTTGGCGATTGCCGCACCCATGTCGGTTGCGAACCCAATCATCCTCTTGTGGGCAGATGGGCTATCCTTGTCGGAGCGACTCACCTTTTCGAAACTGGCAACGCTATCGCTCACAAATTTGTCGAAGTTAGTGTATTTGATCGACCCCAAAACCCACGCGGGCTTGATTTCTTGGACCTCCCTAGTTTTCGGGGCCTTCTCCAAAAGGACTTTTTCTAGCCTGGCTGAGTCTGGCGCTGTGGGCGCAATTCCCGCATCGGCCATGGCGTCCTTGGCAGCTTGTTGCGCTTTAGGTCCGCAGTCCTTGAGCGTGGTGCCTTCTTTGGTGCCTAGCACAGAGTATCCGGCGTCTTGGAGAAGCTTACCCCAATGTGCAACCTGGGCCGCCAACTTGGTTGGGTTGGTCTCGGGTGTGACACCGATTCCCGTGAGCCACTTGGCGCTGGCGGGAGCTCGCCGAGCCTCGGGGGATACCTGTGTTATCTCCTTTGGAACGATCTTATCTTCTTGAGCAGCCGGGGGAGGCTCGTCAATCGTCAGTGCAACCCGTTCATCAGCAATCTTTGCGACTTCTGGTTTTGCGACTTCTGCAGATGTCGCCACCGTGGCGGCCGTCTGTGAGATTTGCTCGCTGCCCTCTCTAACCGTTTTGATGAGGAGTGCTTCGAACGCCCCGGCCTTGCGGAAGTCCTGCTTGCCCACCTTGCGCATCGTTCGTTCGTAATGCTTGTGGCCAAGAATTGCCTTAGCCACTTTGACACGATCCTCCGTCGAAATGGCGTCGCTCGCCAATACGGTCCCCACCGCCACCGCGAAGGTGTCGCGGTTGGTCTTCTCGCCGCCATTGTTGATGTTCTTGAAAATTTCGTCTTGGCTTGCCGGGTTGAGCAAGATGTCCTTGACGAGCGCTGGATTGTCTTGGGCGGTCTTTGCCAGCAAAGAGAAATCTGCGGTCAACATGCTCGAGGCAATTCCACCCGCAACTGCGCCGGTGCTCACATTGGCACTGTGGAGCTGCAGAAGAAGGTCCTTGCTGAGCGCTGCTTTGGCAAACTCTGGGTTGCCATCTTTGGCGTCAAAGAGCACATCTACGTCGAGCTTGCTCGACCTGTGGCCAGCCAGCTCGAGGGCCTGCATGGTGATGATACTGCCCGCCATCTGTGGGCCCGACGGCATGGCACCCTCGCCCAGATTCATCTTGGACAGCTTGACCAAGGATGGGGTGTCGAGCTGTAAGAAGAGATCTTGGTGGCCCTTGTAGGCGGCGTTGATGAAGCTGGTCTCACCTTTGGCGATTGCGCGACTCAGCACTTCGCTGGCGCGACTTGTGTCTGCGGTTTTGTCGGTTGTGACCAGGTAGGACAGGACTTTTTGCTGCTCATCTTTGTCGATGATTCCACGAATCTTGTTGCCCTCGACCTCGCCTCCAAAAATCCATGCGTTGGTCTCTTCCGCGGTGACGGCTGTGGTTGCCAGGGCATTGGCGACCTTGTCCATCTGCTTGCGGTCCTCGGTGGCACGATTGATCGCGCCGCCATAATCCATGTTGAGCCACATGTTGGTGAGCGCCGCACGCCCCTTGAGGTCGGGATCGCTCGCCAGTTGTCGTGCCGAACCGACGGAAATGCCGGTCAGAAGCTTGCGGATCTCATTGTCGGACCTGCTGTCAATCATCTGCGTTGGAGTTGGGCTCGCCCACTTCAAAAGCTCTTCGGGGATCTTGACCTTAACCGGAGCCAATCCCTGCACTTTGTTGTCAATCTCGTGAAACATCGGCATCCGCGCGGTGTTCTCATACTGGTCGCGGCGGCCGATCTTTTCTTCGGCAATCTTCTGGAGCTGTCCGACGATGTTGGCCTGAAGGGCACCAAGCTCCATCCCCTCCGGTACTTCAAGCTGAACGGGTCCACCGAGAGTCTCCATCTCTCTGTCTGAACCAATTTTGACAAACTGCACTTTGTGGTCCGGTCCACGCAGGCACCTGAAGCCCTTCGCCAGGTTGGCGTCAAAGGCATCGATGCCTTTTCTCACCGCGTTGTCCACGTCGAGGTTGCGCTGTTGTTGCTCGTCAACCTGTTGGTTTGCCACAACGGGATTGGTGACGTTGACTGTGTTGTCGCCGGACATGCTTGATCTCCTATTTTGGCTCTTGGGATATGAGGAACATCCCAATTTTCAAATTCTAATAATTACTCGACAGTCTACTTCTATGCCGCCGCTTCGTCCAGTCGATCCGACGCAAAAAGGTACATTTGTCTTGTTATTGGCGCTTTGGAAACAATGCAATTTCAACCTGTTGCGGTGTGCCCTGTGCCGTGTGCCGTGTGCCGTGAACTTTCAGGTCTGGAATTTCAAGAAATGGCCGACGATGTCGCGCACGATGTCTTCGACTGACATGTTCTTACGGTCGGCGATCGTCTTGAGACGGTCGATCTCTTCATTCGACAGTGGCACCACGAGTCCCTCCGTGGCCGTTCGCTCCTCTGTCATCTCTGCCGGCACAATTTCAATGACACCGGATTCCACCGCACCGCTCGTTGTGTTGTCACCCCCTTGAGCTCGATCCTGCTTGGCCCGCTCCTGCTCTTGCGCCTCGCGAACATCCGAGATGGTGGGTGAAGGAGGAGGTGGGGGATGGGCCCTCGCGGGCGAGGCGTGGTTTGGGGCCGGGGTGTAAAATCGCGGGCTCGAGGTGGGCGTCTCCGCGATGCGACGTTCCTGTTCGGCGGCAAGCTCGTCTTTGAAGAGCTGCTTCATGAAGTTTGCGAGATGAATGTTGGATGGCGTGAACTCGTGGCCAGCGAGGAACGTATCAATGTCGAGTTGCATATCGCACGCCGACTGGTAGCGCTTGCGGCGATCTTTCGCCAACGACTTCATCAAGATCGACTCGACCTCTTCGGGAACATCATCACGAAAATACGAAGGCGGATAGATCTTGCCCTCTATAATGTTGTTCATGATGGTCAGATCGTTCTCACCGGAAAACATCTTGAGGCCCGTAAGCGCCTCATACATCACCACGCCGAGGGAAAAGATATCAGAGCGATGGTCGACATCTTTGCCCATCACCTGTTCGGGGGACATGTAGACCAACTTGCCCTTGATCTCCCCGGCCTTGGTCTCGTGCAGCTGCGTCGCCGCCTTGGCAATGCCAAAATCAAGAATCTTCACGGTGCCGGTCAGCGCCACTCGGATATTTTCAGGCGACACGTCACGATGGACGATGTGAAACGGTGTGCCAAAGGCATCCGTTTTCGTATGGGCGTAATAGAGCGCCTCGCAAACACTGGAGGCGATCTTCAAACAATATTCGACGGGGAACGGAATGTTGTCGGCCTTGCACTTGGGAATGATCGCCGACAGGTCGCGGCCAGCGATGTACTCCATGGCGATGAAGTAGGAGTCCTTGATCTTACCGAGGTCGTAAATCTGGACGATGTTCGGATGGCTGAGCTGGGCCGCGAGCTTCGCCTCACCGAGGAACATGTTGACGAAGGACGCTGTTGCAGAGAGATGCGGGCGAATCCGCTTGATGACGATCTCTTTCTCGAATCCCTCGACGCCGGAGTGGCGGGCCAGAAACACCTCGGCCATACCGCCGATGCCAATTTGCTCTAGAAGGCTATACCCGCCAAATTGCTCTGACATCCAATATGCTCCGACCTGCCGACCCGCCGACCAGTTCTACGACTCCCGACTTGCCGCTCTGCCGACCCGTGCGACGACTTGCCGCTCTGCCGACCAGTCCTGCGACTCCCGAACAGCACGCACACGATGAGAGCATCCGACCACGCCCCGGTCAAGTCTTCTGCTGCACCTGCTGCATCTACCGAGAAGGTCATACCATTCGTACGGCTCAAATTCGATCGGCGCGTCACACAAACCTCCGACTTGGATACGGGTACCCTATTCGAGAACGCCCTTGTTGGTGCCCTCGGCGTCCGCGCCTTCAACATCGTTGACCTCCACCTCACTCTCGGCACCCGGTATTCTCAGGGCTTTGGAGCGGGTGTGGGCTTGTCTCTCTTGTACATGCTCTGAGCACAGCCAGTGGACGTCGCCCTCGGACGCTCCAATGGAGGCCACCAGAGCCACAAGAGCCACGAGCCACAACCTTGTGGCGAGGCCCATCTCGTTATAGTCACCGGCTCGTGACGAAGATTGCCCCTGAGCCCCAGTCCCTCCACACCCTTCAACCTGGCCCAGCCCATGACGACGATTGCCCCTAGCCCTAGTCCCTCCACACCCGTCAACGTGGCCCGCCCCATGACGGTCGCCATCGCCTACCTTCTCGCCGCCCTCATCGGTGGGTTTGTCACAGGGGACAGCTTGGCCACATGGAGCTGGGCTTCACTTGTGTCCGTTGGTTGCATCGCAATCGTCGTCGGTGTGGTCGTGGCCACCAACAGTCGTGCGCCGACATTGTGGTTCGTGGTGGCAGCGACCACTGGTGCCATCGCGTTTTTGGCCTGGGCAGGTGCCGACGGCTCGACCATGCGACTGCTCGTCGCGGCCTCGGGACTGGTGGTGCTGGTTGCCGTCGGTCCGACCCCCCGGCGGCGACTGATCATTCTGGTCGCCGTGGCACCCGCCATCGCCGCGGTTGACCTCATCTTGATTCGAGATCACTGGCTCAACCAAGCGCACACCCTCGTGGCGTTGAGCACTGGCCTGCTCTGGGGCGTGGGAGTTTTCTGGACGCTCTGGGATCTGCGTCCCGCCGCCACACCGGCAGATCCTTTGGCCGACTCCCTGCCGACGGCAAATGCAACGGCGGCAGACGTAAGCGGGACATCTACTCCCCTCTTCGCTGCCAAACCCCACTTCGGCACCAAGCAACAATGGCACGGTTGGTCACTGGTGCTCACCGCCGCCATGTTGCCCGTGGGCGAGGGGGTGGCCTTCGGCGCTGCTGGCTTGTGCCTCATCATGATGATCGTCCGACGCGACGCGGTCCCCTTCGCCGCAATCCTCAAGGGCAACGGCCGCCTCTTCGCCATCGGTTTTGGATTGTGGATCGGCATGGCCCTGGTCGCCGCCGTCATCTCCGGACATGGCCTCCTCGAACCGCGCGAGCTCGGCCGCCTGGCCCCCTGGCTCCTCTTCCCCCTGGCCTTTTGGAGCGTTCTCAGCCTTCCCGCTGTTTGGCTCGAACGCACCCTGCGCGGCTTCTTCGTTGGCCTGGGCATCGCTTGCCTCGTCGGCCTGTCACTGTACGGCCTCAACCTCCTCGGGAGCTCGACAGGCAGCACGGTGTCCCCCCACGAATGGGCCGACTCCCTGCGGCTCTCCCTCCTCAAGGGCTCCCAGAGCCGCATCCCCGGCACCAGCGACCAACTCGTGGCCGGTGGCTTCTTCCGTCATCGCCTGAAGATGGCCCACGTCGCCGTGCTCGGTATCTCTATCTTGGTGAGCCGCCAGTTGGTCATTCCGTTCAAGCTAAAACCGCGCCTGCTCGAGCTCGCACTCATCATCCTCAGTACGGCAACCCTACTGCTCACATTCACCCGCGGTGCAGTCCTTGGCGTCCTCGTCGCCGTCGCCGTCGCCATCTGGATGGGCTCACCTCGATGGCGCCTGCGCGCCGTCATCGCCGCCGTCATCGTCGCCACCATCGCCCTGAGCGCCCCCACCGTGCGCAACCGCATCGCCTCCATCGGTTCGCGCTCCACTGGCTTGGACCGGGCTTTTCTTTGGGCTCAAGGCGTCGAGCTCCTTGCCGACCATCCCCTGGGCGCTGGTCTCGCCAACTACCCCACCCTGTCGGAGCAGTACTACACGGCGGCCGGATCACTCTATAACGTGCCACGAACCTACCCCCATAGCCTTGTCCTTGCCGCCTGGGCCGAAGCCGGCCCGGTGGGACTCGGCGGTTACATCACCATGTGGCTCGCCCTCGCCCTCGCCGCCCTGCGCGGTGCCCGTCGTCGAGAAGACCGCTTGATCCACCTACGCCGCGGCGAGCATGTCCGCGCCGCGGGTACTGCCCTGCTCTGCACAATCGGTGCCTTCTGGACCTTGGGCATCACCCACGACGTCCTCTTCCACAAACCCGTCGCCCTTGCTTTTGCCACACTGGTTGGCGCGTTCATGGCGGAGTTGCACCGGGAAACCTCGGCCGACGCAAGACCGGCGGCCCGATAACCCAATGGCTCCTCAAGTCGCCATATGCATCATCACCTGCAAGCGCCCCGATGGCTTGGCGCGGCTGCTGGATGCCCTCGGCCGACTCACCTTTTGCAAAGACCGTCCCGAGCCATTGCGGATCATCGTCGTCGACAACGACTCGTCCGCCTCGAGCAAGAGCGTCTGCGAAACGCAAACCACCACACTCCCTTGGCCGCTCGACTATGTAACCGAACCGAAGCGAGGCATCCCCTTCGCACGCAACACCGCGTTCGCCGTCGCGGTCAACGACAAGAACGATCTCGTGGCATTCATCGACGATGATGAAATCCCTGAGCCCAACTGGCTCGACGAGCTGCTGCGAGTCCAGAGAATCTACGACGCCGACGTCGTGGCCGGCCCTGTGCTCTCCGACCTCGGCCCCAGCCCACCAGCGTGGGCCGTCGAGGGTGGCTTCTACGAGCGGCGGAGGTTTGCAACCGGCTCACCCATCGAAAACGCATTCACAGGCAACGTCCTGTTCCGCACAAGGACTGTAACGGCAGCCCTCGGCTCGCGCCCTTTCAATGAAGAGATGGCGTTGACCGGAGGAACCGACGCCTACCTCTCGAAAGAGCTCCTGCTGCGCGGCGCCAAGATGATCTGGGCCGACACCGCCATTGTCACCGAAACCGTTCCGCCCAGTCGGATGTCGGCGCACTGGCTCCTACGCCGGGCGTTTCGCGCCGGAGTCAGCCGCGCCCTGACGACCCGACAACTGTCCCCCACGCGCCTCGACCGCCTTCGCTGTGCAATGCTTGGCCCACTGCACATCGGTCGCGGCATCGCTCGCTTGCCATTGTCTGTCATTCGCGGAAAACACCGGAGTCTCGCCGCAGCACGGGACGCCGCCTTCGGCGCAGGACTGGTCGCCGGTTCCCTCGGATATCACTACGACGAGTACACTACCGTGCATGGTAGCTAAACTTCCGCCGACTGTGCCACACGCGCAAAATCAACACCCGCTCATCCTGGACCTCATACACGATCCGGTAGGGGGCAACGATCGCCTCGCGATACCCGCGCTCGCGGAGCTCGGGAACATCTCTTCCCGAACGGGGTTGCGTTGCAAGACGGAGCACGCTCTTACGAATCGACTGTGCGAGCTTGCTCGCGGCCATCGGTTTGTCTCGGCTGACGTACTCACGAATTTCGCGCAGATCGTCGAGTGCTGGTCCGCTCCACAGCACATTGCGCTTCTTAGGCATCGCCGAAGCTCTGCAATATGTTCTCGGCCTCTTCTTGTGGATGCAAATCACCCCTGGCAGCAGCCTTGGCCCCCACATCCACGGCATCAATGAAGGCTGCCCTGTCCACTAGGCTTTCGTATTCGTCCAGATCAAGCAAAACCGCGACTCCACGACCGCGCCGAGTCAGAAGAACGGGCCTTCGCGAACGGTTGACGTGGTCAATAAGGGTGGAGGTCTTTGTCTTCAGTTCAGTGATCGGATGAACATCTTCGCTGAACTTCGTTGATGCCATGGTTGCCTCCGGCCATAAGGACCCATTAAGAGTATCACAAATAGGACCTTTTAACATCACCTCAATAGGCCCTTTTAACAGCACCTCAATTGGGCCTTTTAACAGCGTCTCTGGATGGCCCTCGTTGTTCGGGGCAGCTCGTTCGGAAAGAAACCTTACTTCGACTCATATTGAGCGATGACTTCGTCGGCGGGGCCTTCGGCGATCAGTTTGCCCTTCTCCAACCAAATGACGCGCTTGCACAAGGAGCGAATGGTCTCCATGTGGTGGGACACCACAACCAACGCCTCGCATTGGTCGACCATCTCGTGCATGCGGGCAGTGCTCTTTTCCATGAAACTGCGATCACCGACTCCCATGAGCTCATCGATGATCAGAATTTCCGGCTGAATCGACTGGGCGATACTGAAGGCCAGGCGCGCTCGCATGCCCGATGAGTAGGTGCGAACAGGCATACGAATCGCGTCACCAAGTCCCGAAAAGGCAACGATGTCATCGTATTTCTCTCTCACCTCATCGAGTTGATATCCCATATACACCGCGTTGAGAGTGATGTTGTCCTGCCCTGTGAGATCGGTGTCAAACCCAGCACCGAGCGCCAATAACGCGGAAACGCAGCCCGACACTTCGAGGACACCACCGGTCGGCTCCATGATGCGGGAAAGGATGAGACACAGAGTCGACTTGCCGGCACCGTTGTTGCCAATGATACCTAGACCATCACCGCGACCGAGATTGAATGTGACGCCATCAAGGGCACGTACCTCCACAGATTCGTCACGGCGGAACAACGTGCGAAAGGCCGACTCTCGCAAAGTCCGACGCTTGGACTTGAATGTCCGGTAACACATCGACAAATCCCGGACCTCAATGACGTTT
>Ga0208968_1001492_pt1 | contig 12595 bp, 9 predicted proteins | sample RifOxyA3_FD_184031 | JGI IMG/M metagenome (GOLD analysis project Ga0208968, IMG submission 184031) | Groundwater microbial communities from Rifle, Colorado - Rifle Oxygen_injection A3 (SPAdes) | ecosystem: Environmental > Aquatic > Deep subsurface > Groundwater | place: Rifle, Colorado, United...
CCCCAAAACCCCAAAACCCCAAAACCCCTTTTTATAAAAAATAAACAAATTAATTTAAAAATTAAATTAAAAAAAATTAATTAATATTATAGGATGAAATCTTTAAAAATTAGCAACAAAAATATTAAAAAAAATTAATAAGATAAATAACTAACTTAATAATAAATTGCATTTTGAATTAAGAAAAATTATCTTAAAAAATTCCCCTTTAAAGGTATTTTATTACATAGGTTTATCTTCAAAAATGAAAAAAAATTAAAAGGCTTCAAAATTACGCCAAAATCTTAAATTACCTAAATTTTAAAGATAAGATTGAATTCCAATTGTTCCTAAAATATTTGTTTGAAATATTTCATTTCCAGGAAGATTACCATATGATCTGGCATAAATTAAAACTTCTTTGCTTTTTAATAATTATTCATTTGATAAAATCATTTCATTTCTTTATATTGATCTTAATAATCCGAAAAAATTAATTGGAAATTGGTTACCTTTATAACCTTATGATTCGACTGATTTTTAAATTAGAACTCCACAATAATACATTTCATATAGTAAATAAAAAGGAAAACCATTACTTGCTTATTGATTATATTAAGACAAAAAATAATAAATTTGGATTTGGAGAAAAGGTATTATCTTTGATTATAATTAAAATTTAAATAAATTTATTGGAAAATGGGATAAAACAGACGAATAATTAAAATTATCTCCCATTAAAGTTTTTTTTTGAGGATAAGATCCAAGAATATTTTCTCACAGATTTTCTAGTGCCATTATGAGAAGAACATATGCTGACTCTTTAATAAGATACTATTATTATATATAAAATATGCCTACATAAGATATTCCTTAAATTAGTCAGTAAAGAATTGCATAAATTATTTTATTAGCATAGAGTACAAAAACCTTTAAAAATAAATCTTAGTTAGATACTAAATCTTTAATACAATAAATAAATTCAGACTTTGCATAGGTTATGAATCAAATTATTTTTGATATTCAATTTTAATAAAAATAATAAGAATTAATTAATGATAAATTAATTTTTCCTCCTAAATAAAAAAAAAAAATATGATCTTATTATGCAATGATCTAAATTCCTCAATATAAATTTGCTGAAATATTTGCTTCTTTTTGCTATAATACACTTCTTATTAGATAATAACCTATAAAAACAATGACATAATCTGCAAGATATTGTCTTGAAATATAAGATAAATAAATATTTAATTCAAATATTGGAAAAACATTAAAATACTAATAATTTAAGCAAATGCAATAATGAAATATTCTTCAAACTTCTTATTTTTTACGATAAACTTGGATAGCAAAGCTGAAATAAATTATTCGTTCAAAATTTGATAAATGTCCAAAAGGATTTTTTTATATTCATTAAACTAACTATTAAAATTATAAAAATGGAAAAATTAAAAAATTATTAAGTCAAATTAAAATTCAAATGTAATAAACTGTCTTAAATTTATTTATTAAATCTTTTAAAAGATATTTCAATGCAATTCTTAAATTTATTCCTTAATCAACATAAATTTGCTCTACTAATAAAGTTAATAATGTATTTAATAAAAAAAAAAAATAAATATTATAATAAGATTAGTTTAATTTATAAAATATTTTTCCTCTATTTTACATTGATGTGATTTTACCTATTTAAAATAATACACCTAAATATTCATTTTAACCAAAAAATATTGTTAAATTAATTCTTGCAATGTTTTAAAAGGGAATTAATGATTTTCAAAAAATTCCTCAATTATAATAAAAAATATTCCAAACATTTTTTAAATTATCCTAAAAATCTTACTTAAAAGTACCAATTTTACTTAATTAAAAGCCACAACAACCTACTCAATTAAACTAATTAATAGATGAAAATTAATGGTTATATAATTATTATTAAATTTTAAAATAAAAACTTGAAAAAACGATTCTTCCTTTATAATAATTTTTATAAACTTTTAAATAATTCAAAGATTAATATATTCTTGATCCTTAAAATCAAAATAAAATTATTAAAAGATAATAATCACATACATCTCCTTTATAACTTCAATAAATAGCATAATAACATAAAAAATTATAACAATAAATTTATAATAAAATTCCATAAAATATTAAAGTTTCTTTGTTTAATGTGAATTGAAGTGATGTAAGAAATAAATTAGCTAATAAACATAAATCTATAAGTAATTTTGCTATTTAACTTATTGCACAAACATTTAGACAATAAAATGAATAACTAATCAAGCAATTTGAATAAATGAAAACAAAAATAAAAGTAATTCCAAAAAATGTTTAAGAACTTACTGAAATTAAATAATATATGTCTACAATTATATTGTAATTATAAAAATCAAAAAATTATATTAAAAACATGTTTTAAACTTATTAAATATCACAGCATTTTAAATATAAATTTACTGGTTAATAAATTAAAAAAATGTGGATTGCTTATGGAGGGCCTAAGCAAATTCTATAATTAATAGAAAGTCAAAACTTTATCTTATAAAGATAAAAATAAAAATTTATTTCTCAAATGAAAATTAATCAATAATAATTAAACTAAAAAGTTAATTAAATTGATAAAATAATTACAAAGTTTCCTAATTATTCGTAATATTAATAATTTTAATAAGTATCTAAAATTGCAACTTAAATTATGAACAAATTGAAATCATATTCATAATAATCAAGATTATATAATAATAGATAAGGGATGCTTTCCAAAGATCTGACTGATTATTCACAAATCATTCAAATGTAAAAAGATTTTATTCCATATTATAATCTTTGGACTATTACAAATTTGTGGCAAAAATCAGTAGTCTAATGGAAAACTTGATAATGGTAAAAAATAGATCCTCTTTATTTATAATAAACATTTTAAAAATGAAATAAAACGATGGCATCAGTAATCAGATTTTTTAAAGATAAATAATTGCCATTAATTATGAAAATTGGATAAAAAACAAAGCAAAGTATTTAATAATTTAAGCCATTTGTACCGTTAGCAGTTGCTTTAAGAACTAATGGTATGAAAGATAGGCATTGGAATGATATAAGTAAAGCATTTGGATTCGCTATTAAACCTTAACCAGGATTTACTTTAACGAAAGTTATTTAACTAAACATGCTTAGCAAACTTACAATATGAATTGATGTCGCATAAACGTATATTAATATAGGGCATCTAAATAATTTACTATTTAATAAAATTTAAAAAAAATGAAAATTAATTGGGAAAATATTTAATTTAAATTATTTTCTTTTAAAAAAAGTTTAACATATCATATAGGATCTTTTTAATAAACTAATACTATTCTTGATTAACAAATTGTAATGACATAGCAAATGGTTTCTTCATTTTTCAAAAAATATTTTTAAAGATAAATTTAATAATGGAATAATATACTTAAATATGCTTCCGATGTTATTTAATTATGGACTAAATGTCAATCAAATTGGATGTATCTTCAACCTATTTTTGATTCACCTGATATAATGAGACAATTATCAAATTAATCTGCTAAATTTAAATAGGTTGATCAAATATGGAGACAAGTGATGAAATAAACAAAAACTTGACCAAAAGTATTATATAATTGAAAAAAATAAGGATTATTATAAAAATTTACATCTGCAAATAATTTACTTGAATAAATACAAAAAAGTTTAACAGATTATATTTAATAAAAAAGAGGTATTTTTGCGAGATTTTACTTCCTTTCAGATGATGAAATGCTTCAAATTCTTTCTCAAACAAAAGATGTATAAAATGTTCGGCCTCATTTAAAAAAAGTATTTTAAAACATTTCTGATTTATAATTTAAAGGTACCGATAAATAAATGGTTTCGATGCTTTCACAATAAGGGTAAAAAATAATTTTTAATAATCCTGTTAATCCAAAATAAAAAGGAGTCTAATTTTGGATGTGTGATGTATAAAATATGATGCAGAGAAGTGTAAAAAGAGTATTAATTTATTCTTTGTAATAATACAAGAAAAATCCAAGAACTCAATGGATTCTAAGTCATCCAAGCTAGTGTGTTTTAACTACTTCGCAAATTTTCTGGACTAATGATGTATAATAATATTTATAAAAATAAGGAAAAAAAGGAATATAAAAATATTATAATTTATTAAAGCAATAGTTATCGTAAACTGTAAATTTAGTAAGAAAAAAAATGAATAAAATGCAAACTATAACTTTAAATGCCTTAATAGTTTTAGATGTACATAACAAAGATGTAATAGAAAATTTATGTAAATAATCTGTATCTGACAAAAACTCATTCTAATGGATAAGTCAACTAAGATATTATATGTAAGATGATTGTTTTATTAAATGAGTTCAGACAAAATTTCCATATGGATACTAATATCTTGGAAACTCAACAAGATTAGTAATAACACCTCTAACGGATAAATGATATATGACTTTAATGGGAGCATTAAAATTAAATTTGGGAGGATCTCCTTGTGGTCCAGCAGGTACAGGAAAAACATAATCAGTAAAAGATCTATCAAAATGAATGGCTAAGCAATGTGTAGTTTTTAATTGTTCTTAAGGAATGGATTACAAAATGGTAGGAAAATTTTTTAAAGGATTAGCTTCTGCTGGAGCATGGTGTTGATTTGATTAATTCAATCGAATAAATATTTAAGTATTATCAGTTATTGCACAACAATTATAGCAATTATTTAATGCAAAAGCATAATATGCAATTTAACTTATTTTTGAATAATCATTAATAAAAATGAAATCAACTTTTTCAGTTTTTATTACAATGAATCCTGGATATGCAGGAAGAACATAACTTCCAGATAATTTAAAAGCATTATTTAGACCAATGGCAATGATGGTTCCAGATTATGCAATGATAGCTTAAATAAGATTATATTCATTTGGATTTCAATAGGCTAGAGATTTAGCTAGAAAATTAGTTGTTACATTTAAATTAAGTTCTTAACAATTATCATTTTAGTTTCATTATGATTATGGAATGAGAGCAGTTACATCTGTAATTAATGCTGCAGGATTATTAAAATTTCAATACTTTTAAATGAATTAATAACAATTATTATTAAGAGCCTTAAGAGATGTGAATGTTCCTAAATTTCTAAAATAAGATTTGCCATTATTTTAAAATATTATTATTGATTTATTTCCTGGTGTTTAGAGACCTTAATCAATTTATGGTTAATTGAAAGAAGCAATTTTAAAATCTTGAGAATTTTACAATTTATAGCCTACAAAGCCGTTTTTAGAAAAAGTATATCAATTATATGATACGTATAAAGTAAGACATGGATTAATGATTGTAGGACCTACGTCAGCAAAAACGAGCAATTATCAAGTATTATCAAAAGCTATGACTTCAATTGGAAAAAAATTAGGTTATTATCCAGTTCATTTACATATTTTAAATCCGAAAGCGGTTACAATGGGATAATTGTATGGATATAAAAATATGGAAAATCAATAATGGTATGATGGTGTTTTAGCTTTATAGGTCATTATTTCAGTTTAAGATAGATCTCCAGATTTACACTGGATTATTTTTGATGGTTGAGTTGATACACTATGGATTTAAAATTTAAATTCAGTTCTTGATGATTCAAAAAAATTATGTTTAAATTCAGGACAAATAATTAAATTAACTGATCGAATAACAATGATGTTTTAAGTCGATGATTTATCAAAAGCATCACCAGCAACAATTAGTAGAAATGGAATGGTTTATATCGACCCTAATTCATTAGGATTAGATCCTGTATTTAAATCATGGATTAATTCATTATCTCCTGCAATGAAATAGAAAAAAAATTTTGTTAATAAAATTACATAGTTTTTTGAAAACATATTTTGAAAATCTTTATAATATTTAAGAAAAAATTTAATTTAACCTGTAATTACTGTAAATATTAATCTTTTATTGTCATTTTTAAAATTAATCGATTGAATTTTAAAAGATTATAAAGATAATTAAATTAAAAAAGTTACTTAGTAATAAATTGATTCATTAGATAATAATTTATTACCAATCTTTATATTTTGAATTACATGGTCTATTGGATGAACAACAACTTTATAAGGAAGACAATAGTTTGATAAATATATTAAAAAAGAAATAAGCGCCATGAAATATGAACTTCCAGAAAATGGATTAATTTATGATTATTTATTTATTCCTAAATAAAATCAATGGAAAAATTTTAAATAAATGATTCAATCAGCATAAATTGATAATAAAATTTCATATTCATAAATTTTTGTATAAACTTTAGATTCTTTAAGAATGACTAACATAATAAAAATATTAATTATAAACTCTAAACAAGTTTTAACTCCCGGTCCAACAGGAACATCTAAAACTTCAAACATTACAAACATTCTTACAAAAGGATTTGGATAAAATTTTCAATCTTTTCAAATAACATTTTCAGCTCAAACAAGTGTAAATCAAACTCAAGATGCATTAGATGATAGATTTTAAAAAAGAAGGAAAGGAGTTTACGGTCCTCCAATGGGAAAGCAATTTATTATTTTTATTGATGATTTAAATATGCCAAAAAAATAATAATATGGTGCTCAACCGCCAATTTAATTAATTAGATAGTGGATGGATTATAAAGGTTGGTATAATAGAAAAGCAAAATAAAAACCGTTTATGAAAATTTAAGACATAATTTTTTTATGAGCAATGGGATTACCAGGAGGAGGAAGAAATATCATATCACAAAGATTACAAAGACATTTTAATATTTTAACTTATACATAATTTGAAAGATAAACAATAAAATATATTTTTGTAACAATTTTAAATTCATTTTGTAAAAAATTTAACGAAATTATAATAAATTCACTTGGAAAAATTATGGATATGACCTTGAATATTTATTATTAAGTAATGAAAATTTTATTACCAACTCCAAATAAATCCCATTATACTTTTAATCTAAGAGATATTTCAAAAATTATTTAGGGATTATGTTCTGTTACTCCTTCAACTACAAAGGATATAGTCTAATTTACAAGATTATGGTATCATGAAAATTAAAGAATATTTAGCGATAGATTAATTAATAATACCGATAGGAATTTAATAAAATAAATGATGATTAATCAATTTTAAAAAAATTTAGAAATAAAACAAAATGAATTATTTAATTGAGACTAAATTATGTTTGGAAATTTTTTACAAGGTCCAGATTGTGATCCAAGATTATATATCCAAATTATTAGTATGCAATAATGATTGAAAAAAATTGAACAATATTAGTAATAATATAATAATTAAAATAGAAGAGGAATGAAATTAGTATTATTTAAAGATGCTTGTTCACATATTTCCCATATTACAAGAATATTAAGATTTCCTTTAGGACATGCTTTATTATTAGGAGTTGGAGGATCAGGAAGGCAAAGTTTATCAAAATTGGCAAGTTTTATAAGTGGACATAAATTATATCAAATTGACGTTAAAAAAGGTTATAATATTAATCATTGGAAAGATAACGTTAAATAAGTTTTAAAAAAATGAGGAATATAAAATAAAACAATCTCATTTTTATTTTGTGATACTCAAATTATTTCTTAATAGATGCTTGAAGATATTAATAATATATTAAATTCAGCAGATGTTCCTTCAATTTATAAAAAATAAGACATTTAATAAATCTAAAAAATTGGTTATTCTGAATGATTAAGAAAAGGAATTCAAGCAACAAAAATGAATAAATTTACACAATATGTTAATAGGGTAAGAAAAAATATTCATATGACAATTGCAATGTCGCCAATGGGTTAATAATTTAGAAATAGAATCCGTAAATTTCCATCATTTGTAAATTGATGTACAATTGATTGGTTTAATTAATGGCCATAATAAGCGTTAATTAGTGTAGGAAAAGGATGATTAAATTAATAATAATTACAATTAAAAAGCAATTATGATTAGTGTATAGTTATATTTAAATCAATACATTAGGATATTTAAATGTATTCAAAAAAATTTTATTAAGAATTAAGACGATATAATTATGTAACACCCAGATCATTTTTATAATTGCTTGGAATTTTCAAAATAGTTTTAACAAAACAAAGACAAGAATTAGCAAAACAAATAAAAAGATTAGTTTCAGGATTAAAAGTTTTATATTAAGCAGGTGATGTTGTTTAAGAATTAAAAAAACAATTAATAAAAACATAGCCGTAATTATAAATAATAAAACAATAAGTTCAAAAAACAAAATAAAAATTAATTTAGGATTATTCACTCGCAGATTAAACTAAAAAAAAAGTTATGATTGATTAACAATAAGCAGCCTAAAAATAATAAGCTGCATCAAAAATTTTTTAGTAAGCTTAAAAATAATTAAAAATTGCATAACCTTAATTAAATTAAGCTTTAAAAGGAGTAAAATAATTAAAAGATGATAAATTATACGAAATTAAATCAATGAAAGTTCCTACAAAAAAAATGTTATTACTATTTGAAGCTTTATTGACATTAAAAAATGTAATTCCAAAAAAACCAAATGATCCACAAAAATTAAAAACAGACCCAAAAGGTATTTTTGAATGAGTAATTTTAAATTTATTAAATTAACCAAAAGTATTTAAACAACAATTAATTAATTTTGATAAAGATAAAATTCCTGAAAGTATTATAAATAAATTAATGCCAATTTTAAAAGATGAAAATTTATAGTAAAAATAAATCGAATCTGCAAGTAAAGCACTTTTAGTTATATTTAAATGGATTTGGGCAATGGTTAAATATCATTAAGTGCTCAAAAAAGTAAGTCCTTTGAGATAAAAAGCTAATATTTTAAAGTAAAAAGTTGCACAATAACGAAAAAAATTAGAAGAAAAAAGAGAATAATTAAAATAATTAGATAACAGAATTTAGTAATTATAAAAAATGAATAGAAAAAAAACTTAATAATAACAAGCATTAAGCCAGCAAATTATTGATTGAAAATCAAAATTAGAAAGAGCTTGAAAATTAATAAATTTATTAGGTGGATAAAATGTGAGGTGGAAATTACTAGTTGAATAACTTAAAGCAAAATAAGATTATTTAATTGGAAATAGTTTGTTAGCTTCTGGAATGATATGCTATGCTGGACCATTTACTGCCGATTACAGATAAAAATTGTAATAAAATTGGATAAAATTAATTGATAATGCCTTAATTAAAAGATCATAAGGATTAAATTTATGATATGTATTATATAATCCTGTCGATATAAATGATTGGGTTAATAAGTATTAACTTCCAAATGATAATTTATCAATATAGAACAGTTTGATAATTAATAATTGAAAAAGATGGCCATTAATGATAGATCCTCAAAATCAAGCAAATAAATACATTAAAAATTTAGGAAATTCAGAAGCAGGAAGATTAAATATAATAAAAGTAAATGATCAAAATATAATAAAAGTTTTGTAATCTTCTATTTAATTAGGAAAATGGGCAATAATTGAAAATGTAGGCTAAAAATTAGATCCTTCATTAGACCCTTTAATACAACAATTAAAAATATAGTAGGGTTCTTTTTGGAATATGAAACTAGGAGATAGAATTTTAAAATATGATTTGAATTTTAGACTATTTATCACAACTAGAATGTCTAACCCTCATTATTCTCCGTAAACTTCGGTTACATTAACGATTTTAAATTTTTCAATTACTCTTAAAGGATTAGAATAACAAATGTTAAATCTTTTATTAGATCAATAAATACATGATCTTTCTTAAATGAAAAAAACTATTATAATATAAAATGCAAATGCTTAAAAATAATTAACAATAAATTAAGATAATATTTTTAAATCATTAACTTCTTACTAATAAACGTCAAAAATTCTATAAGATGCGAATTTAATTGTGATTTTAGAAGATGCAAAAAAAAAAGCATCATAAATTCAAAAACATTATTAGTAATCAAAAATTACAGAAAAATAAATCGATAATCAAAGATAAAAATACAGAAGTGTAGCATTTAGGTCTAGTTTGTTATTTTTTTCAATCATAGATTTATTTATAATTGATCCTATGTATGAATATTCATTATAGTGGTTTTCTAAATTATTTATAAAATCAATCAATTAATCATCTCCAAATACGGATAATTTAATACGAGTTAAAAATTTAAATAATCATTTTACAAAATTATTATTTTAAAATATTTGAAGAAGTTTATTTTAAAAACATAAATTAATGTTTTCATTTCTTCTTTGAATAAAAATTTTACAAGGTTAAAATAAAATAAATCCAGCTTAATTAAGATATTTTTTGGCTGGACCAAGTGGATAAATAAATATAAAAAAAAATCCATTTAATTGGATTAGTTAAAATTAATGGAGTAATATTTACAGACAAATAAATTGAATGAATAAATTATAAAAATTTGTAGGAATTTAATAATGCATTTTTACTCAATAAAAATAATTTAAGAAAATATTTGATTCGGAAAATTCACATTTAGAATAATTACCTAAACCTTGGAATTAAAAATTAGATGAATTTTAAAAAATGATTATTTTAAAAGCATTTAGGCCTGATAAAATAAAATAAGCAATGCAATAGTTTATTATAAATAAAATTGGAAATTAATATATAGAATTTCCAACATTTGAAATCAAAAAATGATTTGATGATTCTTCTAATTAGATTCCGTTTATATTTGTATTATCTTTAGGATCCGATCCAAAAAGTGATTTTAATTAATTTGCTTAAACTAAGGATATGACAAAAAGAATTACATCAATTTCTTTAGGACAAGGACAATAATTGAAAGCATAAAAAATGATTTAATAAGGGAAAACATTAGGAAAATGGATTGTTTTATAAAATTGACATTTAGCGTGTTCATTTATGCCAAAACTATAAATTATTGCTTAAAATTTAAATTAACAAGTTCATAATTAATTTAGATTATGGCTAACATCAATGCCATGAAAATAATTTCCTGTTACAATATTATAGAATTCAGTTAAATTAACTGTTGAGCCTCCTTCTGGAATAAAATAGAATTTATTAAAAACATTTACAGGATTTAATAATAAAATTTTAAATGATTGTAAAAATCCAGAAGCATTTAAAAAACTTTTATTTGGATTTTGTTTATTTCATGCAGTAATATAGGATAGAAGAAAATTCGGTCCAATAGGATGGAATATTATATATTAATTTAATACTTAAGATTTAAAAGTATGTTTAAGACAATTATCAATTTTTATAAATTAATATAAAGAAATACCTTATAAAGTTTTAACTTATTTGGGAGCATAAATAAATTACGGAGGAAGAGTAACAGATGATAAAGATTCTATTTTAATAAAAGTATTAATAAAAGATTACATAAATTAAAATGTATTATAAAATGGTTACAAATTTTCAGAAAGTGGAATTTATTATACAATTAATTCTGGAAGTCATGATGATTATTTAAACTATATAAAATAGTTACCTTCTATAACAAATCCAGAAATATTTGGCTTAAATCAAAATGCTTAGATTACAACAGCACAAAATTAAGTTAGAAATATGATAGAAATAATTTTATCGATATAGCCAAGACAATTAAGTTCAGGAGGGAAAAAAAGAGAATAATTAATAATGTAAATTTGCGATTATATATAAAATAAAACCCCTGAAACTTTTAATGAATAAGAAGTAATAAAAAAATTTCCAACTTAATATAAAGAATCAATGAACACAGTAATTTCGCAATAAATTATTCGTTATAATAAATTATTAGTTGAAATTAAAGAATCATTAAAAGATTTAAAAAAAGCGTTATTAGGTTTTGTGGTACTAAGTTAATAATTATAAAAAATTGGAAATTCTTTATTTGATAATATTGTCCCACCAACATGGAATTAAAAGGGATTCTTATCATTAAAATTATTAGGATCATGGTTTTCTGAATTAATAGAAAGAGTTAATTTTTGAAAAAAATGGATATAAAATGGTACACCACATACTTTTTGGATTTCAGGATTTTTTTTCCCTCAAGCATTTTTAACTGGAACTTTGTAGAATTATGCTCGAAAACATTTGATTGCTATTGACAAATTAAATTTTTAATTTAAAATGGAAGATTCAAAAACATAAAGTGATATAATAATTAAACCTTAAGATGGTTGATATGTATATGGAATGTTTTTATAAGGTGCAAGATGGAATTACGAAAAGCATATACTGGCTGATTCATTTCCAAAATAATTATATTGAAATATACCTTTATGTTTATTCATTCCTGTAGAAAATAAATAAATAAAAATATAGGGAAATTATAATTGTCCCACTTATAAAGTATTATCAAGACAAGGAACATTATCAACAACTGGTCATTCAACAAATTTTGTAATATTTATCGATTTCCCTATATAATAAACAAATTAAAAATGGATAAAAGCAGGAACAGCAACTATATTAGCCTTAAGATATTAAACAAATTAAATTAATTTAATTTAAATATTAATTAATTTAATTTTTAAAATTAATTATTTTATCATAAGGGGTTTTGGGGTTTTGGGGTTTTGGGGTTTTGGGG
>Ga0208968_1001494_pt1 | contig 12578 bp, 3 predicted proteins | sample RifOxyA3_FD_184031 | JGI IMG/M metagenome (GOLD analysis project Ga0208968, IMG submission 184031) | Groundwater microbial communities from Rifle, Colorado - Rifle Oxygen_injection A3 (SPAdes) | ecosystem: Environmental > Aquatic > Deep subsurface > Groundwater | place: Rifle, Colorado, United...
TGTGGCCGAAGCCCCAGTCATAACCACGGTATGGGTCAAGTCGGTGCCTTCGATTTCGGTGGATGGGGTTACGCTCAAAACTGCTGCCGTATCGTCATCGGTGATCGTGCCCGTGGCAGTGATGCCGCCTACACTTAACGTATAGGTTTCGTTGTTTTCATCCAACAAGTCGGTCAAGCCTGGGAAGGTTACGTCAAAGCTGGTTACGCCGGCCGGTACTGTGATAAATCCGCCTGCATAAGTCACGCCGTTGGTGAACACAACATTCGCAAGATCATAGTCAACATTCACGGTGGCGGTTACATCGGCTACACTGAACGCATAGGTTTCCGCTGTGGCCGAAGCCCCAGTCATAACCACGGTATGGGTCAAGTCGGTGCCTTCGATTTCGGTGGATGGGGTTACGCTCAAAACTTTAGTGATCGTTGTGGTCGCATCATCCGTTACTGGGGTCGTTACTTCCGCAGTGGTTACACTTGCAGTATTCACCAGGGCTGTGCCAGCATCAATCATCGCCTGAGTTACCGTTTTCGTAGCTGTATAAGTCCACGTCTCGGTTACTTCCATAATACCGTTTGTATTGGTATCGCCACTTGATAATGTTGGTCCGGTCGTTGCAAAAGCATCCGCCACAACTACATTGGTCAATGAGGTGCCAGTATTGGCTACAACAATGGTATAAGTCAACGTGCCTGGAGCGGAGATCGTTGCTTGATCTACTGTCTTAGTTACTGTTAAACAACTATTTTGTATAGTAACAGTTGCTGAAACTATACATCCTTTGCTATCTTTTACATATAAAGTATAAGATCCAGGTGCTAATCCAGTAAAAGTTCCTGTAGTGTTTGAATAATCAGTTCCATCTTTACTATATGTGTAAGACGCAAAACCACCTGTATGTGTGATAGTGGCCGAACCACCAGTTGCTCCACATTCAACATGAGTCGTATTGGCGGCAGTGACTTCAGCAGTCATCTGCGATACATAAATGATCAACAGACCCTCATCCTTTAGGCCGAGAGGGTCTTCAACCATGTAACGGATCTCAATTGTTCCATTGTAACCAATGGTAGGCGAAAATACAAAATCTCCGTTGTATGACTCATCCCAAATTATAGCGCCCTGATCTGCTGCTGGTCCATTTAAAGGCAAAAATTCAAGTTGAGATATTGTGTTATCTCCGTCTGTGTCGTTTATAGCAACCGAACCTACAACTGTGGACCCGGAACAGGATGTAAAAAAGTCGTTATTGGCAACAGGCGAAATGCAAGTGGGTGCAACCAAAGTCGCAGAAGCATTGGCTGTACATCCATTAACATCAGTAACTAATACTGAATACAGTCCTGAAGATAACCCTGTTATAAATGATGTGTTAGCACCACCAGGTGACCATAAATAAGTATAAGGTCCAACCCCTCCTGTAACTTCTGCATAGACTGAACCATCTGTTGCCAGACAACTACTATTAAATGCCTCGAGGTTGACTACTAGTGTGGGAGCTTTTTCTACCACAACACTTAAATTAGCGGTACAACCTAAAGCATCGGTAACTGTAACACTGTATGTTCCTTCAGCAAGGCCAGTTGGATCCTGAATATTTCCCTGAGAAGGAGACCAGGTATAAGTGTATGGTCCTGTTCCGTTTACGACGGTCAAATCTATTGAACCAGTAGAATTACCACAAGAAGATGATGACAAAGTAGTATAATACAGTTCCATTTCTGTAGCAGGCTCGGTAATAGTTATATTCCCTGAAGCATTACAACCTTTCGAATCGGTAACAATTACTGAATAAGTACCTGCCGAAAAATTAGCCGGTGTTTGCGCGGTTGATCCGTTCGACCATAAATAGGTATAAGGTGCAGTTCCTCCCGTTGGTGTAGCAGTTGCACTGCCGTTGTTTCCACCCAGGCAGTTTACCGCTTTAACTACCGAAGTAGCTAAAGTAAGCTGTGTTGGTGCGCTGATGGTTATATTGGTAAGTATTTTTTCACAAAAATTTGCATCTTTTACGGTTACGCTATAAGTTCCGGCTGAAAGTCCTGTTAAATCCTCTGTTGTGGCCGTGCTTGACCATAAATAGGAATAAGGCGCTTTTCCGCCTGATACCGTCAGGTTGATGCTGCCGTCAGAGCCTCCAAAGCAGGAAATATTGGAAGGAATCGCGGTTAAAAAAATTTCGGCAGGTTGCGTAATGGTGTATGTTGCCGTGGAAGTACATCCATTATTGTCTTTAACCGTTACGGCGTAGTTGCCGGCAGAAAGGTTTGTACGGTCTTCGGTATCAGTAAATTCACCGGCAGTACCGATGTCATCCCAGTCGAATGTATAAGATCCGGCACCTCCAGTTACAGTAATATTAATTGCCCCGGTTGTTCCGCTATAACAAACTGAATTTGTTACAATTGCTGAAATAACAATTTGACTAGGCTGAGTAACTGTTGCACTTGCCTGGGCAGTACAGCCGTTAGCATCGGTAACGGTTACCGAATAGGTGCCTGCCGGAACATCAGTCAGGTTTTGGGCAGTGGCGCCATTAGACCATAAATAAGTATATTCGGTAGTTCCACCGCCCACCGTAAGTGTCACACTTCCGGTGGATGTGCCAGAACAATCAGCAGACGCTGCTACAGCGAAAGCAGTAAGTATTGTTGGTTGAGTGACATTAAACGACTTTTCAGCCGAACAACCATGCGCATCAAAAACCGTTACGGTATAGGTTCCTGCAACTAGTCCATTTATATCCTGAGAGGTAGCCCCATTACTCCAACTATATGTATAGCTTGATGTTCCTCCTGAAACAGAAAGATCAATCTCACCATCTGATCCCCCGAAGCACTTTACATTTATTTGGCTTCCTGATAAAGAAAGCATATCTGGCTGGGCGATTGTAACACTGTTTACCGTAAACTGACAACCGTTATGATCGGTTATAGTTACAGAATAAGTACCGGCAGCCAAACCTGAGATATTTTTGGTAGTTGCTGTGAAAGTACCCGGGCCTGTCCAATTGTAGGAATAAGGAGCAGTTCCTCCAACTATATTTAATGTAACGAACCCATCTGAATTTCCAAAGCAACTCACGTGATTTGGAGTAGCAGTAGCTGTTAACGCCTCAATTGGTTGAGTTAGTGTTACAGAAAGATTTGCAGAACAACTATTTCCATCAGTAACAGTAACAGAATAAGTTCCTGAAGATAATCCGGATAAATCTTGCACATTGCTTCCATATGGACTTCCATTCTTTGTCCATGTATAATTGTATGAACCTGTTCCGCCTGAAACAATAAGGTTTATGCTCCCGGTAGTTCCACCATAACAGTTTATATTGGTATGAGTTTGGTCAAGTGTCAAAGGAAATGGTTCGGTTATGTTGATTGTAGCAGCACCTTTGCAACCGTTAGCATCAGTAACAACCACGTTGTAAGTGCCAACTGTAAGCCCACTCAAATCCTCGGTTGTTGCACCGTTCGACCATAAATAAGTATATCCGGGAGTTCCATCTGTCACAGTCAAATCAACAGATCCATTTGTTCCAGTTGAACAGGATACATTTACAGCGGTAACTGAGGCAACCGGCCCATCATCATCGACTACCGTAAATGTCGCTTGTTTAGAACAACCAGTGGTATTGTCGGTCACCCAAACGCTATAGTTATCAGCCGAAATATTTGTAAGATCCTGACTAATTTCTCCATTAGTCCAAATATATGAATAGTCACCAGAACCACCTGATGGATTAATATCTATTGACCCCGTAGTTAATCCGCAGGATGCATTAGTGACAGTACCTGTAACTAAGGGTTGCGGATTAATCAATACTTCGACATCAGCAGTAGCTGTACAGCCACTGCTACCTGTAACAGTTACCGTATAGGTGCCACTGTTTAAGGCATGTGTAGCACCATAAATTACTGGATTTGGGCTTGATGAAGTAAATCCATTGGGGCCAGTCCAATAGTAAGACGAGCCACCACTTGCATATAGCTGCAAAGCATTACCTTCGCAAACTGGCTCACTTAATGTAGCAGAAGCAATTGTATTATTTACATATACATCGAGACAGATTTGTGATACTGTTCCACATATATTGCCTGCAATAACACAAACCTGATATGATCCCGGAGCTACTGCCCCCCAGTTAACCTCAATAGAAGGGCTATTCTGACCTGACACAATATCTGCTCCAGTTGGAACTGTCCAATAATATGAAGTATTGTCCGGATCAGGGTCAACTGAGAAAACACTTGCTGCATCATACTGGCAAACCATTTTCCCGGTGCAACCATCCGGAGTAAGCAAGGTCAGATTTCCTGAGGTCCAGGAACAGCCATGGGCATCGGTTACAGTTACCGAATAATCACCTGGGAGAAGACCAGAGCGGTCTTCTGGATTTGATATCCCTGACAAATCAACCCAATCGTAACTATAAGGAGCCGTTCCTCCAGTAACATTTAGCGCTATGCTACCATTCAGAAAGCAGCTTGACTGCGTTAAAATTGTTGCACCCTGAAGGGCAGGATAAGCAATAATAGTAAAAGGGGTTGTTGGACTATAACAATCGTTAGAATGATCATAAAAAGCAACATAATATGTTCCGGCAGTAACTGCGGAAGCATTTGGAAGTTCATTTGCTGTGGAAGCAGGTGTGCCATCGTGCCATGTAACTGTTGTTGTTCCTCCTGGTGTGTTACATGGACTATGGCTGGTTAAATTATAGGTTTCACCCGGGCAGAAGTAAAACGTTGTAGAAATTGTATTCTGAGGATTTATAATTAAAACCGCAGTATTATTGCCTGTTTCGGGATCGGGTTCTTTTGAAGTAATTATAGCAATATTTTTATAATCGGCACTGCATAATACGTTTGCCGTAATTGTAAGGGTTGCGGTTGCCTGATTGGCAAGGCTACCAATGGTCCAAACCCCAGTACCTGAATTATAGGTTGTTGTGCCCGAAGCTGTATGAGAAACATAGCTGAATCCGGATGGTAAAACATCAGTAGCAGAAATGAGGGTAGCAGCATCGGGGCCATCATTTTTTGCAGTAAGAGTAAAAGTTATCTGATTTTCCAATATGGGAGTAGTAGTATTTGCCGTTTTTGTAATCTGCAAATCAGCAGTGGCAAGGGGCTTTATGGAAATCCCGCTCATCGACCAGTCATCCTTAACCAATGTCCAGGAAAGTGAAGTAATTGCAGAACCAGATTTGGTGGCACCAGCCCCGGTATTTTCACTGCTGGTATTTACATTCCATCGCTGTGTTTGTCCGGCGGTATTAACAATATTTTGATTTTGAACGGAAACCACATTAAATACCAGTTCACTACTGGCAGAAGTTACGTTTAAAGCGGCGGTAGTACTATTGCCAACTGCAGAAGCATAAGTGCCCAATGGTGTGGTTTGGTTAACCCCGGTGAAGGTCATAACGCCTACAACTGCACCTTTCCCTGGATCGCCACTCAAAGAAACAACCACATTAAAAGTTCCGTCTGGCGGTGCAATCATACTGTAAATAGCCGTTTTGACATTATTATTTGATGTTTGAACACCAACCGGAATTAATGCAACCCGATTGTATGTTACACCTGTGACTGTCCTGTCACGCGTTGAAACGCCTACCAGCATCAGCCTGTCACTTCCTGTTCCAGTTGTGTGTGAAACTGTAACAGGTGATTTAGTTACGGAAGAGCCAAAACTCGTATTATCCACCAATACCTGAGCATACAAATCTAAAGTAAAGGCAAACAGCATTAAAACTTGCAGGGCAAGCAATTTAAATAACTTTTTTAGGTGGGCAGGTTTTGCAGCTGCTGTATTGATATAATAGTGTATAGCGTATAGGTTTTTCATGTCTTTTCTATTTACAATCAGGCAAAAATATGCGGTTAATTATTGAATAAAGGAGCTGTTCCGCCTGCCTGACAGGCTGTGATAGAGCTGGTTGCCGTATTATTTATAGGTTCATTATCGATTACATCACCCGTTATAATGGCTGTATTGCTGTAATCGCCTGTTATATTCACCACCGCAGTAATGCTAAGGGTCGCGGTAGTACTGACATTCAAGGTACCGATATCCCAAACGCCTGTTCCGGCATTATAAGAACCTGTGACAGTGGAAGCCGATACAAATGTGTACCCTGAAGGCAGCAAGTCATCAACAACTGTATTGAATGAATTACCGGGTCCGGATAAATTGCTGGCTGTTAGGGTGAAAGTGACTGTTTGACTGATATAAGGTGTGGAATTGCTGACTGTTTTGGTGATACTGAGGTCAGCAATGGGTGTGGGTTTGATAGATACGGCACTCATTGACCATTCACCCGTTGCAGAAGTCCAGCTCATCGAAGTTGTTGCTCCTGGTCCCGGTTTTGTACTGCCGCCGCCTCTCATTTCATCTCCACTTGCAATATTCCAACTTGAGGTTTGACCAGTTCCCACTCCAGTTAAATCAGCTTGTCTTAAAGCAACCACATTATATACAAGTTCGTTCGTTGCTGTGGGTATGTTATTTAAAGTAGGATTGGTAGAACTGCCATACAGAGAAGTAAAAGTATTTAGAGGTGCATTTTGATCCACACCTGAAAAAGTCATCACTCCAACAATACCTCCCTTGTCAAAATCACCTGAAGTAGTAACTATGACATCAAATGTTCCGGAAGGAGGATTAATCATGTAAAAAACATGAGTACGGGCATTAGCTGAACTTATTTCATGTCCATATTCAATAAGAGCATCATCATTATAAGTAACTGTAATTTCACCCGTTTCTCTATGTGAAACTCCTACAATCATCAAACTATTATTACCGGTTCCAGTTGTATGGGATACCGTAATTGTTTTAGCATTAATTTTTGAAGAACCTGTATTCGTTGCATCCACCGTTACCTGTCCTTTTACAAACCCAACTCCCACAAGCACGAAAACCAGCATCAAAAATGCCGGTTTAAAAAGAATTTTCAGTAACTCTAACCGGTGTCTTTTAGTATTCAAACCCTTTATTTTTATATCCGTCGTTTTCATGTTGGATTGGTTTTTTCTATTGTTTCAAATATTTTTTGCCGCTAAACTCAAACACCATAATTAATGCTTTATGCTACTTGGTTGCACAGGGTTAGGGTTGATATAGTTCATTGTTAATGAAGTGGTTGCAGTGCATCCGTTGTTGTCGGTTACGGTTACGTTATAGGTGCCTGCAGTAAGACCGCTTTGGTTTTGGTCGGCTGGCACGAGTCCGGAACCATCCAGTGTGGTCCATAAAAAGCTGTACCCAGGTGTTCCCCCGCTTACACTCAGCGTGATTGTTCCGTCGCTGTTAACAGCCGGACTTGCCGGTGTTGCAGGAGGCGTTGGCGGACACGTAGGTTGCTTAACTAATGTACTTAGCGATAAAGCTACAGGTTGTATTAATGTAACTGAGATTGAAGCCGTGCATCCTTTGTTATCGGTTACGGTTACATTGTAAATTCCTGCAGGGCGGTTACTGATGTCTTCGGTTGTTGCCGAATACGTACCCGGGCCGGTCCATGCAAATGTATAAGGAGAAGTACCGCCGATAACCGATAAATTAATTGAGCCGGTTGAAACGCCATAGCACAATAAATCCGTATGTATCCCGCTCAGGCTAAGGGCTGCAGTAGGCTGGGTAATTGTGATATTATTTGAGGCTTGTGTACAATTATTGGCATCGGTTACAGTAACTGAATAAGTTCCGGGTGCAAGCCCTGTACGGTTCTGGCTGCTGTTGCCATCGTTCCACAAATAGGTAAACGGAGAAGTTCCGCCCGATACTGTAAGATTTATGGTTCCATTGTTTTCACCATAACAACTTACATTTGTTACAGCAGAGGTTATTGTTACTGCTGACGGCTGGGTAACAATTACCGGCACAGTAGCCTGACAACCTTTGCTGTCAGTAACAGTTAAACTATATGTACCTGCAGTAAGACCACTTCGGTTCTGGGTGGTTGATCCATCACTCCATAAATAGGAATATCCGGGAATACCTCCACTCACTGAAACATTAATTGCTCCATTAGAACCTCCATTACAACTAACTGACTCGGAAGTGGCTGTAATATTAATCTGAGGAGATGAACTTAGTGTTACTGAAAAACTGGCAGAACATCCGGCTCCACTATTTGCAGTAACCGTTACCACATAATCGCCAGCTGATAAACCAGTAATTGTTGTACCGGTTCCCGAACCTGAGCCACCGCCACTTTTTGTCCACGACCACGCATATGGGCCGGAATCATTGGTAATGGCCATATTTATTGAGCCACCACCTGGCGTATTGAAACAGGGGTTGGTAATAGTTGGCGTAACAATCAAATCGCACATTACATTGACGGCATGTGTATCAAAAGAAATACGGCCGCATCCGTCGGTAATCTTTACTGTTATATTACATTGTATTGGAGTATTTGCTATTGGAGGAATAAAGGTTGGTGTACTCGAAGTGTTACTTGGCGAAAATGTTCCGCCACAACTTGATGACCAAACGGCAGTATATATTTGAACAGAAGCAGGTTCAATATTTGGTATCGTTGTATAACTTAAAGGATACTCATTCCCCGAATAGACTATATCAGGAAGGCCTGAAAAGCCAGGAAGCACAGCTCTTTCCCATGCCACAAGTAAAGAATAATTAAAAAATGCCCGTTGTGCTGCTACACCATCAGGAGTTGTCCTACTAATGTTATGACCTGCCTGGAGCATCACTTTACCATTTCCTGGAATACCCATTGCAGGGCCATACGCCAGAATTGCAGCACGATATTTTATATCATCTGAAAAATCGTACCGTTGAGTATGATCTGGATCATAAACACCCACATGTGTAGTTGGAAACCAACCGGCCTGCCCTCCTTTTGTAATAAAGATTTGCTCCGAACCTTGTTGTGTGGCAGCTTCAATAGTTCCCATAAACTGCATAATTGGATCGGTTGGAAAGTCATACGAATAAGGAAGTGTACCATCAGTATGATTTCCCCATAAAAGTAAAGCATTTTCAGACCATGGCCCCGTCCCAACCGCAGGGCCTGTTTTATCAACCAAAAAATTGGTCTGCATATTATAATCCGGAGTGACATTATCAAACATATCCATAAGAGCGCTTCCTGCATGACATCCGAGCCATACTCCGCTTTTACAGCCAGAGTTGATACCATTTCCTGTACTGTTCACCCATTCATATAAATGGCCATGAGTTGACCAGATGGGATCTGCATGAGGCATCACAAAAATATCGTCGCAACAGTCAAGCTGGGCCGGGGTTTCCCAATCAGTACTACTTGCACCTCCATAAGCCGTGGAAGGAATGCCGGCATTATTGAAAAAATTTACCGCTATTGAACCATTTTGTTTATCCATCGTCCACCTCGGAACATACCAAATAGTACGATATGCAGGAACTGTAACCGGTGATGTTGTTGTAACCCCTACAACTTTGTATATACCTAGAGGATTTGTCCAGGTAGTAATCAGATTATTAACATCTGAAGTCCGGTATTGTGCATCAATGATAAAAGTTCCGCCCTTATATTCCACTCCGTTATATGTATAATATGCCCCATCCTTAACTTTTGAAGTATTAATGACCCAACGTACAGGACATTTTATATTTAGAAGTTGATATATAAGACCATAGGGTTTCAATCCGTTGTTAACTGTCTGAGGAACGACCCCCATGTTAATAATATATGAGCCGGAAGGAATTACTACATTGCTTTGCGCACCTGCAGAAAGTGTAATCAATGTCAGAAATAGAGATATGGTTATGGTTCTGAGCAGTTGAAGAATTTCCTGATATTTGAAATTTTTATATCCATTTTGATGGGTTGTTTTGATGGGTTGTTTTGATGGAGGTTGTTTTGTATAAAATATTCATGGCAGAGTGTTTTTTCATTTTCTTTTCAATTAATCACTTTTGGTCTTTTGGCAAATAATAAGGGTTCTATATTCTTCACTACAATAAAAATAACAATTAATTACCGGTTAATTTTTCCAATATCTCAGGCAATGATCAAACCGTCCGTTTGAACTACCCAACAGGCTTTATTGCATATCGGAACAATAATCAAAACTCTTAATCGTTGTAAAATCGGCTGTTTTCGCAGCATTTTAATGAAATAAACCATTCAAATGCTTTGCGATTGCCAGGATAATTTTATGTCTCCAGGGATTAAAACTATATATTTGCATTGTCTTGTTTTTTTTCAGGTTATGCTGAAATGTTAATGAATCTAACCAAATATTAAATGAAAAAGTTTGTACTACTGTCAATGGCAATTTCCTTAATGATCACAACTTCGTTTACAAATAATAAACGCGATTTGCGATCCCCAACAAACCATGCAGCAATTTATAATGGGCAGCCACCGGTTACAATCAACCCGAATTTATACCGGGCAGAAGTCACGCTCGGTCAGATTTTTAAATTGTATCCAGCCGGGCACGATCACCTTTTTATTGAAACGTTTCCTTACAAGGAGCAAAACCAGGTAACTTATCTGGCGGGTGCGGATACCGTCAAGGGGAAGCGTGTGGCTTATCTCTGGCCCACTTCGGGAATATTTTCAGGAGTAAATGCGTTGCTGAAAAGTACCGGAAACCAGAAATACGCGCAGATGCTTGATGAAGTTGTTTTGCCCGGACTTCAGAATTATTACGACGATATCCGCCAACCAGCTTGTTATCAGTCGTACATTGCTCAGGCTGGCAAAAGCGATCGTTTTTACGATGACAATGTTTGGCTGGCTTTGGACTTTTGCGAATCGTATATGCTGACCAAAAATCCTGAATACCTGAAAAAATCCATCGAAACCTGGAAATTCGTTCTCAGCGGCTGGGACGATGAACTTGGCGGTGGCATTTACTGGTGTGAACAAAAAAAACACTCAAAAAATACCTGCTCCAATGCACCTGCATCGGTGTTGGCTTTTAAACTTTTTGAAGCCACGAAGGACAGCAGTTATTTCAATTGGGGATTAAAAATTTACGATTGGACCAAAACCAATCTGCAGGATACGACTGACTATTTGTATTTCGACAATAAAAGTCTGAATGGTAAAATTGGCCGGGCAAAATACACGTACAACAGCGGTCAAATGCTTCAGGCAACTGCTTTGCTTTACAAATTAACCGGAAAGAAAGAATACCTGGAAGAAGCAAAAAAGATAGCTGCTTCAGTAATTCTACATTTTACTGAAGATTTTAAAACTTCGGAAGGAAAGACCATCCGCTTGTTTAAAAATACAGGGAACTGGTTTAATGCCATACTTTTCAGAGGATATGCCGAATTGTTTAAACTGGATGGAAACCCGCAATATATCCGGATTTTTCAGGATAATTTGGATCATCTTTGGAACCATGTTCGCAGTGAAGATGGTTTATTCAGCAAAGATTGGACAGGCAAGAAAAACGACGAACACAAATGGTTGCTCGATCAAGCTAGTTTGGTGGAGATTTGGGCTACCATGAACGAGTTAAATCAATAAAACAAATTATCAGGATATGACTAATAGAAGAGATTTCATCAAAAAAGGAACATTTACATTGGCCGGACTTGCTGTTTCAGGCAAAAGTGTATTTGCAACAGTTGCAAAGCCTGAATATGCGACCAACAGACCAGCTGTTGCAAAACGCAATTTTACATCGAAAGCGGTGGAAGAAACCATTAAAGCCACGAAGTCAAAACTCAAAGATCCGAAACTGGCATGGATGTTTGAAAACTGTTTCCCCAACACGCTGGACACAACAGTTGAGTACGGTACGAAAAATGGAAAACCTGACACTTTTGTGATTACAGGTGATATTCACGCCATGTGGCTGCGCGATTCATCGGCACAGGTTTGGCCGTATCTGCCTTTGGCGAATGAGGACAATGAGCTGAAATCATTGCTGGCTGGTGTTATTCATCGCCAGTCGCAGTGTGTTTTGCTAGATCCGTATGCCAATGCGTTCAACAAAGAATTGGTTCCGGGAGAATGGATGAGCGACAAAACCGATATGAAACCTGGATTGCACGAGCGCAAATGGGAAATCGACTCGCTTTGTTACACCGTTCGTTTGGCCTATCAATACTGGAAAACAACTGGCGACAAGTCTGTTTTTGATGCAGATTGGCAAAAAGCTGCTGCTACAATTCTCGAAACATTCACCGTGCAGCAACGCAAAGACGGACTTGGGCCGTACAAATTTGAACGTGAAACGACCCGCCAGCTGGACACCTTGTCAAACGGAGGTTACGGCCGTCCGCTCAAACCTGTTGGGCTGATCAACTCATCCTTCCGCCCGTCTGACGATGCTGCAACTTACGGCTTCCTGATTCCTTCCAATCTGTTTGCAGTGGTCTCGCTGAGGCAGTTGGCCGAAATAAGCACAAAGGTGACCGGCGATACATCATTCGCAAAAAAATGTGTGGTTTTGGCTGATGAAGTAAATGCCGCCATTCAGAAATATGCGGTGGTGGAACACAAAAAATATGGTAAAGTGTATGCTTTCGAAGTGGATGGATTTGGCAATGCCACTTTTATGGACGATGCCAACGTTCCGAGTTTGCTGGCTTTGCCTTAT
>Ga0208968_1001495_pt1 | contig 12576 bp, 6 predicted proteins | sample RifOxyA3_FD_184031 | JGI IMG/M metagenome (GOLD analysis project Ga0208968, IMG submission 184031) | Groundwater microbial communities from Rifle, Colorado - Rifle Oxygen_injection A3 (SPAdes) | ecosystem: Environmental > Aquatic > Deep subsurface > Groundwater | place: Rifle, Colorado, United...
GTAAGCCACCTGATAGATTTGCTCTGCTGTTTCTTTGTCAAGTTGCATTACTATTACATCAACGTCTCCCAGCTCGTATTTCTTTTGGATAAATCCAATTTTGCTAAACAAAAGCACTTTTCCCGGTGCAGTAGAGATGCTGAATTTCCCATCATTATCAGTAGTAACCTGGGTAAACTCGTCAAGTACCGAAACACTTACATTGCTGATTGGTGTTCCTGCCCTGTCTGTTACACTTCCGGTAATGACAGAATTGTCCTGAGCGAACGTATATATTGAAAACAGGGAAAAAAGCATCATGAGCAATATTGCCGGTTTTTTCTTTAAGGTCATCATAATTTATAATTTTCTAATGTGACTGAATAGGTTTAGTAACCGGGGTTTTGAACAAATAATGGATTTTTGTACATCTCACCCAATGGTATTTGATACAAATTATTGTTAGGCTGATAGATACGTGTAAAATACGCTTCCTCCTTATAGGTCACAGTACTTCCTGATTTGGTGATTACCATGCGATTAAATGGTCCGCCGAACCATTTGGTTGCCAATTCGCCTTCTTCGCCTGTGCTCCAGCGACGAGCATCCCACCAGCGGTGTTCTTCAAAACTCAGTTCAATCGCTCTTTCACGCTGGATGCGGGCCCGCATTGATTTTTTATCACCGGTTAAATCGACAGGTATTGCAATAACACCCGAACGGGCTCTTACTAAATTGATTGCATCGCGTACCTGAGCTGTCGGGCCTTCCACTTCGTTCATCGCTTCAGCATAATTTAAATACATTTCGGCCAGGCGATAGAATATCCAATTGTGATAGGCTGTGGTAGATGAAGCTTTTTTGATTTCCTCAGGCACATATTTCCTTACGAAATATCCCGTCAGGAATGTACCTGCCGGAAACTGAGGGGTAGTGTTTGACAAATCAATTTTAACACCTTGCCAGGTACTTTCATGGTAGATAATCGTTTTGTAAAAACGGGGATCCCGATTTAAATATGGTTTCGCAGGATCATAGTTTGAGCCTTCTTCGTCAATGTATTTGCCATTTGACATTTCAAAAAGATTTACGAAAGCCTGGGTAGGTTGAACTGCTCCTGCCCCACCGAAATCTCCGCTTGGCATCCAAACATTTATTTCAGCGCTATTGAAGCCAACCGGAGCTTCGTGTTTATGGAAAATGATTTCCTTGTTGCCTTGTTCGCGACGTTTAAAGAAAAGCTTTTCGTAATCGTCGGCTTTGTTGGCGGCATTGGTCTGATGCAAAGCATAAACCGGATTTCCCCCCTCATCTTTTAAATCGATCACTGCTTTTGCAGCCTCAGCAGCTTTTAGCCACCATGCTTTTCCGTCTTTGTCCAACCAATCATCTACAGTTCCGCCTATTCCCCAAATGCCTGTTTTCTGACTGAAAAGCGGACTTGCAGCATAGAGCAAAATGCGTGCTTTCAATGCCATTGCCGCACCTTTTGTGGCACGTCCATACTCATTTGTATTAAGCGTAACCGGCAATGAACCGATGGCTTTATTCAAATCGGCCATGATGAATGCAAAACAATCGCGATAAGTATCACGTGGCCGCATTAAATCATCGCCGGGAACAAACAAATCATTTTCGGTCATAATGGGCATTCCCCCAAAACGTTTCAGCATTTCATTGAAATAAAATGCCCTTAAGAAATAAACTTCACCCAACATCTGGTCTTTGGTTTTTGTATCAGGGAAAGGTATCACTTCTGCATTTTTCAGGAAAAGATTGGCTTTTCGAATGGCTGTATAATAGAAACTAATATTGGCATCCACCCCGTTGTAGTTTCCCATATTAAACGGTTTGGTACCGTGATAACCGGCGTTCGATTCCGACTCATCAGAGGCAGAGGACAAAGGAACCGGCTGGAAATTGCCAACAGCATTAAACCGACCCGTTAATCCGCTATAGATATCGGCCTGAAAGCGTTGTGCATTCAAAAAGTCGGTAAAGACTTTTTCTTCATCGAGGTTAACATCAGGTGCACGATCCAAAAAGTCTTCGCAGGAAATCATTCCCAACATCAGGAACAGGATAATATATTTTATATTCTTCATAATGATTTCAATTAAAAGTTAACATTCAAACCGATGTTGAAAGCACGTGTAGCAGGCATTCGGCCTCCTCGTGTATCACGGTTATCCGGATCGAGGTATTTTTCAGCCGCCCACATATAGGTATTTACTCCTGAAACATAGAGCCGTACGCCCGACATTTTTGCTTTCTGTGTCAGTGTGGCAGGTAAAGTGTAGCCAAATTCGATGTTTTTAAGGCGTATATAAGTTCCGGAACCCGCTTCATAAGTAGAATAATACCGCTCGTTATTGATCCATGATTTTCCGTAAAAGCGTGTAAACTGCGCATCATCACCAATCTCAGGAGCCCAATAATAATTGTGTTTATCGAATACGTTGTCGTTGTTCGAGAATGCCCACATGATTTCCCATTGTTTCATAAACAAAGCATGTGTGGAACCTTGAAACAATACCGAAAAATCAAACGATTTCCAGTTTCCGCCCAGAGTAACTCCATACTGCATTTCGGGAACTGTGCCATATCCCTGGCGATAAGCATCGGCCTGATTGATAACACCGTCGTTGTTGAAATCCTCAAATTTTAAGTCGCCGGGAATAATTTCGATGTTACCGGGAATACCATTGTTATTTCCAAGTTGTGTCGGACTGCTCTGAATTTCTTCATAGCTGGTGAAATAGCCAGTATTATTCCACATCAGCGGAGTCCCAATTGGGTAACCTTCTTCCTTTTGATAAGGCAACAATCCAAGCGCATCGGCCTTTTTAAGAACCTTATTACGATTGTATGTAAAATTCCCTCTTACAAAATAGCTGAAGTTCTTGTTAATTTTCAGATTGTGTTTCGCCTCAATTTCAAAACCTTTATTTTCGGTTTCCCCAATGTTGGCCACTTTAAATCCGGCTCCAACATAATCCGGTTTAACCGCATCAATATTGGTCAGGATTTTATTTCTGAACTCGTTGAAGTAATCAAAATTTACCCCGAACAATCCATTCAGGAAATCGGCTTCAAAACCTAAGTTCAGCTTACGGGCGACCTCCCATGTTGCATTTTGATTCGCAATGTCGCCTTGTTGGATACCGCCGAAGTAGTTGTTGCCGGTACCAAAAGTATAACCTCCGCCATTCGCGAATTCCTGTAAAAAGATAAACCGACTATCGCTTTTATCATTTCCAACCCAACCCAATGAAGCCCTGAGTTTTAAATTGGTAATTATTTTACCCAACGCCGACTGTGTCATGAAACTTTCATTGGTGACCATCCACCCCATCGCAACAGAGGGGAAAAGTCCATATTGTGCACCTTTAGGGAAGTTTTCGGAACCATTGTAACCCACGTTAAATTCACCAAAATACCGTTTGTCGAAATCGTAGGTTACGCGCCCAACCAATCCCTGATCGGCAAAAGCGACTTCCGCATTGCGAATCAACTCATTGCGGTTGGCCAAAAACAAACCGGTCACCGAATTTCTTCCGAAAGTGCGGTTGTAATTCAGGCCAGCTTCCATGTAAAACTTGTGCCAATTGTTATTTTTCTGAACGCCGGCATAAGACAAGGGTCGGTCTTCTCCAAACATCTGATAGGTATCTGTTGCTTGATCATACACATATTCCGCGGTCGATTTCGACCATGATTTTCCGACTTGGCCTTGTGTATCGAAAGACACCTGCCCTTTGGCCGAAAGACCTTTGGTAATAAAATCAAGTTTATAATTCAAACTTAAACTCGATTCGAGTGTACTTGTCACATCTTTATAGATCGCAGCTTCCTTTAATCTTTTCACAACATTGCTTCCTGTACCGGCATACGATCCATCAGGGTTGTATATTGGATAAACTCTTCCTGAATTTGCAAAAGCTGCCCGGTAAATATCCCAACTGCTCCATATCGTGCTGTTTGGAGAATTGAGGTTTTCGACCCTGGAACCCACGCTAAGCGAAGCTGTCAGATCTTTTGAAACATCAACGTCGAGGTTGCTTCGGAAATTAAAACGCGAATATTTGGTCAGATCATCATTTTGGTAGAATCCGTTTTGATTGATCAATCCACCTGACACGAAATATCTCACTGTTTTTGTTCCACCTGATATGTTGATATTGTATTGTTGCTGTGTTGATTGTTTCTTCAGCACATTGTCAACCCATCTTACATCCGGATGGGTCCAGGGTGAAGCGCCGGTGCGCCACAAAAGCAAATCGTAAGCATTGGTGCCACCTTTGGTTTGCGGAGTGCGAGTCGAATATTGACCCCAATCTGCCAGATACCGAAGACTCATGGCGTCATAAGCTCCCAGGGGCTGAGGTATATTGATAGGTTCGGTGATTGCAGTTTGAGTTGTGATGGAGATTTTTGGTTTCCCCAGAACACCGCGTTTTGTAGTAATAATAATAACTCCATTGGCGCCTTTTACCCCGAAAACGGCTGTTGCCGAAGCATCTTTCAGGATATTGATCGTCTCAATTTCATTGGGATCAATTTTGGCAAATTCGGCACGTACAATTCCATCAACGACGAACAAAGGGGAGGCATTGTTCCACGTAGCCCGGCCACGAACATATATATCGGCCACATCACCGCCAATTTCGCCAGAACTTTGCACTACCTGAATACCAGACAGTTTTCCGGACAACGATTGCGATATATTGGAAACAGGTACCGAAACAAGTGTTTTGTTGTTGATGGAGGAAATAGATCCGATGATGGATTCTTTCTTTTGTACACCATAACCAACCACCACTACTTCGCCCAGTTCCTGAGTTGCCTCTTTCAACTGTACATTGATGGTTGTCCGATTTTTCACCTCTTCCTCCACCACGTCATAACCGATATAACTAAATATCAAGATATCAGCAGAAGCATCCGTCACATCCAGAATATAATTCCCATTTACATCGGTAATGGCTCCACTGGTAGTACCTTTAATTATTACGGTTACACCAATCAGTTCCTCTCCGGTTTTAAAATCTACGACCTTACCACTTACTTTACGGCTCTGTTGCGCCTGAAGCGTCGCCATGCACACCAGAAAAGCCATCAGGGTAAGAAATATTGTTTTCTTCATAAAATTTTTCTTAAGCAGTTATCAATAGGTTTCTTTTCTGAATTTAAAAACATAGGTTTTCAAAGTCTGAAATTCTTTCCGGATGGTCCAGTAATTCTGATCGGTCACTAACTTCGGAATGTAATTGGCTTTTCCGGTAGCAACTGTTTTCAGTTCGATAAAATCAGAAGGAACAGGCGCAAAAAGCAGCGCATATTTTTTCTCGCCTTCGAATGTCTTTAGTCTTATTTCCATCTCATTTGCAGATAATTGCAGGATGGTAAATCTGGACTGAATGTGGTATTGTGCCCACTGTTTTTGCACGCTTGTTAAAGTATCGATTCCTGTAATCTTATTATTTACATCTTTCTTATAGGTCAGTATAACCTTGCTGCTATCGCTGGTCAATGTTGGAATGAACTGCCATTTCTCGGTGGTGAAATTGATCCATTTACCATCCAGCATGCTCCATGTACCATAGAATTTAGTAGGACCTGCGCCGCTGTTGTACTTCATGAACGATTGATGGTAGTAGTGAAATGCTCCGTTTGCCTCTATAAATATTTTACAACTTTCCTGCTCCGGAGTCAAGGTCATTGGCGTGCCATCTTCTGTAACCGAAACCTGCTTCCACAAGCCAATCGCAGTACTTTCTTCAAAATTTTCTTCCTCGCAGGAGAAAAGGGCAAATAATGAAAAAATCAGTATGAAAAATCTGTATCCTGTTTTCATTTCTTTTTTATTTGATTTCGATGTTATCTACCCGTACAAATGTTAGCCTGGTTTTACTGAGGGTTCCGTCTTGCATAAAGTCTGTCCGTTCCAGGGTGAGGGTATTTGGCTCAGCAACGGGCTTCCACGATGCCGGGAGGTCGATGGCCAGATTGAATAATCCACCTGTGTAGCTCCATCCGGATCTTTTTATGATTGTGTTGGCTTTCACGGCCACCTTCGATGAGTCGCAAAGGATGCAGATGTTGTCTGCATTAATTTGTATTAACAGCCGGGAACTGTCTTTCGAGGCAGGGAGGTCATTTTTAGTCTGGGAAGTTTGATGCCAGGTGCCAATTATCCGGGTGGCCAGGTCGTCAACTTCGGCATCTTTTTCGCAAGCTGTTCCCAGGAACAGGAAAAGTATTGGAATACAGCCAAAAAGAAGCCTATGAAAGGAGCTTCCTTCAGAAATATTTTTCATAGGTTTTACAATTTACAAAGGTTGTGAGTAATTTAAAAAGCGATTTTTAATACCTGGATTGTGGTTTTATAAATAATTTAAAGGGAGAGAAAAAATTCTCTCCCTTTAATTCAATCCTATTTCTCTAATTAACAATCACTTTCGAGGTGAAAACATTTTTATTTTTCGACACGGTTCTTACCAAATAGATACCGCTTTTGTAGATCGGAATTTCAGTTCTGGATCTGTTTACCATGGTTTTTTGCACTAAACCACCTAAGATATTGTAAACTTCAATTGAAGTCACATTGCCCTCAACAACAATGTTTCTGTTTGTTGTAAAGATCCTTGTATTGTCCTTATTCAAATTGGTGACACGGGTTGGGGCATCCACCACTGCACGGGCTTCTTCACTACCGTTAATGGCTACTGCATCCAGATAAAATACACCGGCCGGTGAATTGATGTGTGCATCCTGATCATTGCGGCGAACGTCGAAGCGAACAGAAAGTTCAGAAACATAACCCATTGATGTTACATCAAATACGCAGTCAATCCATTTGCCTTTATCGTCGGCCCAGTATTTAATGGCATCGCCACTGTCTGATTCCTTGCCCGAAAAATCTTTCACATTCAACTGAACTACATAATAGTCTTTCCCTGCTTCCATTTCAGGAATGTTTACCATTACATGTAAATAAGAAGAAGCGCCTTCAACTCCAACCTGCAAAGTTCCGTTTAAACTGAAACGGGTACCTTGCCACCATGAGGCATTGGCACTTTTATTAAACTTCATGATTCGGGCAGAGTTTAAAACTGCCATTTCGGATGTGAAAGGATTGGCTACAATTTCAGAAGTGTTCTCTGCATTTTGTAAATCCAATGCACTTACCCATTTAGTGTAAGATGCAGTATTTCCGGGAAAGAACAACATTTCTTTGTCAGCCAAAATAGTGGTACCACGTGGCAGGTTGCTGTCGTTCAGTACAATTTCGTCGAAATAATAATTTGTTGGTGATTCAGCGCCGCCACCCCAGTTGCGGTCCATCAAAATACAAATTCTGGACAGAGGCTCGTTGTTATCCATGAACCATTTAAGGTCAACCACAACATCTTCCCATACACCAGCTTTTGAAAGATTCAGATCAAAACGCTTGGCTCCTTTGTCCGCATCTTCCCATGGGGTATCTTTATTGATGTTGACACTGAAACCCTGATTCAGATTTTCTCTGAAATGATAGAAATGCAGGTATCTGTTTGCTTCAGTAATGGTGATCGCATCTGTCAAATCGAAGTTTGCGAAATCAGGCCACCAGCTCTTTCCTTTCAATGAAGAAAATTGCAAGGCATTGTCAGATTTATTCAAACCTGTTTTAACCGGATTTACGGTAACTCTTGCAAATGCAGGTTCTGCATCGGTTCCAAAGTTAACGTATCTGGCATCTGTTTTAATTTCACCCATTGCCCATGCAACCATGTCCATTCGGGAAAATAAACTTGGAGAAGCGTCTCCGGTAAACAGCTTGGTGTCTAGTACTGACACAGGAGCTTCTACCACTGTACGCTGTTCTTCGCTTGCGTTGATGGCAGCTGCGTCCAAATAAAATACACCGGCTGGTGAATTGATGTGTGCATCCTGATCATTGCGGCGAACGTCGAAACGAACAGAGAACTCAGAAACATAACCCATTGAAGTTACATCAAATACACAGTCAATCCATTTGCCTTTATCGTCGGCCCAGTATTTAATGGCATCGCCACTGTCTGTTTCCTTACCCGAAAAATCTTTTGCATTCAACTGAATTACATAGTAGTCTCTTCCTGCTTCCATTTCAGGAATATTTACCATTACATGCAAAAAAGAAGAAGCGCCTGCAACTCCAACTTTCATCGTTCCGTTTAAACTGAAACGGGTACCTTGCCACCATGAGGCATTGGCACTTTTATTAAACTTCATGATTTGAGCAGAGTTTAAAACTGCCATTTCGGTTGTGAAAGGATTGGCTACAATTTCAGAAGTGTTCTCTGCATTTTGTAAATCCAATGCACTTACCCATTTAGTGTAAGAATCGGTATTGCCGGGAAAGAACAACATTTCGGTGTCAGCCAAAATAGTGATGCCACGTGGCAGATTGCTGTCGTTCAGTACAATTTCGTCGAAATAATAATTTGTTGGTGATTCAGCGCCACCACCCCAGTTGCGATCCATCAAAATGCAAATCCGGGAGAAAGCCTCGCTGTTATCCATGAACCATTTAAGGTCAACCACAACATCTTCCCATACCCCAGCCTTTGAAAGATTCAGATCAAAACGCTTGGCTCCTTTGTCCGCATCTTCCCATGGTGTATCTTTATTGATGTTGACACTGAAACCCTGATTCAGATTTTCTCTGAAATGATAAAAATGCAGGTACCTGTTTGCTTCTGTAATGACAATAGGAGCGGTCAAGTCGAAGTTTGCGAAATCAGGCCACCAGCTCTTTCCTTTCAATGAAGAAAATTGCAAGGCATTGTCAGATGTATTCAAACCTGTTTTAACCGGATTTACGGTAACTCTTGCAAATGCAGGTTCTGCCACGGTTCCAAAATTTACATACCGGGCATCGGTTTGTATTTCACCCATTGCCCATGCAACCATGTCCATCCGGGAGAATAAACTGGGAGCTGCGTCTCCGGTAAATAGTTTGGTTTCTGCTGCTTTAGGGATAAATGAAAAGCAACCAATCACAAATAAAAGTAGAAATAATTTTTTCATAGGATTATGGATTAATTAATATTTAAGAAATTGTTTGAACAGAAATTTTAAGTCTCAGGCTTTATCAGATACAAAATTCAATAAGAATCGGAATCTCTCATTTCAATATTGTAACAAACTGTATAAATATTGTATCAGCACATTTTAATGCGTGGTTTTATTCAAAAACAAGGATTTTAGTGGAGGTTTTTATGTCGCCGGCCAATACTGAAACAATGTATATACCACTCTTAATATGAAGTGGATAGACACCCTGAGCAGGAACCTGACGATCGGTTTTTATCAGTTGTCCGACCGGGTTGTAAATAGCCACAGAGATGGTTCTTTCACCCGGGAAATTGGTATGCAGCAATCCCCCTGAATAGTATAAATTCCCATCTGTATTCTCTACTTTGTCAATTGCAGTTGGGAATTGGTTAACCGGGATGATGTAAGTGGTCACCGATCCGGGTAGGGCATCATAGGTAAACGAATTGCCGCTCAGATTGAAAGTTGTCAATGAATTTTTTATTCCCAGCGATTCCTGAACCCGGGTTCGAACTTGTTTTGCTTTGCCAAAATTCGCAAACTTTGAAAGGTCAATATTGTACTTCTGTGTATAGTCTTCCTGATTGCTAATTACCAGCACCAGTTCCTTTTCGTCGGGGCTCAACGCAGTAACTGCATTTTGATACGAATTGTCAATTATCACGTATCCTGCTTTAATATACCTACTGTATTGTGCCCGGATATAGAAATTAATATTTCGCGTGATCGGATCATATGGATCGTTGTATTCACCAATGATAAGACCCCATGGATTATTGGTCGGGCTTCCGGTTCCACCGATTTGCCAATCGAGCCAGGCCGTGCATTTCATATCATTCAAATCTGTGATGATCCGATCTGCCATTACCATGATCTGATGTTCGTTTGATCCACCAACACTGATTGGACCCGACTCTGACTGCCAAAGTTTTTTATTGTTGTTCTTCGACCAGTTTGCCAATACCGCTCTGCCGCTTCCACCATAAGTGTGAACGGAAACCAGATCAATCTTCGAAATAATATCGCCTGCCGCTTGATAGGCCAGCAGTGCATTGTAGCCATTGTCGAGATTGTTTGCATCGTTGGCTGTGATCTGACTGTAAGACAGCATCTCTTTTTCTGACATTTTTTTATACAGCTCACGAATCATTGTAATCTGATCGGCATTTGAAAAGTAGCAACCTTCCTGTCCGCCAAGCGCTTTCCACCAGCCGCCATCAGGTTCATTAAATGGTTCGATGTAATTAAAAGTGATGCCCAGATTGTCGTGATAATATTTGGTGACTTCGGTCAGATAATCAGCAAAATCGTCGAACATGTCTGCTTTTAAATTGCCTACATTTCCTTCGACACTTCCGGCAGAACAACCGCTTCGGGTCATCCAATAAGGTGGCGAGTTCGAAAATGCCACAATCTGAATGTCATTTACCCCGGCTTTTGCGATGCGCGATGCAATTAATTGCTGCATGATTTTGCGTTGATTGGCATCCTGGTTCCAGTCATAAGCTGCCGTAGCCGAAGCTTTGTATCCGGGCATATCTCCGCCGTCGCTCCGCATGTGATGATGCGTTGGGTCGTCGCCACCTCCGATGTTAAACCTGAAAATATTCATGTTGAGCCCATTCACCGGGTCGGTAATCCAGTCGCAGATAATTTTGATCTTCGAATCGGAAAATCCCCCCATAATATTGGCCCACCAGCAAAGCGAAGCGCCCCAGCCTTCAATCACCTGATTTTTGATTTCCGGGTCAATTGCAATCTCAGTTCTGGAAAGTGAAGTTCCACTTTCTGAAAGAACAATCTGATCGAAGTAGTAATCTCCCGGATCATCGGCAATTTTGATGGAGAAGGTTTTTAACCTGGTTCCGATTGGTATCGTTAAAACATAATCAATCCATGAACCGGTTGTGTTATTTGATTGCCAGGTATCAAAACTTTGATTGCCTCCTTCAGGAGTGTAGGTTAACGCAATCCGTGAAGTCGTATTTTTGTAAACCAAAACATGCAAATACTGATTGGCAGCGGTAATTGAAATTGTACTGCCCAGCGTTACCTCCAGCCCTGTCCAGTATGGATCATCGCTTTTTTTGACTATTTTATAACAGTTGCCGGTACTGTTTACAGCATCCGATTTAGGATTTGGAACAGACCATGTGCTGGCCGTTGTTCCGGATTTGGAGTAATTCAGCCACGAACTTACCGTGCCCGGAACTGTAGCCGATTCGAAATTGAGAAGCACCGTATCCACCGCAAAAAGAGGCAGGGATATCAGAGCAAAAAGTACTATTAAAAAGGATTGTTTCATTTTGTTTTCGTCGTTTCCGACTTTATTAGTTGTGTGACTATTTAAATTTATCTGGAATAAAGTTGAACCCACTTCGGGGTTCCTAAATTCATTCATTCCAATGCCTCCGGTTTCGCCGGAGGTTATTCATATTCTCCCGAATTCTCGGGACGGACTTGTGCTTTTTAGAACCCTGAAAGGTAGGATGTTAAAAATTTCAACTTTTAAAATTTTTTGTTCATTCCAAAACGCTGTCAGGACCTTCGGACGCTGACAGGTTTTCCAATAGGGGCGCGACCTGTCAGCGTCTGGAAGACCTGATAGCGTCAAAAACTAAACGAAAATAAACCACTGATCATGATGGTTTGGAACACCCCACCTGAAAGGATTGAACTTTAAAAAGTCTCTAAAATTACTCAACCACTTCAATCGTTAGCTTTCCGTCTTTCAACCATGGGGCTGCGAACTTCAGAGTGATCTTGCCTGATGTGCCTGTTGATTGGACATAGGCAATCAGCCGTCCGTGATAAACGCGTTGCACATTGTCGGAATAACTACCCATGTCAGAATTGTTGCTGGCTTCGAGGCCTAACAATTTGGCCGGCCCTTCAATGGTGCAAGTCACCTCATCTTCCGAAATCATTACCGGAACGCCTTTTTCGTCAACAACCTGCACAACAATCTGGGCAACTCCTCTGTCTTTTTTGATGGTGGTTAAATCTGATTTGGCGGTTATTTCAAATGGCCGTGCTGATGATTGTATTGAATAATTGCAAATTTCTTTGCCATCATTGTCCAGACCTACTACTTCAAGTTTGCCGCTTTGGAAAGGGATATCCCAGTAAATAACGCCGGAATTATCATCCAATCCTTTTACGTCGCCAACCTCATTTCCGTTCAGTATTAATTTGGATTTGGGTGCATTGGTGTAACATACCACGCGAATCATTTGATCAGTATCGTAATTCCAAATTGGCCAGGCATCGGTCGACAAGTGATTTTTGTTTCGCGGCTGAGGGTAAGTTCCAATGTAGGTTACGGGTTTGGCATTCCACAAAGCTTCACGGAAATGTCCTCGGGGTTTCAGAAATCCGCCAAAATCCAGAAATCCGGAGTAAAAACCACGCGACGGCCAGGCTCCTGATTCACCCAGGTAATCAATGCCGGTCCATAAAAACTGACCGAAAATGTATTCATTGTCGCGCACCGCTTTCCACGACTGCATGCTGTGT
>Ga0208968_1001497_pt1 | contig 12567 bp, 8 predicted proteins | sample RifOxyA3_FD_184031 | JGI IMG/M metagenome (GOLD analysis project Ga0208968, IMG submission 184031) | Groundwater microbial communities from Rifle, Colorado - Rifle Oxygen_injection A3 (SPAdes) | ecosystem: Environmental > Aquatic > Deep subsurface > Groundwater | place: Rifle, Colorado, United...
CCTGCCGCTTGTTGTGGAAGAAAAAATGAAAAGTCTTTTTACCTCTGTACAGAAATTTTTAGGGAGGAATGATGTATCGTAAGATTTTAGTAACAGGAGGCTCTGCTGTGGCAGGCAGTGCCTTAAAATCAATAACCGGTGAGTATCCTGGAAGCGAGTTCTTTTTCATAAGTTCAAAAGACTGCGACCTGACCAACAGGGACAAAACCGTTGCATACGTAAGCGGGTTACAGCCGGATGCCATCATTCACCTTGCGGCAATTAGCGGAGGTATCGGTCTGAGTATGAAATACCCAGCTACTCTGTTGCGGGATAACGTACTGATGAATTTTAACATTCTTGAGGTAGCCCGGCTATGCAACGTGAAAAAGATTGTTATGACCCTTACGACCGGCATGTATCCTTCAGATGCGCCGCTTCCCCTTAAGGAAGACTACATTCACAACGGCTATCCCCACGAATCGAACTACGGTTCTTCGTTCGCCAAGAGACTGGTCGATCCTGCCATCAAGGCGTACCGGGCCGAATACGGTTTAAATGCCATAGGTTTGGTGCCAAACGGAATATTTGGCGAAAACGATAACTTCAATTATGACGATGCCCCCATGGTTCCAACGCTTATCAGACGTTTTTATGAAAACAGGGATGGTAATTCAAAAATAGTCATCTGGGGCGATGGCACTCCCCTTCGGGAATATACTTATGCAAAGGATGTTGCCAGGGCTTTCATGTGGTGCCTGTTCCATTACAATGACGCGCAAGTACTGAATATTGGCACTACAGAGGAGCTTTCCGTAAAGGAAATTGCATATCTTATCGCCGGCTTCTTGAATATAGACGCCGGTCGTCTTGATTTTGACACAACAAAACCAAAGGGGATATTCAAAAAAAGCGTAGATAATTCGCGCTTTATCAGTATCTCAGAATTCCAATATACACCATTTAAGATCGGTTTGGAAAACACCATCAGGTGGTTTTGTGATACCTATCGGAAATCCCCCGGAAGCATTAGAATGGCAGGTAAAAGCAGAAGCAACTGAGCTGCAACTATTATTTGGGAATAATAAATGAAATACAGAAAACTTGGCAATACTGGAATAGAAGTATCGGAAATCGGGTTTGGTACATGGGGACTCGGTGGCAATTCGTACGGTCCGGTAGACGACAATGTCTCCAAAGCCGCCCTGCGCTTTGCCTTTGATGCCGGCGTTACTTTCTATGACACCTCCGACTTGTATGGCAACGGCCACAGCGAGGAAGTTCTGGGTGACGCACTGCGCGACATTAGAGACAAAATTATTATAGCTACAAAGGTTGGCACCTTGCCCCATACAGGGTTTTACATGCCTCTAGATTTTTCTCCTGCGCATATTAGACATGGGTTAGAGGCCAGCTTAACTCGACTGCAGACAGACTATATCGATCTCTATCAATTGCACAGCCCAACAGTAGAAATATTGAGGCAGAACGAACAAATATTTACTACTTTACAGACACTTAAAGAGGCGGGAAAGATACGCGCATACGGGATTTCAGTAAGATCGCCTGATGATGGCCTTATGGCAATTCAAGAATTCGGTGTCAATGTTGTCCAGGTCAATTTCAACATGATTGACCAACGAGCGATTGATAACGGCCTGTTTGAAATTGCGAAAAAGTTTAATACCGGTATAATTATTCGAACCCCCCTCGTTTTCGGTTATTTGTCTGGCTCGCTCACGGGAAATGAGCAATTTAGAGGTGTTGATCATCGCGCTAATTGGCCAAAAGAACAATTAAATCGCTGGGCAAACGCACCGCAATTATTTACCTCACTGAATGAAGGAAAAAACCGAACATCTGCACAATTGGCACTTCGGTTTTGCCTCTCGGATAATGCCGCTTCCACAGTAATACCCGGTATGATGAACGTCAAGGAAGTTGAAGAAAATGTGAAAACAGTTGATTTGCCGCTACTCAATTTTACGGAGATTTCACAAATTAAACAAATTTATCAGAATAATTGTTTCTATGATAAATCTGCTAAAGGAGCGCACTAAGATGTTAAGCGATGTAGATTCAAACCAGGATTTTAAATCCGGTATTGGAGGCATAAAGAGGCGTATATATCTTAATGAATATAACATATTAATGAATAATACTGCCTATTTACCTCTGGTTTGTGGCCTGTTGCGCGCTTATGCAGAGACATTTGCGGAAATAAGCACGAATTACGAGTTTGCGCCTTTCCTATTTCACATAGACAGTCCCGAAGCAATACTATCTAACTATAACGATCCATCTGTTGCGGCTTTTTCGACATCGATGTGGAACGAGCAATTAAATCTAAAGATTGCTTCAGAGGTTAAACGTCGTTGGCCCAATTGTTTGATTGTGTTTGGAGGTCCACAGGTCCCACATAAGTCTGATGTATACTTTAAAAAGTTTCCGTTTATAGACGTTACTGTTCGCGGCGATGGCGAAGAGGCATTTGCAGATATTCTGATTCGTTTTTTAAGAGAATTCGATTTTAGTGGCATAGCAGGAATCTCCTGGCGCAACCAAAATAATGGGGGATTCCAATATAATTCCGAAAATCGGTCGTTTAATAAAGATTTAGATATTTATCCGTCCCCATATCTTCGAGGATTATACGAGGATTTAATGCTCAGGCATAACGATATGGACTTCCAGTCTATTATTGAGACAAATAGAGGATGTCCTTTCCAGTGTACTTATTGCTATTGGGGGAAAGGCGGTCTTAATCGTAAATATCGACATCATAGCTTAGAACGAGTTAGTAAAGAACTGGAATGGTGTGCACAAAATAAAATCCGATACGTATTTAGCGCGGACTCTAATTTTGGTATGCACAACCGTGATATGGAGATAGCGAAGAACCTTGTAGAATTAAAGAAAAAACACGGCTATCCGGAGAAGTTCCGCGTCAATTATGGCAAGAATACCGATGATAAAATCTATGCTATCGGAGTTCTTTTGCATGAATGCGAATTAGAAAAAGGCATTACGTTGAGCCGTCAGACTACTAATTCACAAGTATTAAAGAATATAAAGCGTGAAAACATAAAATTAGAAACGTATTCTATTCTACAGAAAAAGTTTAACGATAAAGGTGTTCCTGTTTATACTGAACTTATACTTGGTTTACCGGGAGAGACTTATAATACATGGATTGCCGGTATTGAGGAAATGCTTAGATCCGGCCTGAGTAATCAGTTATTTATGTATTATCTCGAGGTGTATCCTAATACAGATTTAGCCGATCCTGAATATCAAAGAACTTTCGGAATAAAAACACAACGTATTGTGTTAAATGAGATTCACTGCTGTATTCGAAAAGCTAACTGGGTAAAAGAATATCAAGACCTGGTTATTCAGCATAATACGATGAGTGTCGATGACTGGAGACGAATGCTCGTTTTTTCATGGGTGACGATGTTATTGCACAGTCTCAAAATCGGCTTCTTTTTAATGGCATATATAGTAGACCGTTTCAATATTGGCTATACCGAATTCATAAAACACATTAGCGAATTAATGATGCCATCATCACAGGGTTCGGTATTTCGCGAAGAGCTTTCACATTTTCATGAGAAAATTGATAATTTTTTTGCCGGAGAGGGACGAGGCAACATTATGGCAAACTACGGTGATATTTACTGGGAAGTAGAAGAAGCAAGTTTTCTCAGGATTTCAGAAAGACTTGACCAATTTTACCAGGAATTCAAGGAAATTATTGGAGATTATCTCGACACAAAGGGTATTCCATACGATGGTAATGAATTAGAAGAAGCCATACGATATCAGCGGATGCGGATTCCTTCTCATTGTTTACCATCAATCAATCAATGGAAGTTTAATTTTAATTTTCCCGAGTACTTCGCAACACGGTTTCATAGCATGCCTGTTCCGTTAAAACGTGAGCCACAATTGCTATTTATTGAGCCGAAGGATTTTGAAGAAGACAAAAAACGATATGCACGTGAAGTTATCATTTGGGGCCGGAAAAGTGGCCTAATGTTAACTAAAGCCAGATGGGCACCGGTACCATAACACAATTTTATGGTTTTTATATATGTTAACTGACTTGATATCTACTGTTACCAGAAAGAAATTTCTATGAAAGAACACATTACCACACTTTTAGTAAATCCCCCTACCCCCAGTATGATAAAAAACAAGGAGTATATACTTCCGCCCGCATTGTTGTATCTTAGTGGATATTTAAAAGCTTCGGGAAAAGATGTAGAAATACTGGATTTTAATATCTATAAACCATGGGAGGAGGATGCTGAAAATCCAGAGAAAGCATGTTTTCAGACTCTAATTAATAAAATAACGGAAATAAAACCGTCCCTTATAGGATTCGGATGCCTATTCTCCGGTCAATTTTTATCTGTATTGGAATTTGCAAAAATTGCCAAAGCACATTTTCCAAGTATTCCTATTGTACTTGGAGGAATGCATGCAACTCTATTTGCCAGAGAAATATTGACCCATGTTCATTTCATCGATTACGTCATCCTCGGTGAAGGAGAATCCCAGTTATTAGCATTAGTAAGATATTTAAATAAAGAGATTCAGGATATTCGTGATATTCCCGATGGCCTTGCATATCGTACTGGTCAAGAAATCACCATAAAACCAAAACAAACATATTTTCAAAATCTGGATACGATACCATTTCCAGCCTACGAGCTGGTTAATTTTGATGATTATAAGCATGAAACCTCTCACTGGCATAATCCTAAAGGCCTGCAAATTGGAACTCCAGTACCAATAATTTCCAGTAGAAGTTGCCCCTGCCAGTGTAACTTTTGCTCTATGTATTTGGTTGGGGGTTCCAGATTTCGTCATAGAACCGCAGAAAACGTCGTAGATGAAATGGAATTACTGTATGAAAAATATAATGTGAGGCATTTCAGTTTTATGGACGACAATTTAACCTTTAGTAAAAAGCGGACAATTGAAATATGTGAGCAAATTCTCAAAAGAAATCTGAATGTTCAATTTGAAACCTTAAACGGACTTTATGTCCGAAGTCTTGACAAGGATGTAATTGATGCCCTGGTATCAGCAGGATGGGTACGAGGTGCATTAGCGATTGAAAGTGGTTCTGATTATATACGAAACATCATAATTAAGAAAAACATATCGAAGGAAAAGGTTTATGAAATAGTTGGGTTGATAAAAAGATATCCTCAAGTCTATGTAAAAGCATATTTCATTATTGGTATGCCAGAGGATACCCAGGAAACACTCATGGAAACCTATAACATGATTAATGATTTGAACATTGATGAACCAACAGTAACGAATGTCGTTCCTTTCCCTGGGACAAAACTATTTGACCAGTGCGTAAGAGATCGCCTTTTCATTGATGACGTTGATTTATCTACACTATGGAAAGACAATAGTTTTTATTTAACGAATAATCAGCGGTTTTTTTTAAAACCGTACGAAATTGAATTGGAAGAGATGAAATCTTATAGAACGAATTTGGATCAGCTATTGGCTGATAAACAAAATTTGAGAAAGTCTAAGGTAAAAAGTTATGCCTACACTGACAACAAATGACTATGCTAAGTTGTTTGGAACAACTGAGGATGAAGTTACGATAAAATGTGGTCAGATTATCAAAGCGCTTGATTTCAGGTATCAAAAACTCACCAGTGAAGATCGTGATCAGTTCATTCTTAAAACCCTTAAGAAAATTGATTATTCTGAGCTATCAGTGGCCGGTCCTCATAGAAAATCCGATTGGGAAGACGGGTGGAAGGAAAATTTGGATGATTTTATTAAATCGGATTTCGATCTCAAAAGCCTGGTTCCAAAATATCACAATAAAGATATCCCGGTGCGTGTGAATCGGGATTTTATTTTGCCTGTATCTCCTGACTTTGTTGCTTCTGTAACGCACGTTTTTAGAAGTTGGTTATTTCAGAGCTATTTCCAAGACGTTGGTTCTATTTGTGAATTTGGTTGTGGTACGGCTCATAATCTTGCATATTTAGCAACCCTTTATCCTCAGAAAAGGCTGTACGGCTTTGACTGGGCATCTTCATCTCAGCAGATTATTCAATTATTGGAAAAGCATTTCGGATATAAAATCAAAGGATATAATTTTGATTTTTTTAATCCGGATAAGAATATTCATATCGAGAACAATAGTGCCGTCTTTACTTTTGGGGCATTAGAACAAATCGGTTCAGAATACAATAAGTTTCTCGAATTCATTTTGGAAAGATCTCCAGCCATTTGTATAAACGTCGAAGGGCTAAATGAATTATACGACTCAACTCATTTGTTGGATTATCTTGCCCTAAAATTCCATACAAAACGAAATTATCTTAACGCATATCTCACCCAGTTGAGAAGCCTGGAATCTCAAGGGAAAATGGAAATTATCAAAGTTCATCATCAGCAATTCGGTTTCTACGATGATCCACATTCATATGTTGTATGGAAACCAAAGAAAATCCTTTTTTAGTTATAAAGGTATTATAATCAATAGTGGTTAGAATATGAGTAAAATCAAATAAAGCTGTATTCAGCGCCAACGTCACGGAATCTAGGAATTACTGATAAGTGTAATGTAAAATTCATTATACAAATAGCATGAAGTTTAAAAAAGAACTTTCAAAATGCAAAAAACAAAAGACAGCGATTTTACAATAACTAGTAAATCATCAGTTACGTCCAAATTGGTTATCAACAAAGAGACTAGTGTCGGTATTATTAAACAACTTAATCATGCGTTACCTTTAGTTTCTGTCATAACTATATGCAGAAATAGCGAACAGACTATAAGGCGCTGCATAGAAAGCGTGCTATCTCAGTATTATACAAATATTGAATATATTATTCAGGATGGCGCCTCTACAGACCGAACTCTGGATATAATCAAGGAGTACAAGGATGACCGCATCAAACTAGTCTCTGAGCCAGATTCCGCAGGGCCTTCCGAGGCCTATTTCAAAGGCCTTTACAGATGTACGGGAGACATTGTAGGGTTATGTTGGGCTGATGAAGAATATTTCCCGCACACCGTTTTGTGGGGCGTAATCAATCTGGAGAAGAATCCTGAAGTAGCTGCAATTTATGGCGATGTATATGCTACAGACATCGATGGAAATATCCCGAAAGGGACACCAAATCCAGCGCCTCAGTGGGATTTGACTAAATTTCTCTGCTGGGAAATAATGCCTAATTATTGTTCGAGTTTCTTCAGGACTTCAAAGCTGAAAGATGCCGGGTTCTTTGAGCATGTTCATAGTTATTATAATTCTAAAACCGACCCGAAGGGTTGCATCATGTATGATTACTATGCCATGGTTGGAATTAAATATCCTATTTTGTATATACCGGATTTTGTGGCAAAGTTTTCTATTCATAAAAACCAGCAGTCGTCAACACCAAAGGTGTTGTTTAGCATGATACCTGAACTTGTGAGATCCTTTGATCACGTAAGTAATGCTCCGGAAACGCCTGATTCAATCAAGGCTCTTCGTCGTCGTGCTTATGCAGGCTTTCATTTATCACCAATACACTCCTTATTATCCAACGCGAATGCCTTTGAAGACGCCAAAACCATGCTTAAACGCGCCCTCAGCTATGAACCTGATATCAATTTTTTGAGTAAAGTTGTTATAGATGCTTGTAATTATCTAAACTATAAATGCCTATCAAATGAATTACTTGAATTTACGGATATAATAATCAAATCAGCCTTAACTTTTCCCAATTTACACTATGCAAGGACTGTCGCTCTGTCTGACCTGGGATATTATAAAGAAGCTATTGAATCAATCCGAAAGGAACAGGTACTACAGCCAATGCATGCAGGACTTCCAGGACTACTGTTTAAATTACAGTTGCATATATTGTTAGAAAACCAATTTATACGCGATGTTCTTGATAAGGGAATTTTGGCAAAATATCAATTGCGCGAAGTTGCAAATATCTTAAACAATTTATTAACGACAACGGAAATAGAAGGTAAATATCATTTTCTGCAAGGTATGTCCAGCGCTGCATTAGCTTCATTGGAAGATATCGTAAACGCATGCCTTTCAGTAGCATCTGAGGAAAGATCGCAAAAATTGATTAACAGATTGAAAACACTTGCAGCTACTATTGTGGCTGTCAGAACAACGAGGGCATTGAATGATAGGCGGTAAAAAGATTATTGCGACGGTTGGTCCTGCGTCATTTGAAGAAAGATTAATTTGCAAAATGGAACAAGCGGGTGTTGATATTTTTCGTATCAATCTCTCCCACACTCCATGGGAGAAAATCGAAGAGAGCATTTCTTTACTGAAAAGCTGGACAGATAACAGTTTAGTTTGTTTGGACACGGAGGGGGCACAACTTCGTACTGGAACCATTTCCTGTGATGAAATCTTAATTGAAGAAGGTGAAAATGTTGAACTTCTTCCCAAAAATATGTCCATTACAAATTGTAAACAGATTCTTCTTTCTATTGACCAGCCTAATAAAATATTGCGTATCGGTGATATCTTAAAAATTGATTTCCACTCAGCGTTATTGCAGATTATCGATGAAGTTGGTGATACCTTGGTTTGCAGGGTTCTGTCTAAGGGGAAAATTGGTTCAAACAAGGGTGTCAGCGTTGATCGCGAAATACATCTCCCTGCATTTACAGAAAAGGACTTTTATGCATTTAATCTGGCTAAACGGATGGGAATAAAGACAATTGCTTTTTCTTTTGCGGCTAATGGTGACGACATTGAAATATTGCGCCAATTATTTGACTATCCGGTCGACATTATATCCAAAATAGAAAGCAGACTAGGCATGAAAAATATAGAAATAATTTGCAATAAAAGCGATGCAGTCCTTATTGACAGAGGCGACCTTTCACGTGATGTTCCACTCGAAAAAATAATATTTGCGCAAAATTATATTATTGAACATGCTCGACAACAAAATACACCTGTATATGTGGCAACAAACTTAATGGAAAATATGATAATTAACTCTAAGCCAACTCGTGCAGAAATTCACGATATTGTTGCAACGTTGAATTGTGGCGCTGATGGACTAGTCCTTGCAGCAGAAACAGCAATAGGCAGATATCCTGTGGAATGTGTGCGGCTCATGGGTAGAATTATTGAGGAGACGCATGCTTACAAAACAGGTAAAATGAAAAACATCGAAGATTTTGTAAACCTACCGAGAGGGAGAATAAATGAACCACATGGAGGGGTTCTCGTTCGACAGATAATTGATAGTTATGATTATGATGAGTTTGAATCCCTCCCATCTTTAAGCGTTGATTACGAGTTGATTTCTGACCTAGAGCGAATAGCAGAAGGCGCCTATTCTCCTTTGAGAGGTTTTATGGACATTGTGGAATTGAGGTCAACGCTTTTTGAATACATGTTACCAAATGGAACCGTTTGGACATTACCTATTTTGTTTCAAATCCCAAAAGACAAACTTGTTAATCTTCCTACGAGTGGACCGGTTACCATTCGAGATATGGAAGGAAGTCTCCGAGGTCTTATAGAAGTTAGATCCATACAGAAATTAGATGATATGACAAAAATTGCCATACAATGGTTTGGTACTGCGAATCAGCAACACCCCGGGGTTTTCCGTTTTCTCACAAGCGGTGAATATATAATTGCAGGGGACGTATTTATGTTTAGTAAAAAGATTACCAAACACAGATCGCAGGCACATTACATGCTTACCCCTCATCAAACCCGTGATATTTTCAATGAACGAAACTGGCATTGCGTAGTTGGTTTTCATACACGGAATGTCACCCACCGTGGACATCAATATATTCAGAAGAGCGCGTTAGAACAGGTTGAGGCGGATGCGATATTCATTTCTCCCGTTATTGGGAAAAAGAAAAAGGCAGACTTTTCCGCCAGGGCAATCATTGCCTGTTATGACCAATTAATTCGTAGTGGTTGTTACAAACCTTATGGCGCTATTTTGGCGCCTTTTGATACCTATTCTCGCTATAGCGGACCACGTGAAGCTGTTTTTACGGCAATTTGTCGTAAAAATTTTGGCTGCAGCCATTTTATTGTTGGTCGGGACCATACAGGTGTAGGAAATTTCTACGACCATGATGCGTCCCAGCGTTTATTTGATACATTGAACATTGGCATAAAAATATTACCATTTAATAATGCCTACTATTGTGATACCTGCAACGCAATTACTGTTAACTGTACTCATGATAGCACTGTTCATGCTGAGTTAAGTGGTACGCATTTAAGGGAGTGTCTTATAAATCAGAAACAAATACCTAATTATTTGGTAGAGGACGTTGTCAAAGCAGAACTTTGCTCAATGTACAGTCAAGCTCCAGAAACTGTATTTGAAATTTAAAGATAAATAATTCTGGAAATTTTTGGCTTACTCATGAAATTAAATACCTATAATATTCCGATCGATTATTGTTTGATTTTCTTGCACCACCCTCGCACTGCGGGTTCGACAATTTACAAAATTCTGCAAGAAGAAAACAATAATGAATTAATACATCAATACCGATGGCTTGGGCTTGGTGGCAGAGAATTTTCTGCTGATCCATCAGCATTTGCAGGGTGGGTGCCTAATATACCTACCGGTGACTTAAATAAAGTGGGATGGATTACACCTGGACACCTACCATTTGGTTTGCATGAACATATAAAACGCCCTTATGTATATATGACATTATTTAGAGAGCCTGTAGATAAGATAATATCTGAATATTATAACAATATAAAATTGAAGAGTGGGAGTGGTTGGTACCCTTGGGCAAGTAAAATGTCGCTAAAGGATTATGTCATTAATGGGTGTGATGGGTATAATTGGCATATTGAAAATGGACAAGTTAAATTGACTGCTGCAAAACTAGAAGTTCCTTATGGTACGGCTGGAAAGGAACTGCTGGAAGAAGCCAAGAAGATAATTAAAGAACATATTTTCATTATTGGGATACAAGACCTGTTTGATGAAAGTATTGTTTTTATGAGTAAGGTATTTGGATGGAAATCTCCTTTCTACACCCGCCAGCATATCGGAGGAAATCATCCCCCAAAGGACAAGTTGCCTCAAGAGACCATTGCTACGATACTTCGCTATAATCAACTGGATGCGGAACTGTATGACTATGCGGTTGATTTATTTAATCAAGCAGCAGAAGGTCTTGGAACAGATTTTCGGGATGAGGTAAAAACCTACAAAGCAACAAACAAAAAAATTGAAGAAAAATTAAACTTAGGAATAAACTTATTCAGGAACGCCTCCCACGACGCACAAAATATTTTTAATGAAATATTAACAATTTATCCTACTTGCAGTGAGGCGCACTATTTTCTTGGCGCGATAGCCCTGAAAGAAAATGAATTGGAATGCGCAAATTCGCACTTCGGAAAAGTATCACACCTCGACAATCAGAATGCAGATATCGTTTGGACATTTCCAGACACACTTCAAAGGTTATCAAAATTACCATCTTCATCTTTGAAAGCTAAAAATCAAAAAACAATACATGCATTGTATCCATCACTTGAAAATGCTTTTCTCCAAAGAAAACGTCCTTTAGTGTCAGTGTTGACCTTGAGTAAAAACAACGGCAAAATTATAAGTCGTTGTATTGAAAGCATTGTTAAGCAGGACTATCCTAGTATAGAACTTGTTATTCAGGATAGACAATCTACCGATGAAACATTAACTATAGTTGAAAAATATGCTTCTTCTTACCCATTTATAAAATTATATTCTGAAAGCGACAAGGATGCTGGCGAAGCTTTCTTACAAGGCCTTCGACACTGTACAGGAGATATAATTACACTTTGCCGGTCGGATGAAGAATTAATGCCAGGAACAGTTTCGTGGGGTGTGGAAAAATTGGCTCTTCATCCAGAACTGGCAGCAATATATGGGGATGTTCTTTATGACGGTATCGAAGAAAATGACATGGCAACCAATCCTTACGAAAACATACTTACATGGAATTTAGAAAGCTTTTTATGCGGGGAACTTCGTCCGAATTACTGTGGTAGTTTTTTCAGAACATCGGCTTTGAGAATGGCAGGTATCTTTGAGGACTATGCGCATGGGGAGGACTGTAAAATGTACATCTACTATGGTAAGGTGGGAATTAAGTTTAAGATTAGATACTTCCCTGAGAAAGTGGCGAAATCTTCAGGTGCTTCTCAGCAACTATCAGGTACTCAAAAAGTTTTAGATAGCAGGATAAATAAATTTATGAGGTCATTTGATCACGTAAGTGTTGCTTCGGAAGCGTTTGATATAAATAATGTCACTTGCTTTCTGTTATCTCCTTATTTTCTTCCAGAAATGGCTAATTTAATAAAGGCTCTTCGCTGTCGTGCTTATGCGGGCTTTCATTTAATGATGATAAGCTCCTTATTATCCAATGCAAATGCATTTGAAGATGCCAAAACCATGCTTAAACGTGCCCTCAGCTATGAACCCGATATCAATTTTTTGAGTAAAGTTGTCATAGATGCTTGTAATTATTTAAACGATAAATGCCTATCAAATGAATTACTTGAATTTACGGATATAATA
>Ga0208968_1001501_pt1 | contig 12559 bp, 10 predicted proteins | sample RifOxyA3_FD_184031 | JGI IMG/M metagenome (GOLD analysis project Ga0208968, IMG submission 184031) | Groundwater microbial communities from Rifle, Colorado - Rifle Oxygen_injection A3 (SPAdes) | ecosystem: Environmental > Aquatic > Deep subsurface > Groundwater | place: Rifle, Colorado, United...
ATCTGTGACGGAGATTCAGCTCGCGGCAGGGGCGCTGGCGGGCGCCCGAGGCCAGGGCCTGCGCCTGCTCGTGACCGCGGGGCCGACTCAGGAGGCGATGGACCCGGTGCGGTTTCTCAGCAACCGGTCCAGCGGCAAGATGGGTTACGCGCTGGCCGGGGTGGGTGCCGCGGCGGGCTTCGAAACGACCCTGGTGACCGGCCCTACGGCCCTGGCGCAACCCGAAGGGTGCCGGGTCGTCGACGTCACCAGCGCGGCGGACATGACCGAGGCGGTGAAACGCGAGTTTCCGGCCTGCGATGTCCTGGTGATGTGTGCCGCGGTCGCCGACTACCGGCCGGCTGTGGCCGCGGCGCGAAAGGTACACAAGTCCGGCGCGAACGTCTCTCTGGAACTGGTTCCGACCGAGGACATCCTGCTCGGACTCAAGCCGCTGAAGCGCGCCGGGCAGCGGATCATGGGGTTCGCGGCCGAAACGCATGGCATGGAGACCTCGGCACGGCGGAAGTTGCGCGAGAAGGGTCTGGACTGGATCGCGGCCAACGACGTGAGCCGGACAGATATCGGCTTTGGATCCGACCGGAACGCGGTCACGGTGTTTGCGAAACGCGGCCAGCACGAATTCCCGGCCCTGCCCAAGGTTGAGCTGGCGGCACGGCTCTTGGAGTTTATCCTCGACGCGATGAAGGGCTGACGCGAGGTGCGGTGCCCGGGCAACCGGCGGTGTTTCCGCCGGGCCGGACGGGGCCGATATCGATATGCGAGCGGCGTTTTTTCACGCCGGATGGGAACCAAACGGTAAAACGGCATGTCAAACTTGACGTTGAATATGAGTGACGGCGAATTGATCCGTCGCTTCAAAGAAGGCGAGCCGTGGGCCTTCGAAGCACTGGTCGACAAGTACGCCGGCAAAGCGTTCCAGATCGCCTACGGAGTTCTCGGTAACCGACAGGACGCAGAAGAAGTCTCGCAGGACGTATTCATCCGGATTCACAAGGCGTTGCCTAATTTTCGGGGTGACTCTGAGTTCAGCACCTGGATGTACCGGATCGCGGTGAACCTGGCCCGCAACAAGTACCGGTGGAATAGGAGCCGGGGTTCCGAGAAAAACCTCAGCATGGACGCCACTCTGGGTGATCAGGACGGAAGTGAAATGTCAAGGATTTTGGCCTCTCCTGAGAAGGCGCCAGACGACGCGGCCGCGAACAACGAGTTTGAAGCCGAGGTGATGACACAACTGCAGGCGCTGCCCGATCTGTACCGGGAACCGTTGGTGCTGCGAAACCTGGATGACATGAGCTACGACCGGATCGCCACGCTTCTCGGGTGCCGGCTGGGAACGATCAAGTCAAGGATTGCGCGGGCCAGGGAAGAGATGAGGAAAAGGTTGCGAGTATGAACACGTCCGCTAACAACGTCGGGGGATGTCCTTCGCTGGAAGAACTCAGCGCCTGGCATGACGGGATGGGAGCGGCCGGGTTGACGTCCCACGTCGAGGCCTGCTCCGCTTGCCAGCAAGTACTGGCGAGTTTCCGGCGGATCGACGCGGCGACGCGACGCGTCGCGCAGGCCAGCCCTGACTTGGCGGAGCGGATCAAGGAGCGCTGTCGGGTATTGCCGAAGCGCGAGCCGCTGTTCCTGGTGCTCTGGAATCAACCGCTGCTGCGCTGGGCTGCGGCGGGCATTGTGGCCACCGCGGCTCTGCTGCTGGCGTATCAGCGAATGGATGCCGGCCGGACGTCGCCGGCGGTGGCGGCCAACGAAGCGGCACCGACGTCGGTTGCTGCGTCCGTAATGGTGGCGGAGAACGCGCCGCCCCCCGTCCCTGCCGTCCCACCCGCTCAGGACGAAGGCGGCCGGACGCGCGCCGGCGACGACGGGGCGTTGGTCGTGGCCGGTTCCGAGCCGGTCAGGGCCTCTCAGATCACCCGCGCTGCAGCCGATCCGTCCGCGTCCGGCGCCGACGGTATGCGCCAGGCGCTGCTCGTTCCGTCGCGGGTACGGCACGTGTGGGTGGTCAAGGACCTCGAAGCGGCCAAGAAACAAGTTCTGGCCAGCCTGCCGGCGGACGCGTCGCTGTCCGTGGCTACGGCCGAAGACGGCACGGTGTCGATTCAGGCTCTGTTAGCAGACCGCGCCCTGCAGAGTCTGGTCGACACGCTGGATGGAGCCGGCATGTCCCTGGTCTCGCCGACAGCACCACAACCGGGGCGGGCGAAGGATTTGGTCGTCACGGGCCGCATGGTGCGGTACGACCTGGACCTGGTGCCCGGCGGACGGTGACCCGCCGTGGCGAACGCGGGCTGGAGGGATGACACCGCCGCCCCTCAGGCTCGAACCCGGCGCTCGATCAGAGAGATCTCCCGACGGAATTCCGCATCCTCTTCCATGCGCTGCTTCACCGTCGACTCCGCGTGTAGAATGGTGGCGTGGTTGCGGCTGAACTGGTCGGCAATCGCGGGCGAAGAGAACTCCGTCAACCGGCGGCAGAAATACATGGCCACTTGGCGCGGGAATGCAATGTTCTGGGGGCGCCGCTTGCTGGTCATGTCCGCGACCCGGATGTCGTAGTATTCGGCCACGGTGCGCTGGATGTGCTCCACCGTGATGGAACTGCCGGCTTCCTCATCCAGAATGGGGGCGAGGAGCTGTTCGGCGCGTTCGGGCGTCACCTTGCTGTTGGTCACCGACGCGTACGAGACCAGGCGCAGCAGGGCACCTTCGATCCGCCGGATGTTGGACCGCACCCGGCTGGCGATGAACAGAAGAACTTCATCGCTGAGCTTCACGGTGTGATCCGCCTGCTTTTTGCGCAGAATAGCGATGCGCGTCTCAAGGTCCGGGGCCTGGATCTCGGTCGTCAAACCCCACTCGAAACGTGACACCAGGCGCTTCTCCAGGCCGCCAATCTCGTGCGGGGGCTTGTCCGAGGTCAGAACAATCTGGCGGTGAGAGTTATAGAGCGCATTGAAGGTGTGGAAAAACTCCTCCTGGAACTGCTCTTTGCCTTTGAAGAAGTGCACGTCATCGATCAGGAGCAGGTCGGCGCTGCGGAAGTGCTGGCGGAATCGAGGCAGCGACCGGGAACTGAGCGCATCGATGAACATGTTGGCGAACTCTTCGCTGGAGAGGTATTCGATGCGGGCCCGTTTCTTACGTCCTAGTACTTCCTGTGCAATGGCTTGCAGAAGATGAGTCTTGCCCAGGCCGGTCGAGCCGTGAATGAAGAGCGGATTGTAGGCTTTCCCGGGCGACTTGGCAACGGCGGAGCAGGCGGCGTGTGCGAACTTGTTGTTCTCGCCGACCACGAACGTGTCGAACGTGAACCGCCGGTTGTAGCGTTCGGCGGAAGCGTCGTCTTTTGTGGAGGCGACGGATGCACGCCGGGATTCGGCGGCTGCCTCGCGCCGGGATTCGGCGGGCGGATGCGGAGCATCATGCCCGCTCTCGAAGGAAACGGCCAGGGTGCGCCCGGTCGTCTCCTCCAGCACGTTGGCAATGACGTCCTTGTAATTCATGTTCAGCCATTCGCTGAACATGCTGTTGGATACGCCGAGACGACAGTGTTTCTCGTTGATCTCAAGGGGAACGATGCCTGAGATCCACCGGTCGTACGTATCTTCGTTGAGCAATTGGCGAAGCTTGGCCGAAGCCTGCTGCCAAGTGTGAGCAATAGCAGTAGTCATAGACAAAACCCAAGTCCTCCCCAGGACGTAAAAGGCTAAGCCGAATCACGCGTGTCTTCAACATAAAGATAAAGGAAGCACTCAAGCCTTCCCTTATGTCCCTTACATGCGACAAAGCAATCTAGCCATGCCCTCGCGTGTTAGCAAACGCGTTTTTGGGTTCATGCCCCATTTTGAAGTCATAACCCGTTGATCGTACACTGGAGAAAAATATTTCGCGCCATTTCTCAATCCGAATGCGTCCCCAGGCACTCGTAGTACTGCGCTTCGATCAGGTCCGCCATGCGGCGCCATGAGAACCGTTCCTGTACGAACGCCTGACCTGAACACCCCATCTCTTTTCTCTGCAACGGGTTGCGAAGTAATTTCAGGACCGCCTCGCGGACCGCCGCGATATCTTTCGGCGGACACAGAATGCCCGTGCGTCCGTCCACGATGACCTCCGGAGTGCCGTCCAGTGCGAACCCGACGGCGGGGATGCCCGCGGCAAGGGCTTGCACTACGGTGCGCGGAAGACCTTCGCGCAGAGATAGATGCACCAGGACATCCATCAATGCGGTGTAGCGACAGACCTCGGCAGGCGGGACAAGGCCGGTGAAAACGAAGTGTTCCTGCAGGTTCCGGGCTCGAATCTCCCTCTGCAGAGCGTCCCGCAGGACACCATCCCCCACCAGCAGGAATCGCACCTCCGGGAACTCGCGGACGATGTCCGGGGCTGCAGCTATAAGATATTCATGGCCTTTGAGTTCGAACAGCCGCGCTATCTTGCCGACGACCGGGACCCCGGGCGGGATCCCCAACCGCTGCCGCAGGTCGGGCTCAGGCCGGGCGTTGACAAAGGCGTCTATGTCCATGCCGCTGTAGATGACGCGGTACTTCTCCGGCGGGGCTACGTGTGCGGCAACACACTGGTCAACCATGGCTTGCGCCACAGCGAACACACGGTGGCTGCGGCGGGCGCAGACGCGTTCCGCCGTGATGTACAGCCAGTTCAGCCACCAGGACTGGAAGGGATGGAACGCTTGGCCGTGCACGGTGTGGATGACGAGAGGAACCCGCGCGGCATGCGCCGCCAGCCGCCCCACGACCCCGGCCTTGGAGGAGTGCGTGTGCACGACGTCAAACTTCTCCGCCAGGAAGTAGCGGCGCAGGGCCATGTACCCCTTGAGATCGATGATGGGGTTGAGTTGCCGCACCAGGTTGGGCTCTTCGACAAGTTTCAGCCCCGGGACCCGGTCTGCCTCCAGCAGGCGGCCTTCCGGGCCGAGAGAGGGGCCGCTGACCAGGACGACGTCGTGGCCCTTGTCCATGAGTCCGCGGACGGTCAGGAGGGTGTTTTCCTGAGCGCCGCCCACGATCATGCGGGTGATGACATGACAGATTTTGAGTCGACGTTGCATGCGTTGCTTCCGAGTGTCAGGTCCGGAAGATAGCGCCGAAGCGCTGCCGCGCCAGTCTGCGCCGCAGCCGGCCCGGCAATGCGTCAGCTGTGCTAACGACCAGTTGATGTCCTAGCGGGTACCGGGGGAATTGGCTGACACTCCAGAAGAGGATCTCGGGAGAGATCCGAAGGAGTGTCAACGTGGAAGGTCAGAGAGTACCGGAAGAAGACGTAAGACGGGAAGACGGGGAGAGAGTCGCAGAGGGTGGAGGGGATGAGCAAGAGCGCATGCGCAGGGGGGATGCGCATGCGCGCTCGCGCGACGGCCGTTCGGCCCGCCACAAGAACGCGCCCCGGCGCTATGTCGGCGCCTACCCGTTCGAGTTCCGGCTGCGAGTTGCCAAGCTGCGCACCGAGGAAGGCTTGCCCCTGGAGGACATTGCCCGGGAAGCACACCTCTCGCCGGACACGATCATCCGCTGGGCGCGGTTGGACCGCGACGGCGGCGAAGAGGAAGTCAGCCGGGGTCGCGCCTACCTTTTTGAGCACGTTTGCTCTGTCCGGAAGCCGGATACGGTTTCCCGCGAGCCCGCCGAATCGCCCATCGCATTTCTTCTGTGATAGTGCCGGCCTGCCGACTGCGGTTGCAGCATGACCTGGCGTGGCTGCGCAAAACGGTGGTCGGCCTGGTCAGGATTCTGGCCGGCCGGCCCTCCCAAAACGCACCGGCCCCAGGCGGCCTGGGAGGGCTCTGCACGGCATTGACGTAATCCGTCCGGGGCTCGTGGAGGGACTTTCCGTGAGCACAACACGCCCTGTCGCGGGAGACAGCTTTTCCGCTCTGCCTGCGGCTCTCCCGGCCTGGCTTTGCCGCAGTCGTGGACAGGCATTTCGGCAAGGCGTCTGTCAGAGTGACACCCCACACCTTCCGCAGGAGCTGCACCACGGAGCTGGTCAGGAGCAATGCCAACCTCTACCACGTGAAGGAGTTCCTGGGGCACGAGTCATTGGCGAGTCTGAAGCCTTACACCCGGCTCACGATCCTGGACGTCAAACGCATGCACGCCAAGTGCCATCCGCGGGGACGGGATGAAGCCGAGCACGGCGGATGACACCGTTGCGGGATGAACGCAACAGAGACCACGCCCAAGTCGCTGCAACCGCGTTGCCCCTGCCGGGCTGCCGCACTACATTGGAATGAAGTACAGTAAGGCAGATGTGGTTCGCATGAAGGCCGATTTCCTGCGGATGATCTCCGGCAGCCAGGTGAACGCAGCGCGGCGGAGCCTGTTGGTCGATTTCGTCGAGACCTACACGCCGCTGGACGCGCAGCAGGAACACCGCTTCGAAACTATCATCAAGGCCGACAAGAAATACGCAAAGGTGGGTAAGATGATCACCGTCTACGAGAAACGCGGCATGCAGAAGGGCATGCAACAGGGCAGACAGCAGGGCATGAAGGAGGGCATGAAGGAGGGCATGGTCCAGGCCAAGCGCGACGCCCTGTTGATGCAGATGCGCCGGAAGTTCCGGTTCGTCGATGCAGTGCGCGAACAGCAGGTCCAGGCCATCGACTCGGTCAAGAAACTGGATGCGCTCCTGCTCGCCGTCATCGACGCCCAGTATATCGACGATCTCGACATCTGACCCGGTTGCCCTGCCACAAATGTCAGCGGGGGGAACCTCGCTTCCTTCCTTTACTGCTTGGGGTGTTCTGCGGCACAGTTTTGTCCGGGGGAGATGGCGCTTGCCCGGTCCGGCTCTGCCTGAAACCGGCTTGACACCCGACCTCGCCCGTTCTACCATATCTATTCATCCGGGGCATGAAGATCGTGCGCGGCAGACCCAGCCTGGGATTTCCGGCCTGCCCGGTTTCCTGGTGTTCGGAAGCTGACAGGGCTTGGTCCGCGGCTTGCACAGCTCGAAAGAGGATGCAAAGTATCGGGGAAGCCGCTGGATTGCAGCCAGGGTAGATCGGGATCATTGGCTCCGTGTGGTGCTCCATGTGCCTGAATCGATCCACCACGCGCCCGCTTTCTTAAACACTGCCATGAAACATTTTCCGTCTAGTCACCCGCTGGACACCACGTCTTTTCATGACGGTATATTTGATTTCTAAGGTATAGCAATACAATTGGTTAGGGAAACACTAGCAAGATATGGCTGAGATGCCGGGTCTCCCGGCCTGGCCCGGTTCGGCCGCGTCGCTCCATCGCGCCGGGTCAGGAGGCCCGGCGCCCACCTTATAGTCCCCCCAGGCCTATTAATCAGGCGCCGGCGGAGGCCAACGGCCAACGCCGCAGCCGGCGCCTGTTAATAAGTCTGGCGGCAACCCCGTTGAGTACTGGAGGTGAAAGAACTGGTCTGTGGGGGTATTATCAAGTCCGGAAAGATGCAACGCCTGGTTACGAATCTGCCCACCTTACCTACGAGGTATAGCGAAAGATCTTTCGCTGACGCATCACGAAACCCGCAAGCCGTGGCAACCGAGGCAAACCTCGGGGCCCTTCAAGACAAGGGACGTTCAATGAAGAAGCTTTTCCAGCAGACCGCCAGTCACCTCAAGAAATCGACCGCCAGGGAGACGAAAGTCACACTCTACCCCGCCTCGTGCGTCATGCTTGAGGGCTCCGGGCTGGCTCTGGCCCGGATCGGCGGTCGCAAAGTCCTCGTCGAAGCCGCCAAGACCGAAGGTGACCTGTCGGCCGACTTCCAAGGCCGCGTCACCACCGCGACCGGCCTGGCCGTCAAGCAGTGCGACCTGTGTCACGCCCACGCCGACGCGCTGCGCCGCGCCCTGACTTGGACCGCGCCCATCTCGCTGCGGGACCGCCAGACCACCATCGGCTGTGGCGACCGTCTCGGCCGCGCCACGCCCGGTCATATCCGCGCCGTGCGCCAGTTCGGCGTCGCGCCCGTGCTGGCACAGCAGTCCATCCGCGAACTCAATCTCACGGGCCGCAGCTACCAGAACGTCGTCGACGACGTCACCTTCCTCGTGTTCCAGGAAGGCTATCAGGACGGCTTCGGCGCCGACGGCGACCACCTCAAGACGCTGGCGGACATCAACGTTGCGGTGGACGCCGGCATGGCCATGATCACCCTGGACCTGAGCGAGACCATGCTCGCCGCGGCCGAGAACTGGGACGCGGCCAGGATCGAGGCCGCGTTCGCCGAACTGCCGCAGGCCGAGCAGACCCGCGTCCTGGCCGCCTACGCCGACCGCAGTTTCGACGTCGAGGGCGCGACGATTGCGATCCCCGCGCTCGAAGCCAAGCGCTGCGCGGTGATGTACCTCAAGGCCATGGACTTCGCGCTCGAGGTCTACCGATTACTGCAGAAACGGCGGGGCAATGCGTTCGACCTCGAAATCTCCATCGACGAGACCAAGGCCCCGACCCTGCCCGCGCACCACCTCTTCATCATCAAGGAACTGCTGCACCGCCACATCACCGTTTCGTCCCTGGCGCCGCGGTTCATCGGCGAGTTCCAGAAGGCCGTGGACTATGCCGGCGACCTCGCCGAGTTCGAACGCCAGTTCGCCGTGCACTGCGGCATTGCCCGCAACCACGGCAACTACAAGGTCTCGATTCACTCGGGCAGCGACAAACTCAGCGCCTACCCGGTGATCGGCAAGTACACCCGGCACCGGGTCCACGTCAAGACCGCCGGCACGAGTTGGCTCGAAGCCGTACGCACCGTCGCCGACTGCGCCCCTTCCGTCTACCGCGACGTACACCGCAAGGCGCTGGCCTTCTTCCCCGAAGCGCTCAAGTACTACCACGTCACACCGAAACTGGACAACATCCCAGCCCTGGACAGCGTCAAGGACGCCGACCTGCCCGCGCTCATGGACCAGGCCGACGCGCGCCAGGTCCTGCACGTCACCTACGGCGGCATCCTGCGCGACCCAACCATCGGCCCGCGCTTCTTCGCCGCCCTCGACGCCGGCGAGGACCGCTACTACGAGTACCTGGAGCGCCACTTCGTCCGGCACCTGACCGCGCTTGGCCTGCCGGCGGCGAAGTGAGTTCGGCGGTGCGGACAGTCCTCTGCCGCGGTCCCGGCGCCGCCAGGATGCCGTAACGCGCACGGTGGCTCGGCGCGTCCCGCGCCGAAGTGGGGTGCGCCGGCCGGTCCCCGGCCGAAGGCCTCGGGCCGGGACGGCCCCGAGGCACCATACTGCGGTCCCGGAGGTCCCGCGCCACGGCCGCCCTGGGGACTGTCCCCCGCGCCCTCCCCTTACGGCGCGGCGGCGGTGACCGTGTTCAGGTAGTACGTGCCGAGTTCCGGGTCGCGGGCCACCACACCGGTCACCACGACCGTGCTGCCCGCCGTCAGGGTCCGCACGCGCGCCTTGTCCGTCACGGACAAGCGCGGGTACCGGACCTCGATGGCATAGGCGCCCTGGCGCAGGTCGAACAAGTCCCGGCCCGCGTCTGGCATCTGCAGCGTGCCGGTGACACGCACGAACTCGCCGATGGCGCCGTCGCCGCCCAGCAGCACGTCGCTGACCGTCCGTGTCACCGCCAAGCGGGGCGTGGCGGCCGGCCGCGGACTCGCCGGCGCGGATGCCACAACCGGCGCCGGAACTGCGGCTGGCGCCGGTTTCGCGGGTGCCGCAGGCACAACCGGTGCCTTGCCGGCGGGGGGCACAGGTGCTGGCGCTGGTGCCGGTTTCCGAACCGCCTTGGGCGCAACCGGCGCCGCAACTGCCGCAGCCACGGGTGACGCGACCGGTGTCGGTTTCGGGTTTGACGGCGGCACTGTCGTAACCGTGGGAGGTGCCGATTCCCGGACCGGAGCAGGCGTCGGAGCCGCCGCCGCAACGGTCCCCGTATTCGGGGCCGATACCGCGGCGGGGGCCGGTTTCGGAGCGGCCGGGGCTGTAATCGGTGGCGCACTCACAGGCGTGGCCGGCACAGCAACGGGCGCCGGCTCAGGCTGCGTCGTCGGAGTCTTGGCTACTGTTGCCGTCGGAGCCGGCTTCGCCGGCACAAACAGCATCGACAAACCCTTGTACAGGGCAAAGCCCAGCCCCGCCACCAGACACAAGAGGATTGCCACAGCCACCAACGGCCCGACCCAAGACGACCGCTCGTCCGACAACGGTGGGTTCGGCGGGCTGCCCACGGACGCTGCGGGGTTCGGCGCGACCGACGGAACGCCCGCAGGCGGTGACGGCGCGGGTGTGGACGCGGTTGACGCCTCACTCGCGGGCGCGGACGTGGCGGCCGCACTTGCTGCCGGTGCCGGCGCAGCGGGACTCCCGCTCCCGGGCGTGCATCGGGCGCAGGTCGCGTCGGCCAGCCACTCGCTGTGGGCCGAGCAGTAGAACTTCAACGGTGTGGAACACGACTCGCACACACTGGCGTGGGCAACGTCGTACGACGCACCGCATGTCGGACATTTCCTGGTGACGCCGGGCATGCTCCTTCTCCGTCAGTCGTCGACCACCGACCTCGTCCCCACCGCTCCACATTACTCCAGCCGCAGCGGCACGGAAGTCACACCACTCGTGCCCGGGCAGCACTGAACCACCCTTCCCCCCTTCTGCCCTGAACCCTGACCCCCGAACCCTGCCCCCTTCCCACCCTTCCCCCCCCCTACTCCACCGTGAACCACTGCACTTCCACGCGCCGGTTCTGGGCCCCGTCCTTGCCCGTGGGTTCCTCCCAGCCGCGCCCGGTCGCGTCCAACCGCTCTGCCGCGACCCCGCAACGGTCGACGAGCAGGCGTTTGATCTCCAGCGCCCGGTTCTTGCTGAGTTCCATGGCCTCGAGTGCCATCCGGCGCACGAGCTGCTCGCCGCCCTGCTTCCGGAACGTCGCCACCTTGGTGTCGTCTACGTGTCCACGCAGGAACACCAGGGAACCGGGGCTCACCTGCAACAGCCGCTTGATGGAATCCAGGCGTTGCAGGTTCTCCGGGTCACGCAGGTCCAGGACGGCCGAGTTGGGCTCGAACAGGAATCGAATGTCCTTGGACAGGAGCGGGTCCTTCTCGACGCCACCGGTCGCACCCGGCTCCGTGCGGATCGGCGCGATCGACACCTGCTCCCCGGCTGAACCACCCAGTTTCTCCAGTGCCTTCAAGTGCTGCGTATCCTGGAAGAAATCGCTGTCCGGCGGGTTCCGCAGCAACTCACCGTACGACAGCACCGCGGCCTGGTAAATGCCGCCGAAACTCCCGGCCGATGTGATCGAGCCCGAGAAGAACGCCAGGTTCTCCGCCAGGTTCGCCAGGTGCACCTTCGCCATCTCCGCCTCGGCTTTCGCCGCATCCCATCCGAACGCCTTCGCGACCACGCCCAGGTGCGTCTTCGGGTCGCGGCGCACCATCCGGTTGCCTTCGAGCAGGCCGTCGGCCAACCCCAGCACCATGGCCGGATTCTTCTGCGCGAAACCGCGGTTGACAATCAGGACATCGGCCACGATCAGCACGTTCCGGCTTGTGGCCAGGATCGCGCACTTGCCGTCACTCGCCTGCACCACCTCGGTCGTCTTCGGCGCCCACGTCACGCACCCGGCCAACCGATTCCGACCGGACTTGACGTCATCGAGCAGCAGGTCGCCGGCGCTAAACCCGTCGTCGCAGAACACCAGGTTGAGCTTGTCCGCGACCGGGGCCGCCTTCACGTCCGCGAGCATGTTGATCGGCAGCCCGGCCTCGAACGCCAGGTAGCGGATGAAGAAATCCGCTTCCGTGAACTGCGCCGTAACCAGCGTCTTGCCCTTCAACGCGTTCACCTTCCGCACGTCGGAGCGCACCACCAGGCCGTCGGCACCGCGCGAGTACCCGATCAGCGCCGGAACCGTCACGAAAAAATCACGCCCGTAGACCGGCAACACGTCCACCGTCGTCGCCGACGCCGCCATCTTTCCCTGGTTCAACTGCGGCCAGCTCTCCTCCTCGCTGAGCGCGATCTTCAGCTTGAACCCGTGCTTCTTGAAGAACACCGAGTCCTCGGTCGGTTCCAACCCGCCGTTGGCGGCAATCAACCCCGCGTACCCCGCATACTCGCTCAGCTCGATCTCCACGACCTTGTCCTTCACCTGGTACTCGACGCCGGCCGGCAACGCCGCCGGCCTGGACTTCGTGGCCGCAAACTCGGCCGCCCAGGAGGAGCCAAACACCAGAAACGACAGTGCCATGCAGAAGACAGACAGGTAAGACCGTTTCATGTGAAACCTCCCGTGTTTGTCACCGACGCAATAGTAGCACCACGGCATCGGGTCGTCAATCATGCGTCGCAAAGTGAGCCGCGTGGGACGGTCAAGTCGGCACGTAACGGTCAGTGGCGGTCCCGTCGCCGACAGCCTCCGACCGTGATGCGTCAGCGGCTCCCGGGCGGAATACCGCCCGGTCATATCAAGTTGTTACTCCGGCGTCTTCGTCTGAGTACCGCCTTTCAGGGCGTGTCGATTTAGCCACCTCAAAATGCGCACCCATGCCCAAAGTGGCCGGACCGGCTCGGTCCGGCATGCGGGAG
>Ga0208968_1001504_pt1 | contig 12551 bp, 8 predicted proteins | sample RifOxyA3_FD_184031 | JGI IMG/M metagenome (GOLD analysis project Ga0208968, IMG submission 184031) | Groundwater microbial communities from Rifle, Colorado - Rifle Oxygen_injection A3 (SPAdes) | ecosystem: Environmental > Aquatic > Deep subsurface > Groundwater | place: Rifle, Colorado, United...
CCCGCAACCCTCCGCAATATTAGAACTAATACCAACAACAGCCCGCCTCAACTGAGAAACCAATCCATACTTTTCATCATCAGGGAATTTTTTAGTAACTTCATATATTCTCTTTCCAAGAACAATAGCCCGCTTCCAAACATCAAGCCGCTTAAATTCCCTAACCATAATTAATAAAATAAACCAAGATTTAATAATCTTTAGCAAAACACCGCCAAGTCATTCTAATCTCTAATTTCTAATTTCTAATCTCTAATCTCTCGCCCAGCGCCTAATCTCTAATCTCTAATTTCTAATTTCTAATTTCTAATTTCTAATATCTAATATCTCAACAGCCTACGCCCATTCCGAATGCCCAAACTGCACAACCAAATCACATTCACTATCTGGCAAATCACAAGCCCCAAAACAATCTCCAAGCCAAATCCTCAAATCAACGTTAAAATCTAATTTCTTATTTCTAATCTCTTGCTCGATATAATCCGCAATTACAAGAGCATACGGCTTCAGCCCATCAGGCAACTGCAACAAAACCTTCACACCCTCGAACCCTTCTAATTTCGAATTTCTAATTTCTAATTTCTGAATAGCCTCAACTATCTTATCCAACTCCAACTCATACCTAGCATCCAAATCTTCCAATTTATATTCCATAAAACTAGAAAGCCTCTTCTTTTAAAAACTTAATCTCCACGTCCAAACCTCTCTCGAACAATTCCCTTAACCCTAACCCGAATCCAAAACCTGTTCCAAAAATCCTTAACCCTAAACCCAAAATAAATAATAATCAATAAAAAAACAACCGACAAAAAAATGACAGTCCAATTAATTCCCTTTCTTAAAACATTAAAACTCGCACTAACTTGTTCATTTAAACCTTCGCCGTCCCTAACACGAACATTAATACTGTATAACCCCTCATCAACATAATGAGGAACAGTCACCGAATCCAAAAGAGAAAGTTGTGTCTCAATCGCCCTCAATGTATCCGACCGAACAATCACATTCCCTTCTTCGTCCAATATCGTATATTCAAGTATCAAATCTTTCCGCTCCGTATTCTCAGGATACAAAACCCTAATCTCAAAATAAACTTTTTCCCCAGGCGCAACTGTGACATATTCTTTTGGAACTTCAACACTAAAACTAAAAGCGAAAACAAAGCCAGTTAAAAAAATCAAACCCAAAATAAAAAAGACACCTCTCATTTTCCAACAACCTCATCAAAAGCCCCAAAAATCTTATTCAATAACTCCTCCCCCTTGGTCTTAGGACTAAAGGCAACAACATTAACTTTCCTTTCACTAGCAAACTCAACAACCTTACGGACAAACGAAGCAACCTCATTCTCATTATTATAAATCAACAAAACAGCCAACGCATCAATAACCAAAAACTTTTTCCCAGGAATCTCATTCACAAAAGCCTCAATAGCACAGCTAACATCGTCTAACCTAGTCGGAGAAACCTGAACAACACTTTTCTCGTCCCCGCTAGAACCAACACAATCAACAAAAAACAACCTCTTCATATCAACCTTACCTCTCTTTAAAACATTTTCAATTCCCTTCTTGTCCTTATCCAAAGAAACATAAATCCCATTCCCCTGAAGAGAACGCACAGCACTAACTATTTTAAACTGCAATCTATCCACGGGAGCAATCACCAATTTAGACCCCATCACCTCAAGACTTCAAAATCTTTCTAACTCGTTTAATTAAATCTTCCTTCACAAACGGCTTAGTTATATAATCCGAAACACCGACTTTGGTCAATTCCTTCATTCTCTCTTTCGATATAGGAATAACACTCAAAAAAGCGAACTTAGACTTATGATTCTTAAGTTTCTCAAATATATCCCAGCCAGACATATCCGGAAGCATAATATCCAAAAGAACCAAATCGAAACCCTTCTTCGCCATCATAAGTCCACTCTTTCCAGTATAAGCCAACTCAACTTCGTAACCAACACCTTCAAGAATAATTTTCACAGCACTCGCAGTATCTCGATTATCTTCAACGTAAAGTATTTTTTTTACTGACATTCTCCTCACCTCCTTCTAACTGTTTCAAAACATTCTCGCCGCCAATCTTATCAAACAACTTTTTGATAGTCATATCTTCCTTTTCCAAAGGATTCAAATTCCCATTTTCTCCCTTCTTAACCCCAACAACCCCAACAACTTTTTCTGCACCCACTTCTTTTTTCCCAAGCGCAATATATTCCTTAGATTTTTTATACCGAATAGGAATCTTCACCCTAAACCTAGAACCTTTCCCATAAACACTCTTCACACTTATCTCCCCGCCCTGCAACTCAAGCAACTGCTTCGTAATCAAAAGCCCAAGCCCAACCCCTTCATATTTACGAGAATATCCACTTCCAGCCTGATAAAACTTCTCAAACAAATGAGAAACCTGCTCTTTCTTAATCCCAATCCCACTATCAACAATATCAAAAACAACAAACCCCTTCTCTTCCTTACACTTTATCTTAACATAACCTTTCTCAGTAAACTTAATAGCATTTCCAATCAAATTATTAAAAATCTCAATCAATCTATCTCTATCAGTTTCAATTCTAGGAATCTCCCGAAAATCTCTCACGACCTTTACCTTCTTCAACCTCGCCAAAATCTCAAGATTTTCAATAACACTAGAAAGAACCTCAACAGCATTAATCTTCTCAATATTCAAAATAAACTTCCTAGACTGAATCCTAGAAATCTCCAACAAATTACCAATCAAAGTTTTCAACTGATCGTTATTCCTCTTAATCGCTTCCAAGCTCATATCATATAACGCTTCGTCCTTATTAATATCAACAAGACTCTTATCTCGCAAAATCTCCAAATGCGCAGACATCGCAGTCAAAGGCGTCTTCAGCTCATGAGAAATCATATTCAAAAAATCACCCTTCACAACATCAAGCTCCTTAAGTTCATCATTGGCAGTCTGTAATTCAAACGTCCTCATTCTTACCCTTTCCTCCAATTCATCTTTTGATTTCTGAAGTTCTATTTCAGTATTTTTCTGTACCGTAATATTCTCTATAGTCTCCAAAGCTCCAATAACTTTCCCATCAGAATCTCTCAATGGTGCCGCAGTAAAATGAAGCCAAACTCCAGACTTCCCAATAGACGGAAAAAAATCTATTCTCTCATATGCATCTTTAATTAATTTAGATTTCCACTCCTTTCCCTTATATAACTTATAAATTTCGGAAATCTTCCCACTCAAAATTAAATCCGCCATAACAAATCTCTTCTTCGGATAAAATGGCTTCCATTGATTTTTAGTCCCAAGCATTTTTTTAGAACTAACACCAGTCAAAACTTCCAACGCTTTATTCCAAACGATTACTTCATGATTTTTATCTATAACAAATTTCGGGATTGGAGACTGCTCAAAAATTTGCCTACTTCTTTCTTCGCTCTCACGCAATTCAACTTCCATCCTTCTTTTCTCAGTGATATCCTCCCCAGAACTAAGAATCCCAATAACCTTACCATCATCCCTCAAAAGAGTATTATGCCATGAAATTAATTTTTCCTTCTTCCCCTTTGTCAAAACAGTATTCTCATAATCTCTAACAAAATAGTTCCCCCCAAGCATCAACTTATGAAAAACCCTTTTCACCTCCGCTCTCATATTCCACGGAATAAAATTGTCAAACCAATTCTTCCCAATAATTTCTTCTTGCCTAGCCTCTAATATTTCCGCACCCTTTTTATTAATCATCGTAACCTCCCCCTTTGAATTCAAATTAAGAATCATAACCCCCGCCAAATCAAGATATTTTTGAGCCTTTTCTTTTTCTTCAATTAAACTCTCTTCAGCTTTCTTTTTCTCTGTTATATCTCTAAAAATTCCCTGAATCTCAAATCCCCCATTGGTCTGTATTAAAGAAGAGTTAATAGTCACAGGAACTCTAGTCTTTTTATCTTTCCTCAATATCTCAGTTTCAACAGTAATTTTTTCACCTCTAGCTTGCCTCACAAATCCTTCCATAACCTTCTCCGTCTTATCTTTAGGATGCAAATCATCAGCCTTCATACCAATAATTTCTTCTTTAGAATATCCAGTTAGCTCAAGTGCCTTTTCATTACAACCAGTCAACTTCTTTGTTTTCGGGTCCGCAATAAAAATAGCATCTGCAGATTCTTCAAACAACTTAGAGTATTTTTTATTAATTTTCATCAACTTTAATTCAGCCATCTTCTTCTCACTAATATCCTGAAAACTCCCACGAACTTTCACAATCTTACCCTTCTTTCTAACTGGACCTCCAATCGTTCGAATCCATTTATGGACCCCCTTCGCGCTAACCATTTCCAACTCCAAATCATAAGAAACCCCCTTCTTTATCGCTTCCTCCACAGCCTTCTCAATTTTCTTCCTATACTCCCCATGATAAAAACTAAGTCCCGATTTAACATTCGTCTTTTCTTTAGGATCCAAATCATGAATCCGTGCCGTCTCTTCAGTCCAAGTCCCCTCAAGCGTCCGAGCATCAAATTCCCATCCTCCAACCAAAGCCATCTTCCCAGTTTGCCGAATCAACCTATCTTTCAATCTCACTACCTCTTCCACCCTCTTTTTCTCAATTTTATTCCTCAAACTAACTATTCCCCTAGACAAATTCTCCGCTAGATTAACCAGCAACCCCACCTCTCTCTCATCAAAAACATTCTTATACCTAGAATAAATATTCATAACCAAAACCTCTTTAGAATTAATCCTAAACGGCACACAAATAGAAGAAACGTATCCTCTCTTAATCGCTTCCTCCCTCCAAGGTTTAAATTTAGGATCTTCCAAAATATTCTTACAAACAACTACCTTCCCACTCCTTATCGCTCTCCCAGTCGGACCACGCCCTCTTTCACTATCTTTCCAAGTTATATTCAAGTCTTTCAAATAACCCTTCACAAAACCAGCCTGAGCGATAGGCAAAACACTTTTCCCCCCATCATGTTTCGCAACCCCAATCCAAGCCATTTTATATTTCCCAACATGCACAATAATATTACATACCTTTTCAACCAATTCAATTTCATCCGAATTCCTAAGAACGGCCAAATTAGATTCAGCAACAACTCTAAGCGCACGATTAACTCTTTTTACTTCATACTTAGTATTAACCTCATCCGTCACATCCCTAAAAATTTCAAGTATCGCTTTCTTCCCTTCATAAATAATCCCAATATGTGAAACTTCCATTATCTTTCCACCCATAACTCCACGAATAATCAAACTCTTAGACTCTCCAACCTTAACACCTTTCTTCAACGGACAATATTCACATTGCTTCTTATCATCCTTATACATCTCATAACATTTCTTCCCAACCATCCTCTTCCCAAGCCTTTCCAAAATATAATCATTCGTCCAAAGAATATTACACTTTTCGTCCACTATATCCATCCCCTCAGGAACAGACCTCATAATCAAACTAAGCCTCTCCTCACTTGTCCGCAAATCTCGCACAGACTTCAAACTCTTAGTAAAATCCTGCTCAGTAGTCGCAATCTCAATAATCTCCTCATCTTCATAGATAGGTGAATAAGTAATCCAAACATCTACGGGGCTTCCATCTTTTCGCATTCTCGACTGAACAGCCCTAAATGTGGGAAACCCTTTCTTAATGGCAATTATATTCTTTCGAGCTTCCTTTCTGTGCTCTTTAGTTATAATCCTAAAAATACTTTTCCCAATCATCTCCTCAGCCTTAAAATTATAAATCTCCTCAGCTCCGTGATTCCAAGATTTAATCACTCCATTAAAATCCTGAATAATAATCGCATCATTAGAGTCACTTATAACTTTCTTATAATAAGCCAATTTTTCCTGGGCCCTCTTCAATTTTTCTTTTTCAAAAATAAAATCCCTGGGACAATCACACTCAACAGAACCAACCTGCAACTTCTCATCCAGTTTTTTCTCTTCCCTCATAACCTCTTTCATTTCATCCTCTTTATCCATTATCCAAAATCTCCTTTTCATAAAAACAAATACTCTTCATAATCATACACAGCAAAAATACCTATTATAAGATAAGACGAACATATCAAAATATCCGACAACCCTAATAATTATTCCTCCTATATTTAGTAGAATCATCCTTCTTATCCAGTTCACTAGGAACAGCAGGCTTAGAAGACACGTCCTCAATCTTATCAGTAAAAGAAGGCAAGGGCTTAAACCCAAGAGGTTTTTCATTCTCTAGGCTATCAATAATAGAATCCAATTTTTGCTTATCAAAAACCTGATTAGAAAATTTATTATTAGAAACCTTATCAAGAGAAACAAGACTCGGCAAATCTTCACGAACAATCTCTTTTTTCTCTTCAATATTTTTAGAATCTAAAACAGGATTTTTTTTCTTAAAAAAAGTTCTAAAAAATTTCTCCTTAAGCGACACCCTTTCAGGAATAACATAAGGTTTCTCTAAAACCCGATTACGATTATCAACAACATTTTTGGAAACAGGTTTCAAATACGGCCTCAACAATTCTTCATTTTTCTTCTTAGGTCTAATCCTAAAAGATTTTTTAATCACATCTAAAACATTAAAAAATTTAGAAGTCTTTTTCTTCTCTATCTCCTCAAGCCCCTCGACGCTTTCCTTTATCCTCTCAAGTTTTTCCAGTTTCTTCCGACTCTCTTCCTCCCCCATCTTCTTCTCCCTTAACAAAATCCTCTCACGTTTCTCCTCTTCAATTTTCTTCAATTTCAACAATTCAACTTTCTCCTTCTCGATTCCAATCAATTTCAATTTCAATTTCAAAGCCTCCTCTTTCTTTTCTTCCTCTTTTCTTTTCCTGGCCAAATTTCTTTCATGCAACCTTTTCCTAATCTTACTAAAAAACATCAAAGCCCGCCTCTTCAACTCCTTTCTTCTCTTCGCCCTTCTTTTTGCGAGAATCAATCTCTCAGCATCTCGCCTCTTCTCTTCATCTCTAGATTTCAAAATCTGAATTCGTTTCTCCTCCTCAAGTCTTTTAAGCTCAAGCCTTTTCTCCTCAAGCCCGACCTTCCTCTCTTTCTCTAATCTCATTTCCCTCGCCTTAAACCCAACCCTAATTCGATTAGAAAGACTAACAAAATAATTCGAAACATTTCTAAACATAGCAATCCTCTTCTTCTCACTAACTAATCGCTCTCTCGCCTTTCTCCTCTCATTTTCTTTAGCCTCCAAAATCTCAAGTCTCTTTCTCTCCCCTGCCGCCTTCTCCTCAATAATCCTCGCCTCTTCAGCCTTCAACCTCTCAGTCCTCTGTTTTTCTTCCGCAATTTTAGTTTCAATTCTCTTCGCCTTTTGAGCCTTCTCCGCCTCAACCCTCTTCCTTTCCGCCTCAATCCTCATCTCAAACATTTCCCTCTTACGCCTTTCAATCTCTTTCATCCTCATCTCCTTCTTTATTTCTTTAGCCTTAGACATAACCCCAAAATAAAAACGAGCAAAATAATTCTTAATTTTCCTAAACTTCTCTTTAACCCCCATATCCCCTTTCGCCTTGGACTTTTTCTTCAATCTAAATTTCTTAAAAAATTCAACAAAAGAAAAAGAAGTTTTTTTCCTCGAACTCTCAGGCTCCATCAAAGCAGATCTATATTTAGGCTCTTTAACCAAAACCTTTTTTTCTTCTTTCTTCCCCTTCCCAGCCTCTGCAATATTTTCAGAAAACCTAATCCACATTCTCTTAAACCAACCAGGACCACCACGAACTTTAACAATTTTCCTTCCAGTCTTAGGAACAGTCCTCTTAAATTTCCCTCGCATCTTCAAAGCCTTATACAAAAAGACAACCAAAAAAATCCCCAAAAGTCCTATAAGATAAATATAATAATTCTTCAAGTAAAAAACTATTCCAAATAAAATAGCAAATAAAATAACAGTAGCAATAGAAACCTTATATTTTATAATCCACTTCTCCTCGACATAAAGCAAATTCTTGAGCTCATTCCTCTCCCAATAGATAATCAAACCAATAATCAAAATAGCAATAATTATCAAAACAACAAGTCCGGATCCCTCACCAAGCCTACCAATAACATCCCCAGTAATAAAAGCTTTCTTTCTAATCGTAAAACTTTGTGAAAACCTATTCCTCACACCCTCGCCGTAAACACTATCCAAAACCGCAACATAATCCCCATCAGGAATATATAATCCCCAATAATCCCACTTCAAGAATTGCTGCGTAGCAACCATAATATTAGTCCCATCTCTATATACTTCATTACCAGATTCATCAAGAATAGTAAAAGTCAAATTCACATTCGCAGGAATCTCTCCAAAACTATCAAAATTAATAAAGGCAGATAAATCCTTTGAATTTTCAATATCTGCAGAAGCCAAATCAAAAGAAACATCCAATAACTCTTCAAGCATATCGCCCTCACCAACCTCAATCATCCTACCAGCTCGAGCATAATAAGAATCATAAGCAACCTCAGTATAAAAATTATAAACACCGTCTTCAATAGATTTAGGTAAAAATAATTCAGAAGTCTGCGTAATCTCATCAAAATCAGCCATATAAATAGTATCAAAACCTTCCGTCACAATCGTTCCATTTTGAACCAACCAAAATCTAACCGTAACATCTCCATGAATCGCGGCAACTCCTTTTACATAATAAGTAAACTCAAAAAAAATCCCCAGAGCTTATCGGCGACTGAACATCAATTATCTTCATATCAAACAACTTCACACACCGATTCATCCAGCAAGTCTTAGTATCATTACAGTCAGCGTCGCTATCACACTCATAAACATAACACTTATTCTCAAAACAATATTCTCCAACCTCACAACCCAAATCATCCACACATTCTACAGCAGCACCTCCACCTCCCCCACCACCGCTAGGAGGAGTAACCGGACCAGGACTAACAATATTTCCCATAATAAAAGCCTCATCAGGATTATCAAAAAAAGTACTTTCAGCTAAAGCAAAACTACTCAAAATCAAAAACCAAAAACTAAAAACTAAAAACCATGTAGCAGAAAATTTGAAACGCCGACCTGTAACCTGTGACCTGTAACCTGTGACCTGTAACCTCATCTAAAGCACCCTCCACTTAAACAATAAACTTCACAACGATTAACTGAATCAATTCCAGCCAGATTTATTTTATTAAAATTCGTAATATTTGCCGTCGTAGAAAAACTCCCCACTCCATTTATAGAAATATTATTTCCTTGCAAATCAACATTAGAACCAATCAAACAATTATCCGAACAATTAACATTCCAATTTCCACTTCCAGAATAAGTACAACTATCAGCCATCTCAACAACAAAAGTTTGAATACCAGTAGAGTTAGCATTCCCACCAGAATCATTCGCCCAAAAATACCACCCAACAGCTTCTCCAGCATTCGCCACAATTATCGAAACATTTGTTGAAAAGTTCACCATCCCACTAAATGGCGTATACACAGAATTCACCCAAGAGCCACTATTATTTGTAGAAAAAATATAACCAGTAAGAGCTGCATTAGTCCAAGTCGCATTAAACAAAACAACATCCCCCTGATGGACAGGAGTTACATTCATTGAAAGATTACTCCATTTCGGAGCTGAAGAATCCAAAGAAATAGTTCGCGTCTCAGTAAAATTAATATTCCCAACACTATCATTAGCCGTCGCATTCAAATAATAAATCCCTGAATTAAGCCCAGTTATATTCCAAAAGAAAGGAGAAGTCGTTGAACTATTACTCAAAACAAATCCGGTTGAATTATATAAATAAACAACAACTGTACCTAGTCCGCCACCATTAACCGCAGTCACATTCGCAAGGATATAATTCTGATTATAAGTCCCAGCTGAAGTCGTCGGAGAAACAAAATCAATTTCTGGAGGAATAGTATCTTTACTAAAAACAACAACATCAGACCCCACCAAACCATTACTATCATTACAATAAACCGTCCAATTATTCACACCCTCAACACTTAAAACTCCCGTAAAATTAACACCCATAGAAACAGGAGAAAAATTCGTAGCCCCATAATTTTTAGAATACCAACAAAAATGAGGATTAATTTCAACATAAGTATAATTCAACTGAGAAACATTCATAGCATAAGAACTCCCATTCAAAGGATAAACAATATCCACAACGGGCGCAGTCGTATCCAAAACAGCCCCCCTCACCCTAATATCATCAACCTCGCAATCTTCATTATTACTATCCGTAAAACATCTAAACCTAATCGCAAAGTTTGCATTATTATTCGCAGCACTTCCAAGTGTATTATTAACAAGTGTCCAAGAAACCATAGCCCCTCCAAAAAACTGTTGAAAAATATTTACCCAAGCAGTCCCATTATAATAATCAGCCGCAATATATTCTCCAGAATCATGACCAGCAGCAGAATAATAAAAAGAAAAAATAATATTCTGATATCCCGTAGTATTCAAACTTGTCCCAATAATACTCTCACCATCAGTATTTTCTGTCCATATATCATATGACCCCGTACGAGGAATAGCTTCTGAATTTCCCACAGTAAAAGCGGCCCCAGCCCCACTAGTCGTCCAGTTATTTGTAACCAAGCTCCCAGATTCAAACCCCTCAAAAAAATTCCCAGCAAAACTACTCAACGGAGCCGCATCATATATCCAATCAAACTCCAAATAAGAACCGTTCTCCCCCACAACCCTTATATCAAAAACATCATTATATCCTTCCATGCCCGAAAGACTAACATCATATTGCTTAGTTTCATTAATCACATCAGTCGTCCCTAAAATCACAGAACCATCTTTTTCATAAATCTCAAGAAAATTATTCCCACCCAAAACATTCCGAACAAAAAGATTAATCACATTTCCATTAGTCAAATTTTGCTCAAACGTTGCCCTCACATATTCTCCGCTAAAAATAAACTCCGACCAAACATCATCTAAAAATTGAACTACCGCAAAAATATTCGAAATAAAATTCCTATTCTCGTCCAAATGAACAGCATCCGTAATATTAATCTCCTCCCCAAAACCAGGGTCATCTCTTGTTAAAACAAAACTATATTCTTCCCCGACGACAAGTCCTTCTTTAAACAAAACCCAATCCCCATAACACATCCTCTCAGAAAAATTCCAATCTTTACACTTATACAAATTATTTCCCTTCGCAACCAACGTCACAATAGCTTCCCTAAACTCCATCCCAGAAGGATCAATCGCATAACTCTGAACAAATCTTTCTTCCGAAAGTTCCTCAACACCCAAAGAAATATTATCCCTCATTTCCAAATCCCTAAATTCAATACTCCTAATCAAGCCAATATTCTCAAGTCTAGCCTCACTATATTTACCATTCATCTTAACCTCCAATTCATTCTCCAAATCTTCCAAGCTCTCCTCAGAATTTGCCATAACAGAAAATCCTTGTCCAACATTCCCATTCTTAATTTGGTCCATCTTCTCGCTAACATTTTTCAAACTATAAGGAACCTTCAATTTAATATTCATCTTCTCACCAGAACCAAAATAAACATTCACAATTTCCCTATTCCAATAAAAATCTTCACTCTCATTAACTAAACTCTCATTAACTAAATCCAAGTCAAGACTATCATTAGCCAAACCTTGCCCCGTTTGATGCCCAAAGCTATCTAACGAGGTCTCATTCAAATCCGTAAAATTAATCTCAACTTCAACCATCTCACTTTCATTAAAAACTTCCTCACTAAAATTAAATTCCTCCAAAACCACTTCCCCTTCTTCCTCACTCTCATTAAACCCAGTCCCATTGAATATCTCCCTTGAGGCAGCCACAAAAAATCCAAGCAAAACAATTACAACAAACCCAGTCAAAAAAACTTTTTTCATCAACAAATATACATCGTCGATGTATCCCCTTTTATTATCACACAACTAGCATTATCATAAATCCTATGATTAACCAAGTCTCCTTCCAAAACAATCCCCTCAACAGTCATATTCCCAGCAACCACAGCATCTCCAGTAACATTAAGCCCACCAGTTATTCTCACCCAGCCATCAACCACATTATCAACAATCTCCCCAAACACAAAAGTAATCTTCTGCGTCAAGGTCAAATTCCCAGATTGAAAATTATAAGGAGCTATATTAACATCTTGATTAGCGTTCTTCCCAGATAAATTCAAATAAGTAGTATCAACTAAGGACTTAATATTCGCCGTAGTATTAACAGAAATTATCTTCCCATCAGCATAAGCGTTAGCGGGAATAGTCTGATTGTACGCCCAAGAATTATAAGTTACGTTGTACGTTGAAGACCAAGAAGAATTATACAAACTAAAATTACCAGACCAATAAGGATCTGACTCAATAAAAGAAGTCGTGGACCAGTTCTTGATATATCCAGTCGAGTTCCAGTTCTGAATTAGCCCAGTTGAATTATAAGAATTGTAAGTTGAGTTATATGTCGAGGACCAAGAAGAATTATACAAACTAAAATTACCAGACCAATAAGGATCTGTCTCCACATAAGAACTAGTTGACCAGTTCTTGATATAACCAGTTGCATTCCAATTCTGTATTAGCC
>Ga0208968_1001506_pt1 | contig 12548 bp, 11 predicted proteins | sample RifOxyA3_FD_184031 | JGI IMG/M metagenome (GOLD analysis project Ga0208968, IMG submission 184031) | Groundwater microbial communities from Rifle, Colorado - Rifle Oxygen_injection A3 (SPAdes) | ecosystem: Environmental > Aquatic > Deep subsurface > Groundwater | place: Rifle, Colorado, United...
AAAATCAACTATGAATTGGTGCCGTTCGTCAGGCTCGAAGGATACGATACGCACGCTGAAGTCTCTGACAACATCGTCAAAAACAAATTGTACAAAAATTCTGTTATTACCACCGGATTAACTTTGAAACTTGCACAGGGAGCTGTACTGAAAACCGACCTTCAATTTGTAAAACCTGACGGGGCTGACAGCTACTCAAAAGTATTCAGTGCTGGATTAGGAGTTATGTTTTAATAAAAACGCAATGTATAAACTATTTTTACTCGCAATCATATTTTGGTTTTCAACGGGCTTTTTCCCTACCAGAGGATTTAACTTCGAAGATAAAATTCTTAGGAAAGAACTCCACAAATTAAGTGGGGTCGAAAATCCGGATTGGAAGGAGATTGCTGTCCCTGAGTCACTTCAAGCGGCAAATCCTATTCAGGGAAAATACCTCACCCTAATGAACCAAAATACTGACCTGCAAAAATATGTTTATGTGGGAAGGGTGAACGGCTGCCGCGAGGGTGGCTGTTCAAGTCCCGCAGAAACGATGAACATTGACACCCCTGAATTTTTTGATTATCTGATTGTTTTTGATTCCAGACTTGCAGTACAACAAGTAAAAGTATATAATTACCAGGCTACCCACGGACAGGAAATAACCAACAAAGGATGGCTGAAGCAATTTCTGGGATACGATGGCAAACGGTCGCTCACAGTTGGAAAAAGTATAGACGCTATATCGGGAGCTACCGTTTCGGTTTACAGTATTACTGACGATATTCAGGAAAAAACAAGGTTGCTAAGCCAAATTTTATACAAATAATCATGCAAATTGTAGTTGCACCCGATTCGTTTAAAGAATGTTTGACAGCCACTCAGGTTGCATTGGCTATTTCTGAAGGAATCAAACGCATTGTTCCTGAAGCAGAAATCACCTGCATTCCGGTTGCCGACGGCGGCGAAGGCACAGTGGAGGCACTGGTTACTGCAACCGGTGGAAAAATCATTTCAGTTCAGTCGGTAGATGCGTTGAACCGACCTATTCAATCTTTCTTCGGAATTTTGGGCGATGGAAAAACGGCAGTGATCGAAATGGCAGCGGCTTCAGGAATTGAACTGCTTGCACTTGAAGAACGAAATCCTTTAATTACATCAACTTTCGGAACAGGCTTGCTTATAAAAGCAGCGCTGGATGCAGGTTTTGTACGAATCATCATCGGAATTGGCGGAAGTGCCACCAACGATGGCGGTGCTGGAATGGCACAGGCACTCGGGTTCAAATTTCCGGACACAAAAGGGAATCCTATTGGAATGGGAGGTGGTTCTTTGGGCGAACTTTTCACCATCGATGATTCTGAAATTCATCCTCAACTTCAAAAATCCAACATTACAGTCGCCTGCGATGTCAGGAATCCGCTCTTTGGAGCTTCAGGTGCAACCTATATTTACGGCCCGCAAAAAGGGGCAACTCCTGAAATGCTTGAAATACTTGAAAAAAACCTGATACATTACTCCGGAATTCTTCAGCAGAAATTAGGAATGAACGTTTCCGAAATTCCCGGAGCAGGCGCAGCCGGCGGTTTGGGCGCAGGATTGATGGCTTTCTGCAAAGCTGAACTGGTTTCGGGATTTGAACTGATAAGCAAACTGACCAACCTTGAAAAACAAATCGGCCAGGCATCGCTGGTTTTTACGGCTGAAGGAAAAATTGACTCTCAAACGGCTTTCGGCAAAACCATCAGCGGAGTTGCACAATTATCGAAAAAGTACAATATTCCGGTAATTGCCCTCGCCGGAACAGTTACCGACGATTTGACAGAACTTTACAGTCAGGGAGTTACTTCTATTTTCGCGATCGGGAACCAGCCAATGAGCCTCGAAGAATCGAAAGCCCGTGCTGCAGAATTGTTGGCCAACACGACAGCGCAAATTATGCGAACGGTGAGGGCTTACAATTTAAAATGACAAGCTTACCTATTATATTCTTGTTCATATTTCGTCAAGTCAGTTCTCAATTATCATAAAAAGACACTGTCCCGTTTTCAATATCATATAAACCACCAACAATAACAATCTTACCTTCTTTTTCCAAATTGTCAAGGATATTGCTTTGTTTTCGAATTTGACCAATTGTTAAATGTACATTGATAGCACTTACATTATTAACAAAAGTTAGGTTTTGACCATTTCTGTCAATTTTAGTTGTAGTTTCCTGGTTAATTGCCGGGGTAATTTTATGGAGTAATCCGGTTAAGTGACCTGTTTTTAAATTATTACAAGCACTAATTACTGCTCCGCATTGTGTATGTCCCAGAACAACAATTATTTTTGAATTTGCTATTCCACAGGCAAATTCCATGCTGCCCAATATGTCATCATTCAGGATTGTACCGGCAATTCTGATGCTAAAAATATCTCCTAATCCCTGGTCAAATATCAATTCAGCCGATGTTCTCGAATCGATACAACTTAAAACAGTGGCGAAAGGAAATTGGCCTTCAGATGTTTGGTTGACTTGTTTTAACAAATTCCGATTAACCTTTAAATTGGTTAAAAATCTCTTATTTCCTTCCTTTAAAAACTCTAACGCCTGCTTAGGAGTTAGTTTTTCCAAACTTTCTTTTGAATGTGCCCACATTAAATTATTTGTTTTATTGATATTTATATGCGGCTTTCTTAATCCTGTCCATAATGGCTAAACCCAAACCAAGTTCCGGAACCGGTTCAATAAATATTTGTTTTATGTTTTCATCATCTTCCATCGCATGTAAAGCCGAGAACAAGTTTGCTGCAATTTCAAGATGATTATAGGTCAGTGTTGTATAGATAATTTTAGACGCTGTAAGAATTAAATCCTTTTTTCCATGTACAATAAGCCCTGACGATTCAGGTATCTGAATCATCTCCTTGTATATGATATACAATGGTTTAACTGGTGAATAATGGCTTTTCAGTAAACCCGGTGCTATTAATTTATCAGGCTTTTCTGCATTGAAAACAAAAGTATTTGGTAAAGCATTTTCAATATCAGCAATTGTAATTACCCCGGGCCGAAGCAATGTGCATACATTTCCTTCGATTGATACAATTGTCGATTCAATACCTACAGAAGTATTTCCTCCATCTAAAACATAATCGACACTGGGAAGCTGTTTCTTTACATGTTCAGCGCTTACGGGACTCAAATTCCCGAATTTGTTGGCGCTGGGTGCTGCTATCGGACAATTTGCGGCTCTAATAAGTTTTAGGGCAATTTCATTATCGGGCATTCGAATACCTACCGTATCTAAACCTGACGTAAGTATGTCGGGGACTAATTTGCTTTTAGGTAAGACAATAGTAAGTGGTCCAGGCCAAAACTTTTCGGCTAACCGAATAACATTCCTGTCAGCATTTTCGGTTAATGTGTGCAAATCATCTATCGATGCAATATGAACAATCAGAGGGTCAAAGAAAGGACGCTCTTTCAATTCAAAAATTTTAGCAACAGCTATTGGATTAAGTGCATTCGCACCTAATCCATAAACTGTTTCTGTCGGGAAAGCCACCAAACCACCATTTCTGATGATTTGAGCAGCTATTTCTATCTGATTTTCATTCATTTATTGCCCATGAGAATTAGGTCGGCCTCTTCCAATTCATTTCGCTTTCTCTCCTGAAATTCTACAATTTTACCCCGAATGTCGGAGTTCGACAAACCAAGAATCTTCGCTGCTGCAAGTGCTGCATTTTCAGGACTAAGAATGGTTAAAGGCGCTACACCCGAAGGCATACGAATGCTGGAAAAAAGGTCTGCACCTCCAAATTTGTCGCTATAAGGTGGGCAAGCAATTACCGGGCAGTGAGTTTGAGCATCGGTAAATCCACTTAATGCATTGCTCATTCCGGCAATCGTGATAAACACTACATTTTCTTTTTCGTATTCTTTGATCAGGTTGTAGCATTTTAACGGAACTTTATGTGCCGAAGCGATCCTTGAAATGCTATCTATTTCAAATGTTGCAAGAATGTTACTTATTTGATTAGCCCATTCAAGGTCGGCTTTTGAACCCATTATTATTACAACTTTACTCATTGTCATTGGTTGTTAAAAATGAATACTGATAATCCATTGGGATAATGGCTAAATAATCTTCAACACTTGCACCCGCCAAACAAGCCTCAATAATTCTCCTGCCTGTGGCTGATAACTCAGGTGTTAAGTATTTTGGCAATTCTGCTTTAAAGAAATCGTACAGTATTTCTGCACCTGCATCATAACCCGAGGTTTCAACTTCAACTTGTTTGTGAACCTGAAGAAAACGTGAAGGAATTTTCGCTCCTTCAATAGTAAGATAGTTCAACTCAAAACCTAACAATGGGCAGCGGGCATATACGTATTGGTCGCTTCTAAGTTTTGCATTTCCCCTTCTGGTAAGGTATTCGCGCATTAATAACTGTGGTTTAAAACCAACTTTCCATGCACCAATATGCTGGTTAGGCGTAAGGGTATATCTCATGCGCGGTGTTTGAATGATTTGTTCGAGCAACAAATTGGCATGGGTAACCATTTTCCCGGTTGCAAAAGGCCAATAGGAGCCAACTCCTTCGCTTCCCATTCCGCCACCATCAACAATACTTGGGTTGGCATGTCCACGGGGCGAAACAAGCCTCCATAACCAAGCCAGTGCAGGCGGTAAAATATGGAATAAGCCAACAATACCGTAGGTTGGGTTTTCTTTTGTGCAAGGAGGGGTTCGCACACCAAAACTTCTTATGTCAACAGTCACAGGTTTGTTGATCACATTGGGAACGATACTTCTTGGTACTATCACCCTGGGATTAGGACAGCTTTTCCCTGGACTATCTTCAGTATGATCCCAAATCAGAGCTGTGCAATCGGGATTGGATTTTATATTCAGAAATAAAAGCGGTTCTTTAGGTTTTATGGTAAGCTTTTCAAGAAAAGGATCGTCGCCATAATCTGTAATACCATCAACCCGAATAAACCAACCATTTTCGGCATCCAACACCGTAAGTTTTCCATTGTTTTTCTGAATCGAAGGATGACATAAAGCCATATCATCTGTTACCGGATTAAAAGAACAGAACAGAGGGAAGTTAATTAACCGCTTCTCATCTGTAAGTATATTTTCACCAATTTGTACCTGTCCATTTGGTTCCCTCACTATATTTTGAAGCATTTCGCTCTTGCCTCCTCCACTTGCACCTTCGTGCATAAAAGTTGTGACATTATCATACGGGCTAACAACCTGTACTGTTGAACAATGAGCAGTTATCCAGCCTTCTTTTTCACCTTTGGTTAAAAGAGCTCCGTACAATCCTTTTTTTGCACTTGGCCCGGGATACAAATTGTATGAAAAAATTTCGTGCAAACCTTCTGAACGTTTATGAACAACGATCTGTTTACCATTGAAGTGAGTGTGTCGAAAAGTAGGTGCGACATAAATTACAGAATCAATCGAAAAATCAACTGGTAAATCCTTTACAGGGATAATGCGTTGAAGCATCGAAAGTCCCATTGCAAAAAATCCTGCATTGGCTGGTGTAATGGCAATACCGCCCGACCCAATAGAATCATTTCCGGCGAAATAAAAGAATACAGCTAATTCCTGCGATTGAAGCCAATGGATGGTTTCCTTTCTGAGAACGTCAAAATCGTACCCAAACTTATCAGAAAAGCGTTCCTTGTCGCTGGGCAAATTGTCTGCAATAGCCATCGTATCCGGGTCTCTCCGCCGCATATACGCTTCGGTATAATTGGCCGAAATTCCGTTTGTTACTTTGTGTATAATCGCTTCAGAAACTTCACCTTTTCCGGGGATATCGTATTTTACCTCAAAACAATTGTTGTCTCCACCTACTGCCGCAGTAGCCAATTGCCTAACCGTATCGAAGGTGCTAAATGTTTTGCAACCACTTAAAATCACAATTACATCATCGGGTAGGCTAATCCTCTTTTTTTCAAGTGATTTAAATAAATCGCTCATATTGTTATTTTATAAAATATTCAATTCTTTTAAAACTCCATTCATATTACGCACTGCATCTGCACTTTTATCAAAAGCAGCTTGTTCTTCAGTATTTAGTTTATAATCAACAATTTTTTCAATACCATCTTTGCCAATTACAACAGGCACGCCAATACATATATCGCTTTGGCCATATTCGCCATCAAGCGAAACACAACATGGAAATACTTTCTTTTCGTCGCGAACAATGGATTCAACAAGTGCAGCACCGGCAGCTCCCGGAGCATACCATGCAGATGTTCCGAGAAGACCGGTAAGTGTTGCGCCTCCAACCATCGTGTCGGCAATCACTTTTTTTACTGTTTCTCCATCGAGTAAGGAATCTACCGGAATGCCATTATAAGTAGCAAAACGAGCAAGAGGTATCATCGTTGTATCCCCATGTCCGCCAATTACTGTACCCTGCAAATCAGTTGCAGGTACATTCAATGCCTGACTCAAATAACATTTAAAACGTGAGCTGTCAAGAATCCCGCCCATTCCTATAACCCTGTTTTTAGGCAATCCGGTAGTTTTCAATGTCAGGTAAGTCATCGTATCCATTGGATTACTGATCACAATAAGGATAGCCTCCGGAGAATATTTTAAAACATTTTCTGCTACATCTTTTACAATACCGGCATTTATACCAATCAAATCTTCACGTGTCATTCCTGGTTTACGAGGAATGCCAGAGGTTATAACCACAACATCCGAACCAGCGGTTTTGGTGTAATCGGCAGTTACACCAGTAACACGAGTATCAAAACCCAACAAGGTTGCCGTTTGCATAATATCAAGTGCTTTTCCTTCGGCAAAACCTTCTTTGATGTCGAGTAAAACAATTTCACTGGCCAATTCCTTTTGTGCCATTACATTTGCACACGTTGCTCCAACATTTCCTGCCCCTACTACTGTTATTTTCATCGTTTGTAATTTATATAATTTTTACAATGCTTTATTTGTCCAAATCAATACAAGCCTTATATATATTTTCAACCAATTCGGGTAATTTTGATTCAGGAACTGCCGAAAAAGCCAAGCGAATAACATTGCCAAGCACAATAACTCCAGTACTGTAATTTTCGAGAAGGTGCTTGCGGATTTCTTCAGCAACTAATCCTTTTTTCAATTCAATACACATAAAATACCCTGAATTAAAAGGAAGTGGAGTGAAATACTCAGCATAACTGGGTTTTGAAAGTTCGGTGCGTAAAATCTGATAACGATTTTTTAGAATTTCAAATTTCTTCTTTTTCGACTCTTCGTAAGTTGGCGCTGAATAAACTTTATACAATAGAGATTGAGACAATTGGCTGATGTTTGATATGTTTCCACGCACAGCCCCGGCAGTTTTGTTTTCGAGAGCTTCATAAAGTTCAGCGTTTCCACCTTTAATCGCATACGTCATAAAGCCAACGCGCAATCCCCACACATAATCTTCTTTGGTAGGTCCATCAAGTTTGACAGCCAGTACATTTTCAGATAGGTTGGCCAATTCAACAAAAATCGATTCGGCAAACACGTTTTCTTCATAAGCAAGACCAAAATACGCATCGTCTATAAATACAACAACCTTTTTGCCCTTGTCAGCTACTTTCTTGATTTCGGCAACAATATCTTTAATTTCAGCAGTTAAAGGAGTGTATCCAGCCGGATTATTAGGGAAATTTAGTAAAGTAATAATTTTATCACCTTCAATTTCGTTCAGTTTTTTTGAGAAATCTGACACATTAAATCCACCTTTATCAAAAAGTTCGAAAGTTGAAACTTTAGCGCCGTAGCTGTTTTCTAAAATTAGGTTGTAATTTTCCCAGTAATGGTTCGAAAGCAAAACCGTATCTCCTTCGTTGGCAAATAGATATCCTGCCATGCTTATGCCGTGGGTTAGTCCATTGGTAGCAATTGGATTGCTTATTACAGTGTCCTTAAGTGATGGGTTTTTGCGATAGATTGATTCCTTCCAAAGTGCCCGCAATTCAGGCTTACCAAAACTGGGAGCGTAAGGAAAAATATTTGCAGCGGGCATATTTACCAAAGAGTCAAACTCCGGAAGGTGCATCGATGTTCCATCATCTTCCACTGCCTCTCCGATTGTTGCATTGATAGCTTTTCCCTTTGCCTGAGCTGATTGAGCTAAAATACCAAGTTTTGGAAAAAAAATGTTTTTGCCACGCTCTGAGAGCATTTCTAACACATTTGAATTTAATTTTTCGATTGTGTTGTTTAATGAAAAAGCTTGATTATCCATACTTATATTGTATTTAAATGTTTATATTGCAGGATGTTTTGCCATTTATTTATATTTTGATGACAAAGATAGGCCTCGTGGCTTAATTTATGAAGTATTACTTAATTTATGGAAGAAAAATTAACAATTTAAAAATTTGGGGGCGATTGTACCCAAAGCAGTTCACTCACACCTTCATAATTATTAATCGCGTCATGCGATGCCTTGGCATTAAAGTATATATTATCACCTTGTTTGAGCAGGTAACTTTTCCCTTCCAAATCGAACCGTACTTCGCCGGAAAGTACATGACAAAAAATTTGTCCAAACGCATTGGTGAAAAAACCTTCAATGCCGGATGCTTTGGCAAAACGGACTAAATAAGTGTCCATTTGTTTGTTTAAATCGTGATTTGATAAAAGATAAATAATTGTCCCCGATTTGTTTTGGTCGATGTATTTAATATCCTTTTTGCAAACAACCGGATTATTACCTAATGATTCATTTTCACCAACCAGTTCACCAACTGTAGTATGAAGATTCTCGGCGATCGATTTCAAGGTTAAAATAGAAGGAAATGATTTGGATTTTTCAATTTGCGAAAGGGCACTTGAGCTAATGCCAACTTTTTCAGCAAGTTCGTTAAGATGAAGCTTAAGTAATTCCCTTTTCTTTTTTATTCTTTCTCCGATGCGATTCATAAATTACAATATTTTCTCTGCAAATATATCGCTTAATTATTTAAGTACAACTTTACAAATACCAAGTTCGCAGTGGTGTGAAGGCAAAAGTGCAGTTCTTTTACAAATCGGGCACCAGCTTTGTTAATTTCATGTTCGGTTTTAGTTATTTTAGTCTTCAGAAGTAATCGTTTTTGCATCAATTTTATCATATTCTGAATGAGTTCCTTATCTTCTAAAGCATCAGCAACCCGTTTTCTCTTAAATTTTTAATCGCAGTGCTGTTCCAAAAAAGCACAAAATCACTTCCGGTTTGATCTTCAAAACTTTTCGTGAGTTCGGCAAAAGTGATTGATTTGTTGCTGCCCACCGAAACTTCCGGAATTTGTTCGAACAGCCATTTCCCTTCGTCCTGTTTCAGTTGGATAACCAAATCCTGCTTTTTATTGAAGAAGGTCAGTTCTGCCATTTCGAAGGTTTGGTTCTTTTTCTTTTTGCTGAAATATCGGGCAGAAACAGTTCCTCCCAGCCAGTAAATTTTAGCGCTTGGGCTGTTGGTTTCAAAATCATCCAAAACTATGGCTTTCTGAATAAAATCAGGCGCCACCGTTGTTCGGGGCACTTTAAAATCGAACCAATCCTGAAGCGGAAAATCGAAGCAAATTCCGTGCATGTAATTGAAAAGCGATTTTCGCAGTCCTTCACTGAAAAGTTCGTGGTTTGCTCCGGTCGGATCACTGTGAATGAGATCGTTATTGGCGAAAGTTCCCAATTCGGTATTTTCAATTTTTGCTTTAAACTGAGCCGGATTCAGCCCGACAGGACTGTGGGCAGTCATGGCAAACTGATGCCAGAAACCCGATTGTACCACTCCGGCTTCGAACAACTGCCGCACCACTTCGAGCGAGTCGATTGTTTCCTGGACAGTTTGCGTTGGAAAACCATACATCAGATAGGCGTGAACCATGATTCCGGCACGGGTGAAATGATCGGTCACTTTTGCCACTTTCGCCAGGCTGACTCCTTTGTTGATCATTCCCAGCAACCGGTCGGAGGCAACTTCCAGACCTCCGGAAACCGCGATACAACCGGATTCTTTCAGCAAAAGACACAAATCGAAGGTGAAACTCTTTTCGAACCGGATGTTGGTCCACCAAACCACCGTGATTTTTCTCCGGATAATCTCCAATGCCAAAGCCCGCATCAAGGCAGGTGGTGCAGCTTCATCCACAAAGTGGAAGCCGATCTGGCCGGTTTGGAGGATCATTTGTTCGATGCGGTCGCACAAAAGCTTTGCTGTGCTTGGTTCGTAACGTTTTATGTAGTCGAGCGAAGTATCACAAAACGTACATCGCCCCCAGTAGCAACCGTGTGCCAGTGTCATTTTGTTCCATCGCCCATCGCTCCAAAGTCGATGCATCGGGTTCACAATTTCGATGACAGAAAGGTATTTACCGAGCAGGAAATCGGAATAGTCGGGCACACCTACTTCTGATTGCGAAAAATCTCTGGAAGTGGAACCATTCAGGTAAACCACTTCACCATTTAGCCTCACGAAAGTTCTTTTCAGATCAGTAATTGCAAGGTTTCCGTCGAGGTGCTCAATCAAATTAAACAAAGGCGCTTCACCATCGTCGAGCGTTATAAAATCCAAGTAATCAAACACCCGCGGATCAGACAGCGAGCGAAGTTCAGTATTGGGAAAACCGCCGCCCATCGCGACTTTCATTTCAGGATGGTGCTTTTTTAACCATTGACCACACTTGAAAGCACAGTATAAATTTCCGGGGAAAGGAACAGAAAGTGCGACAATGGAAGGTTGATAGATTTCTACTTTCTGCTGAAGCAGACGGAGCAAAATCCCGTCGATCAATCCATCCGGAGCTTTCAATTCCTGATCAATTTCGTCGAAGGTGGCAGCCGACCGGCCCAAGCGTTCGGCATAACGGCTAAATCCGAAATGCGGATCGGTGGTTTCAACAATCAGGTCCGACAAATCTTCGAGGTACAAAGTTGCCAGATGTTTCGCCTTGTCCATTATTCCCATCGTACCAAAAGCCCATTCCAAGTCTTCCACCTGGCCAAAACGCGATGCTTCAGGAAGAAAATTTCCGTCGCAAATTACATGGGCCAGCGCATCATTATTTCCGTGCAGAAAGGCGATTACGGGATCAATGGTCTGGATATACTCGTTCCGGAGATGGATCATCCGCTGGCTGTTGGCTGACCATTCACCGTTTTTCAGATCGATTTCCTGAAACAAGTTTTTTAATCCGGCAGAAGAAAACAGCTCCAGAATGACTTCAATCCCCAAATCGCACTGAATGGAAATGATAGATTTTGTGTTTAAAAACCCTTTCAGATAAGCTGTTGCGGGATACGGCGTATTCAACTGCGTAAACGGAGGCGTTACAAACAATATTTTTTGGCTCACTTTGAATCTTTTTTACTTCGTAAAAGTAATATAAAGCAGACAAAGTTTTGTTGCACTGTCTGGTTCTGAAAAAATTAGTAATGTTGCGCTTTGACCAATATTTTAATGATTATTTTTTTGTGACAATGTTGTAACTTTATCTTTTCAAAGTATTTAGCTATGCAAGCGAAGCATTTAATCATCGCGGTAATGGTAGGTTTTTATGCCACAAAGGGTTCTACCCAGGAAACTCTGCTAAACCGGAAACCTTATGCCGCCGGAAGGTTTTACACCGATAAACCTTCCGAATTGAAAACCCAATTGCAGCAGATGTTTTCAAAAGCGGAAAAGAAAAAAGCGGAAAACATACCGTTGGCAATTATTGTCCCTCATGCAGGATATGTATATAGTGGCGCTGTTGCCGCTTCGGCTTACAACCAAATTGATCAAAACCGGAAGTTTGAGCGTATCTTTATCATTGGGTCAAGCCATACCACCACATTTCCGGGAGCATCGGTTTATTGTACCGGCCATTACGAAACTCCGCTGGGCATCGTCAAGGTCGATCTGGAGCTTGCCAAACAATTGGTTGCAGAGAATAAACTCTTAAAATGTTATCCTGAAGCTCATTTGTACGAGCACAGTCTTGAAGTTCAACTGCCTTTTCTGCAGCATCATCTGCACACTGATTTTAAGATTGTCCCTATAATACTTGGTTCTTCAACACCTGAAACTGCAAAAAAACTGGCCACCATTTTAAAACCTTTCCTGAATGAAAAAAACCTTTTTGTGATCAGCAGCGACTTCTCTCATTATCCAAATTACAACGATGCCTGTGCCGTTGATCAAACAACTGCCGAAGCAATTAAAACCAACAAAGGCGCTGAATTGCTTGCTGCGCTTGAAAAAAACGACAAAAAAGACATTCACGGATTAGCTACCAGTTTGTGCGGCTGGAGTTCTGTGCTGACTTTGCTTTACATGACCGAACAAATGCCCGACATAACAGTTGACCTCCTTCAGTATAAAAACTCGGGCGACTCATCATTCGGCGACAAGTTAAGGGTGGTTGGATATTATGCCATTTCGTTTTCAAAGGGAAAAGCCAAAACCCAGTCCGATGGATTTTCAATCAGCAGCGATGAGAAAAAATACCTGCTAAAAATAGCACGTGAAACCATTTCAGAATATATTCAAAAAGGAGCCATTCCTAAAATTGACTCCAC
>Ga0208968_1001507_pt1 | contig 12547 bp, 18 predicted proteins | sample RifOxyA3_FD_184031 | JGI IMG/M metagenome (GOLD analysis project Ga0208968, IMG submission 184031) | Groundwater microbial communities from Rifle, Colorado - Rifle Oxygen_injection A3 (SPAdes) | ecosystem: Environmental > Aquatic > Deep subsurface > Groundwater | place: Rifle, Colorado, United...
ATATTAGAAGAGCCGTGTGATGGGAGACTATCAAGCACGGTTCTGTGAGAGGCTTGGGGTGAAATCCCCCTTGCCTACTCGGTGCTTCCTACGTTGGCGGTCAGCATATAAAACGACACAACAAACGAAATATTGGAGAAGTACAACAGCATGAAGACGATTGAAATTCCATTAAGCAAGACAAAAATATTCCTAATACTGGCACTGGCAGTAGCGGGTTTGATAATAGGTACACTGAGCACTATAACTCCTGACACTTTTATCACTATTATGTTCCGAAATCCACAGACAATTAGACTTGGAGGAATAGCTTCAGTTTTATTTTGTAGCGCGGCAGTTATCTATGGAATAAGAAAGCTATTTGACGAAAGAATTGGACTTAAGGTTGATGAGAACGGAATTACTGACAATACAAATGCTGTAAGTGTTGGACTCATAGATTGGACAGATATAACTGAAATTAAGACTGAACAAGTCAGATCAATAAAATTCTTACTCATTTTTACTAGTAACCCAGACAAATATTTAGATAGGGTTGGTGCACTTCAACGAAAAATTATGCAAGCGAATATGTTAATGTATGGAACGCCTTTATCTATATCATCCAATACATTGAAATATAACTTTGCAGATTTAGAAAAAATGATTTTAAAATACCACAAAGACCAAAATAAAAAAATGCCGAACCGCTAACAAACGCTATAGCAAATGCGGGTTTGCGTGTTCGTTGAAACATTCGGAATCTATACATACATTTCAGCTGGCAGACAGTTGAGCAACAATTTAATTATTTGTTTTCTTGATTTTGTTTCCAAGGTTTGGCAATTTTGGATTAAAATAGAAAAAATGGGAAGAAACACATCAATATCATTAGGTTCACATTTTGAGGATTTTATAAATTCATCAGTGACTTCAGGAAAATATAACTCTGCGAGTGAAGTTGTACGTTCAGCTTTAAGACTTTTAGAATCCGAGGAAAAAAAACTGAAGGAATTAAGAAACGCTTTGATTGAGGGTGAGAACAGCCAGATGGTTGAAAATTTTAATTCAGACCAGCATCTTGCAGACTTACATCAGAGATACCTATGAATAAAAAATATAGGATAAGCGAAAAAGCTATTTTCGATTTGGAAAAAATCTGGCATTACACTTTAAACAAATGGTCAAGAGAACAGACTGATAGACATCATAAACTCATTATTGACAAAATTCAATTCAACTATAATTATTACCGGTTTCGTGCGTGCATCAAAGTCTAAAAAGATGGTTAAAATTTTAGTAGTTATTTGGTATTTGGTGGGCATTGCCGGATTTATGATTCAACCTTTGCGGCCACTTTTTCAACTGCTCACTCCTTGGGGAATGGTCGCTGCTGTAATACTCCTGATGTACTTTCATGAACCAAAGAACACCAAGAGTTGGCTTGCTTTTGCGGGTATCGCGTTGGTCGGCTTTTTCGCCGAACTGATTGGTGTAAATACGCAGGTTGTTTTTGGCAATTATATTTACGGCGAAGTTCTTGGGTTCAAACTTTGGAATACACCTTTGACGATCGGGATCAACTGGCTGGTGCTCATTTATTGTATTGCGTCGATGCTGAAACCAATGCGCGACCGTTGGTATTTTCCGCTGATTGGCTCCGCTGCAATGGTGGCCTTCGACTGGCTGATGGAACCTGTTGCCATTGCTACCGGAATGTGGAGTTGGCCTGAAGGTTCAATCCCAGTAAAAAATTACATGGATTGGTTTCTTGTTTCAGGTTTCTTATTTTTGATGATCCGTATCCTGAAAATTGAGATTAACAACCGCATTGCGACCATACTTTTGGTGATGCAAATTGTCTTCTTTTTGGCACTGAATCTTTTAATCCGTACACCGCTATGGGACTTTTAATTGCATTGACCGTTATTTTAACCTGGCTGGGGCACTTGGTCTGGTTACTCGTTTTTGCTGAAGTGTCGTCATCTCCGGTGATGGTGCTGCACATTGCGGTTCAAACCTATTTATATACCGGACTTTTTATCACCGCCCACGATGCCATGCACGGACTTGTTTCGCCCAACCGTTCAATAAACAATGGAGTAGGACATTTGGCAACCCGTTTTTTTGCAGCGCTTTCATATTCCCGGCTGCTCGAAAAACACAAGTTGCATCATCAGTTTCCGGGCGAAGCAGGCGATCCCGATTATTGCACCACCTCGCAAAACTTCTGGCGCTGGTGGTTTTCATTCCTAAAAAACTACGTGAGCATGTGGCAGTTTGTCATTTTTGCGGTGGTTTTTAATGTTCTTCAAATTTGGGTCAATCAATTGAACCTGATTTTTTTCTGGATTCTGCCATCTGTTTTGGCAACCTTCCAGTTATTTTATTTCGGAACCTACCGGCCTCACCGCTTGCCGCATACCGACACAATGTTGCCTCATAATTCGCGCACACAAAAAGGGCCGCACTGGTGGGCAATGCTTTCGTGCTATTTCTTCGGATACCATTTCGAGCACCACGAATCGCCCCGTACTCCCTGGTGGAAATTGTACCAGGTTAAAAATCAGCAACGATGTTAAAATCAAGGCACAACAACCTGTACATTTGGTTTTTTTGGACTTATTTCAGGTTGCTTCAGCGAGTTTATTTTCGAAAAATGTCTTTTATTTCAGAAGTTGTAATTCCTGAAGATCAGTCTGTGCTTCTGTTTCAGAACCATTTTAGCTGGTGGGATGGTTACTGGTCGTATCGGCTAAGCAGGCAGGTGTTCAAACGCAAATTTCATGTGATGATGGATGAGGAAAACCTTCGTAAACGAATGTTTCTGAATCATGTTGGTGTATTCTCGGTTCAGAAGAACAGCCGCGATCTTTTTAATTCATTGACTTATACTTCTGAAATACTGAAAGATCCGAAGAATCTGGTGACGATTTATCCAAATGGTGCGATGCTCACACAACATCAGCAAACATTGCCTTTTCTAGGAGGTGTTGATCGGATTGTAAAAGGGGAAACAAGCCATTTTACCATTGTCATGGCTGTTTTTTTAACCGATTATTTTGGATTTGCACGCCCTGAAATCCGCATTTATCTTGAGACTTATTCTGGTGAACGGACTATCGTAGCACTTGAAAAAGCGTACCACGAATTTTATCATGCCAGCATCGCAAAACAAACTGAATAATGGAAGCACTGGTAATCTTCATCCTGATTTTTCTTTCGTTCCGGACATTTATTTCCTTGGTAAACCTCCTTTCGGACCTGCATTTGCCCGTTGTTAAGTCTGCAACTTTTTCGAAGGTTTCGCTTTTGATCCCTGCCCGAAATGAGGAAGCAGCGATCGGTCGCCTGCTAAAAGGAATCCAGCAATTGGATTATCCTGATTTTGAAGTGATTGTTTGCAACGACCATTCGTCGGACAATACCGAAGAAATACTGAACTGGTTTGCCGGTGAGGACGAGCGGATTCATTGGTTTTTGGGAGAGAAACTTCCGCAGGATTGGCTGGGTAAAAATTTTGCCTGTCATCAGATGGCTCAAAAAGCAAGTGGAGAATACCTGATTTTTCTGGATGCCGATGTTGAATTGAGCAGTGATTCAATCGCAAAAGCGGTTTCATTCTTTCAGGAAAAGCGGTTGTCGCTTTTATCCGTTTTTCCGCAGCAAAAAATGGAAACTTTCCCGGAGCTGACCATTGTTCCCGTGATGAACTGGATTTTGCAAAGTTTGCTTCCGATGATATTGGTGCAGAAAACCAAATTTCCATCCATTTCTGCTGCTAACGGACAGTTTATGATGTTTGAAGCGGCAAATTACAAGCGTTTTCAATGGCATTTGAGAGTTAGAGCCCAGAATGTTGAGGACATTCGTCTTGCACGGATGGTCAAGGATTCAGGTTTTAAAATGGCAGTCTTGTTGGGCAACAACGATATTTATTGCAGGATGTACCGGCGATTGGATGAGGCGGTTCTTGGATTTTCGCGCAACATGCACGAATATTTTGGCGGCAAGCGGATAATAATGATTGGCTTTTGGCTCATCGTTTTTTTTGGACCTTTAATTGTCTGGACTATTTTGGGTTGGGAGTATCTTGCAGCGTTTTTGGCAATGGTTTTCGCCAACCGTTTTTTTGTTTCAATGGCGAGTCGCCAGAATATTTTGTGGTCAATTTTGCTTCATCCGTTTCAGATGCTTAGTTTTACGGCCATTGTTTTCTACAATCTTTTCCGGAGAATAAAGAAAGAGACGATCTGGAAGGGAAGAAAAATTAAACTGTAATGACAGCTAGCAAGTGTTCAGTCGCAGAATTCAGTTTTCAGGTTTAAAGTTGCAGCGCACGGACCTCTTTGTAGAAACAGATATTTAAAAAGCATCACCGTCCGTGAGACAATGTTGATAAAAGCAAAACTGATCTTTCGGACGGAATGGAGAAAGCCCAATTGAATAATACGATGAATATTTTACCTTATATGATTTTGAAAAACAAAACGAAGCTGTTTCTGATTGTACTTCTTGGGTTTCCGTTTTTGGCAGCAGTCGCGCAGAAAAAGGATCTGACTTATTACCAATGTGCATTTTTTGAAAGCTACCGGGTTGGAAATATGGCTCCGTGGCCGGGCCTGATTGCTGAAATGGAAAAGGTGAAATTTACCGATCTTGCCTGGCAAACCGAGATGGTGAAAGCCATGTACGGCTTGGTCGGCTATCAGTTGGGGGCAAAAAACAAGGATTTGGCAAAGGTTTATGTGAACAAGGCGGATGTTTATTTGGACAAATTATTAAAAGCTTATCCGCGTAATTCGCGTTTGCATAGCTTGTCAGGAGCTTTTTACGGTTATAAAATTGCCCTTGCATTTTATAAAGCGCCTTTTTTTGGTCCCAAAAGCATGTACCACATCGAAAAATCGATTGAACTCGATCCTTCAGAACCTGGCGGTTACATTGAAAAAGCAAACTCGCTGATGTATCGTCCGGCCGCATTCGGGGGCGACAAAAAAGAGGCGCTTGCATATTACCAAAAAGCGCTAAAACTGATGGAAGTAAGCGATAATCAGAAATGCAACTGGCAAGAAATGCTGCTCCGTGCATTTATCCTAAAGTCGTTGTACGAAACCAATCAGACTGCCGATGCCGAAGCTTTTATGAAGAAAATGCAGAAAGACTACGGTTCGATGAGCTGGATCAAAGATTTTGTTGGAGCCGGTTTAGTTGAGGGAAAGTAAAACATTTTTTACTGTCCCAATTCTTTCCTGATCCCATCTTCGATTATTTTGGCAAGTTCTGCACTGTCCATTCCTTTTGGTTCGATGGGATCGAGCGCGGTGTATTTCAGGTGTACTCCAAATGTCATCGGAAAATTTCTGTTTTGCATTAATTTGTAATGTCCGTCGATGGCAAACGGAACAATGATGGCCGATGGTGAAGTTTTTATTAGCGAAGCAATTCCGGCGGGCATAAACGGGTTTAGAAGTCCTGTTTTGGTTCGTGTTCCTTCAGGAAAAATACAGGCGGCATAATTATTTTCCTCAATGTGTCTTCCTAGCAGCAAAATATCTTTGACCGATTGCCTTGGGTTTTTACGGTCGATCAATACCGATCCTCCGTGTCTCAGGTTGTACGAAATGCTTGGAATTCCCTTGCCAAGTTCAATTTTTGAAATGAATTTCGGGTGGTTTTTCCTGAGCCCCACAATCACAGCTGGAATATCGAGCGTGCTTGTATGATTGGCAACTATGATGAGCGGACGGTTTTTTGGAATTTTTTCGAGTCCCTTATAGGTAATTCTTGCCCCCAGAATATATAGGCTGTAAAGCAATCCGAAGTTCATGATATCGACTACTTTTTTTCGGACGGGATATCCCCAAATCCATCGGGTTACGATCTGGATGGGATGAAAAATAAGCAGGAGCATCCCGAAAATGAACATATAAACCGGAGTCAGGATATAGGAGAGGATTGTTTTCATTTTAATTAATTTTTTCAGGCGGAAAAATAACCAAAAAAAACAAGCTTCAGAAAAAAGAATTTGACAAGTGTAAGAGTAAATTCACTGGAATTCATCCTGAAGTTTTTCGTTTCTTTGACCAAACAATTCCAAAATCAATTCCGATGACCAATAACGATATTCTGAAAAAACTGCGTGTCGCGCTGAAGTTACGCGATGAAGACATTGTTGAAATTCTAACTCTTGCTGAATTCAAAGTGTCGAAAAGCGAGGTGAATGCTTTGTTCAGAGCTGAAGACCATCCGAATTACCAGGAATGTGGTGACCAGTTACTCCGGAATTTTCTGAACGGGTTGGTTATTTACATGCGCGGTCCCGAAGGTGAGACGCGGAAACCAGCAGCGGAGGCGAAAATCGTTAAAAGAGAAAAGCCAAAATTGATTGTTAAAAAGGCGATTCTACCAAAAAGTAGCGACTGGCAAACTCCTTCTGAAAGTTAAATTCCTGTTTTATCTTGAAATTTCCCCTTTAGATTCAGGGATCTCAGGTTTTCCGGCTTCGAGCCAGGCCGAATAAATAAAACTGGCAAGGGTTCTGGATGATTCCTGAAGAAGCCGGGTCGTAAACAAGCCGGTTTCTTTCCAAAGACTTTCGTAATAAGTTTCGTTGAATTCTTTGCCGGCTTTTTCGTATGCCCGGCTGTCGGCCTGCAATAGCAAGCCAGTATAGGAATAATTGTCGTAGATATATCTGAAAATATACGATTTAACATTCGTCACTTTTTTGATCCCGGAAGTCTTGAAACTGATTTCATCAATGTACTTGTCGATCATGGTTTCTTCGTACCGGCGGTGAATTCCTGTTTGATGGCTCAATTGGCCGTTGTAGTTGACAGTGATGTGCAAGGGCATAAACCCATCGCCAACATAATGACCAAGATCGGCTGCCGTCAGTTTAGCTTGTTCCCAGTTTTCAGATTTAAAATCCTGAACCAGCTCTTTATAAGTCGAATCGGTTACCCAGGGCAAAGTTCCGTTTTTAATGACATTTCCTTTCCCGTATTGTGTACAGGCAATTTTAAAATCCTCAGCAATTATATGTGTATTGGCGAAATCCGCGTAATTATCGATGTCAATAAAATGCCTGACAAATTCGTTTTTGTCATCTTTTTTCCTGAAGTCGGCGTCCGAGCTATGATCGGCCAAAACAGGCGCCCACACTTTCAAGCGGCTCAGTTCTTTCGGAAAATAATCAACGCACGATGAATTGATTTTCCGGTGTGCTTTTTCTCCCCAACTACCAAGAGTGAGGAGCAGTACAAACAAAATGGAATAACGGAATATGGAGGAGTTCATAGGGAACATTTTATTAATTGCCAAAATAAGCCATAAATTGGTACGAATCCGATACATGGTAGAAATCATTAATAAAATCTATCATAAACGCAAAAAAGACCCCTTGAGTTAATCAAGGAGTCTCTCGCAGTTTGAGGTTCCTGGCGGATTCGAACCGCCGTACGCGGTTTTGCAGACCGCTGCCTAGCCACTCGGCCAAGGAACCAAAATTGTTTATTTCCCAAATTGGGTGGGCAAAGATAACAAAAAAAGCTTCCAACCAGCAAGGAAAAACCAGTCATCAGTAAAAAATACGTTTACTGAAGCTTGCTGTCATACTCCATTCGGGCCCTTACAATTTCATCCATACTGCCCGAGGCCCATTGTGCCAGTTCCCAAATTTGCTGAAGCAAGCTTGTCCCCAAAGGAGTCAGTTCGTATTCAACCCGGGGAGGTACTTCAGCATAAATCTTTCGGGTAAGCAATCCGTCGCGTTCGAGCGAGCGAAGGGTCACGGTTAACATACGCTGAGAAATTCCGTCAATTTTGCCCTTCAATTCGTTGAACCGTGTTTTGCCTGAATAACCCAAATTCAGAATGGCCAGTAGCGACCATTTGTCCCCGAACCGATCCATAATATCGCGAATCGGACAAAATTCATGGGGTCTTTCTTCATCTTGAAAAAAAACTTCTAATTTTTTTTGAAGGTCAATCAGTTGGTTATCTGCAATGGTTACTTCCATGTTCCCTGGTTATGTTTAAATGCGTTGTTGTTTATTCAAAAGTTACTTTGTAATATTGAGGCACTAAAAGTAACTATTGAAAAGGAATTATCCAAACAGAAACAAAATAATAAATAGAAAATTAATTTAAAACAATTAAAAATGAGTGTATTAACAAACTTGAAATGGCGTTATGCCACCAAACGCATGAACGGACAAAAGGTTCCGGCAGAAAAACTTGAAAATATTCTTGAAGCGATTCAGTTGGCCCCAACATCAATTGGAATGCAGCCTTTTACTGTTTTTGTTATTGAAGATGCTGAACTACGGGCTAAAATAGCTCCGGCAATTTACAATCAGGCACAAATTACAGAAGGTTCACATGTTTTGGTATTTGCAGCGTGGAAAGAATACAGCAACGAAAACGTTGATAAATACATCAACCACATTGCTTCACTTCGCGGAATCCCGGTTGATTCGCTCAGTGGAATGCGTGACATGATTACAGGTGCCATTTCAGGAAAAACTCCTGAACAACTCCTGAACTGGAACATGCGCCAGGCATACATTGCACTTGGATTTGGTCTGGTAGTGGCCGCCGAAGAACAGGTTGATGCTACTCCAATGGAAGGCTTTGATCCCGATGCTTTGGATGTAGTTCTCGGACTTCAGGAAAAAGGATTGCGCAGCACAGTGATCATGACTTTGGGATACCGCGATGCCGGAAAAGATTACCTGAGTGCTGCCGCAAAAGTCAGAAGAGAAAAAGATGAATTGTTTGTCAGGCTTTAATTCCTGAAAAACAATTTAACCGGATCAGAAACTGACAGTGCTTTTGCACAGCCGGTTTCTGATTTTTTTTTTACATTTATCAGAATTCAAGAAACAAAAATGCGATGAGCGAAATTGACAGAATTGCCGGAAGCTTGCAGGCCACAGACCGAATGCCTTTGCTTTTTGTCGGACATGGGAGCCCGATGAATGCCATTGAAGACAATACATTTAGCCGGAAATGGGCTGAACTTGGAAAACAGTTGCCTCTTCCGCAGGCAATATTGTGTATTTCGGCGCATTGGCTGACTTCGGGAACCTTCGTAACAGCGATGGAAAAACCAAGAACCATTCATGACTTTGGCGGTTTTCCTCCTGAATTGTTCCGACAGCAATATCCTGCTCCCGGTTCTCCGGAAATGGCTGAAACAGTAACTCATATTCACCATGAAAATCAGATCAGTAAAGATTTCGGCTGGGGACTTGATCATGGAACCTGGTCGGTGCTCAAGCCCATGTTTCCTTTGGCTGATATTCCTGTGATTCAATTGAGCATTGATTATTCCAAACCTATGGAATATCATTACAATCTGGCCAAACAAATTGGTCAGCTTCGTGAAAAAGGAGTGCTGGTAATTGGAAGCGGAAACATTGTCCACAACCTGAGACAGCTTCGTTTTGACGAAACAATTCCTGACTGGTCAGAAAAATTTGACAATCAAATTGCCAGCTGGATTGAATCCGGAGATGACAAATCTATAGTAAAGTTTCAGGAATTGGGTTCACTGGCCCAAATGGCGCATCCTTCGTACGATCATTTTCTGCCATTATTGTACGTTCTCGGCATGAAAGCGAAAACCGATCAGCCTGAATTTTTCAATTCTGAATTGCAGATGGGCAGTATTTCCATGCGCTCAGTGATTTGGAAGTAGAAGTTTCAATTCAACCCATATTTTCAGGAATTGACGGTTTGGAGATGTTTGATAAAGGTTATATTTACACTTTTTAAATATAAGCTGAATTATCAAACTAAATTACATCCGTAGATGAAAATTAGAACCAACATTTTACCGATTGTCATCACCCTTTTGATGATGTTATCCTGCACAGGGAAAAAACCAAAAACTTCCGAAGAAAATCAGGATAAAGCATTCTGGCAACTGGCAAAAACCCCTCCAATGGGTTGGAATAGCTGGGATTGTTTTGGCCCTACTGTTACCGAAACTGAAGTTAAGGCAAATGCCGATTACATGGCTGAGCACCTGAAAAAGCATGGATGGGAATACATCGTGGTAGATATCCGGTGGTTTGTTGAGAATGACAAAGCTGGCGGTTACAATCAGACGGATCAGATTTACACAATGGATGAAAACGGGCGATTTTTGCCGGCGGTGAATAAATTTCCTTCTGCTGCTGACGGTAACGGATTTAAATCGCTGGCCGACTATATTCATGGCAAAGGGCTGAAATTCGGGATTCACCTCATGCGCGGCATTCCGGTTGAAGCGGTAAAAAAGAATACTCCAATTCTGGGAAGCAATGCAAAGGCTGCCGACATTTATTCGGATACGCTGCAATGCAAATGGTTGCGCGATATGTACACCATTGATGCTGCAAAAGAAGGTGCTCAGGAATATTACAATTCCATTTTCAACTTGTATGCTTCATGGGGAGTAGATTTTGTGAAAATTGATGACTTGTCGCGTCCATACCATCAGGCTGAAATCGAGCTGATCCGCAAAGCCATTGACCAATCTGGTCGTCCGATGGTTTTTTCGACTTCGCCCGGAGCAACTCCGCTCGAAAAAGCTGATCATGTGCTGAACCATGCCAACATGTGGCGTATTTGTGACGATTTTTGGGACAACTGGGAATACATGAAACCACAATTCAAACGTTGTGCCGACTGGGCGCCGTATATTGGCGAAGGTCACTGGCCTGATGCCGACATGCTTGCATTGGGACGAATTTCTGTGCGCGGAGAACGCGGTGTTGACCGAATGTCAGGATTTACAAAACCTGAACAATATACGTTGATGAATCTTTGGGCAATGTTTCGCTCACCGCTCATGTTTGGCGGCGACCTACCCAGCAATGATGAGTTTACCCTTTCATTGTTGACCAATGACGAAGTTTTGGCTGTAAATCAGAACAGCGCGAATAATAAACAACTGAAAGAAGAGAATGGGTTGATAGTCTGGACTGCCGATGTGCCCGGAACTGAAGATAAATATGTGGCTTTCTTCAACACCAATGATGCCGGAATTTCTGATATTTCAGTAACTTTTGCTGAACTTGGGATTTCAGGAAATTACTCAGTAAAAGATTTATGGAGCAAGGAAGAAAAAGGAACTGTTGCCGATAAACTAACTATTTCTGTTGAACCACATGTTTCGGTTCTGGTAAGATTTACCAAAGTAAAATGATTTTCATTAGTCAAGGCCCTCTCTAAGAGTGAAAACCCCTGAGCATTGATTTTGGATGCCGATTGTAACTTGTTGATCAGGATTTTCTAACTTTGAAAAAAAATAGCATGATAGCAGTTAATGGGATATATGATGGAAAGTCGGTGAGATTGTTGGATGATTTTCACGATAAAAAGAAATATAAGGTAGTTGTTACCTTCCTCGAAGAAATCGACTCGATTGATGAAGAACTTAGGGACTTTACTTCACAAACAAGCGGACTGGACTTCTGGAACGATTCGAAGGAAGATATTTATCAGGATTATTTAGTTCAAAAAAATAAATAAATGAAGACAGGCGATATTATCCTGATTCCATTTCCGTTTGCTGAATTGAAGAATGTCAAAGTTAGACCAGCAGTTGTGATTACTGAAACTGCAGATAAATACAAGGATTTGGTAATATCTGCCATAAGCTCGGTTGTTCCTGACTTGCTGGATGCCAATGAAATATTAATAAATCCAAGCGGAACGAATAAACTACGGGTTCAGTCGGTGATAAAAGTTGATAGAATCGTTACTCTAAAGCAAAAAGATAAGATTGCAGATTTAGGCAAGTTATCTGCTTCTGAAATAGCAACATTCAAAAAAGTCTTTATGGATTTAGTAAAATAGTAGTTATCCTTCCATTGTCACGCTTACCTTTTCAATCTGCCCACCCATTGGCGGGTTCATTTTTGAAACTTTAACCACAACTTTTTGAACCGCTGGAAATTCAGATTTAATCCGGTTAATAATACGCTGACAAACGTGTTCGAGTAAATCAGAAGGAACAGCCATTTCTTCCTTTACGGCCATATAGGCTTTCTGATAATCGAGCGTATCTTCCAAACGGTCAGTATTTCCTGCTTTATTCAGGTCGGCTTCAATTTTCAGATTTACCAAAAACCGGTTTCCGGCGACTTTCTCCACCTCAAAATGCCCGTGAAAAGCATAAAACTCCATTCCTTCAATTTCGATCAGTGCCATAAGTATTTACTATTTAAACAATGTACTATTTACAATTTTGAGTCGCCTTGAGCCTTTGTAGTTCTACTGACTCTTGTCTTCCGTCTCCTGTCTTCGTCCACAAAATTAATTTTAATGTTGCGGAATTCAATTTTCAAACACCTTATTATCTGTTAGCTGAAATCATTTTATACTTTTGTCGTTAATGCCAAAAAGAAAAGACTTTTAAACTGGATACAATGAGCGAACATGTAGTTGAGAATGATAATGCGGTGAAATCAAATAATTTTATTCACCAGATTGTTGAAGAAGAGATTAGTGCAGGTAAAAACAATGGTCGTGTGCATACCCGGTTTCCCCCGGAACCCAACGGGTACCTGCA
>Ga0208968_1001508_pt1 | contig 12538 bp, 5 predicted proteins | sample RifOxyA3_FD_184031 | JGI IMG/M metagenome (GOLD analysis project Ga0208968, IMG submission 184031) | Groundwater microbial communities from Rifle, Colorado - Rifle Oxygen_injection A3 (SPAdes) | ecosystem: Environmental > Aquatic > Deep subsurface > Groundwater | place: Rifle, Colorado, United...
CCCCAAAACCCCAAAACCCCTAAAATTATTTAAAAATTAATTAAAAATTAATTTAAATTATTAATTTTAAATTATATTATTCATATTAGCTTAAAAAATACGAATATTTTAATTAATAAAATTTTCATTTAATTTATGAGCAAAAAGCAATTTTTTGATAGAGTAATTTTTACTAGTCTGCTAATCAAAGGAAAAAAATCCATCCATTTGGTTAGAAAAATAAAGTATTTAAATAAACTCTTGGTCAATCAAAAGTTGATAAAGCAGGCTATTCTACTTTATACTAATTTAATACTACTTCATAACTCCAATAATATTCCTTACCTTTTTACAAAATTGGAGCAAATTAACCCAAGTTTGGTGTAGGTCATTCCAAATCTGCCCAAGGTAAAAAGCCTGTGAATTATAACAAATCTCCAAATCAAATAAAAAAATAAGATCTTTCTGATATTAAATAAATTAAATAAGAAGAAGAGGAAAAATTCCCGCACAAATAATCTAAGCAAATATAATAATAATAAATTTAAAAATAATTCTTTTATAATAAATAATTTGATCAGTCTTAAATGTAATAATAAAAATAAATTGGATTATCTTATTAAACTCTTTAAAGAATTATTCAATAAAATTAATAATAAAAAAAAAATGCAAAATCATAGAATCTTTTTTTGACTAAAGGATCTGAAACTTATAAAAAATATCTTTCAATTAAAAATGGGGAATAAGCAATAAAGTTTTTTGCTATGCATGGAAATACAACAGCAGTAAAATTTATCAAATGAAATAGATTTAATAACCCTTAAATATTTAGACCTTATGATTTAGAAGTATGAAGAATTGATAGAAATTTAAATCCTTAACATTTTATTATTTCTGCCCAAGGTGTCGTTCATATTTGACCTTAAATTGGAGTTAAAATTAAAAAAAATGTATAAAAATTATAACCCACTTGTACTTATAGTCTTGCTGATTGGAATAGATAGTCTTCAATATTTAATGTTTTAAGATAAATGCCTTTCTTTAAAAATTATATTTTAAATAAATTATACAAACTTTGGAAAGGAAAGCAAAAAAATATGAAATTTAAAAAATATAGATCAATTCTTTAAGGAAAATTAATGTATTCAAGATAGGCATTTGCAATTCCTTTTGTTTAAATTAAAAAATTAATTTATTAAATGGAAGTTTTGAAAAATCTTTCTGATATTTACCAAAAAATGACCCATAATTATTAAATATAGTAATTTAGTCATTAAATAAAAACATGTTATTCTACTCTTAAAAATTAATATGAAACTAAAATTATTCAAATTCTTAAAAAAGTAAATTAAGTTGTTGACAGCGTTAAACAAAGAGCCACAATTAAAGATGAAGATTAAACAGATAAAAATAAGCAAGCTCTCCAATCAAAAACTAAATCGATGGTTAAGATTAAGCAATAACAAATGGTAAGAAAAAAATGAATTTAAATTACTTAACAAAACCTAAATTATATTGGAAATTTCCTAAGACTTTGAGATTATGTTTTAGTATAAACACTTACAAAAATTAATCATGATTATTTATAACTTGTCTTTAGTCAAATGACGATTAAGTAGAAATTTGGAATTACTACTAAAGTTTTATATGGGCCAACATAAATGCAATTCTTTGAACCTTGTTAAGCATTTGTTAAATTATTTGAATAACTTATTAATGATATGCAAACAAATTGCTTAGACCTAACTAGAATTATAAATAAATCATTTTAGCATTATTTAATAAATATCCAAGGAAATTAACCTAGTGTAAATACTATTATTTAATAATCTAATTAATAGAATAAACTTAAAAAAAATATAAAAAATAAAATTATTGCAGATATGGATTATGCAAAAGTATTTGCAACTTAAACATTTTAAAAGTTAAGATAAGATTATAATTCTATTCAATCATTTGATGTATAATAATATAAAAAATAAGATTTAAATAAAATAAAAGATTTTCTTGAGAAAAGAAAAAATCTTAGAAAACGAGTTAAAAAAATTCAAGGATATTTACAAACAGGATTTATTTATGTTTAGTGAGCTATTTTAAGAAGCCAATTATTATAAGGGTCAAAAAAAAATTATTAAGATGTTAGGTAATATTTAATTAAAATATCAATCCAAAAAGGATAAATTATAATAAATAGTTATTCATAAATGAGTAGATAATTATAAAAAAGAATGAATGATTTAGCATTTTTTTGAAATTATATTAAAAATGTAAATAAATTTAAATAATAATAAAAAAAATTAATATAATAAACATCTAAATTATCTGCAATGTCATAGATTGTTAAAAATCATGGAATGAAAAATTAAAAATCAAACCCTTATCTTTAGATAAATAGCGATATTTAAATTATATAAAAAAAATCATAGTAATTTTTAACTAAATTATAAGTTGGGCAATCTGCTTATATTGATAAGTAAAAATCTGCTATGTAACAACAACTCAAAAATAGAATTTAGACCTTAAAATCATAATTTTAAAAACAAACATCTCAATTAGATATATAAAAACTTCATATAGCAGAAACAAAACCTTAATAAGCAATCTAATAATTAAATAGACAAAATAATCATTTCCAAAAAAATAAGTCATTAGCATTAAAATTCAATTAATATTAGCAAATTTTATAAATTCCCCAAACTAATTTTAAGTAAATTAAAATGTACTAAAATAGATTTTAAAAAAGAAAATCTCTATGGGATTCTTCATTGTCTTGGATTTCTAAATATAATTTTTGGTTTTAATCAAAATTTTCTTAAGTAAAAATTTCTGAATTAACTAAATAAATGAGATAATATTAAATTATATGCTAATAATTAAAGGCGTTTTATAAATAAAAAAAATAACAATAAACAGCATTAATTAAATTTGTTTAAAATGTTAAAGGGGTTTCAGGAATGATGGGGATTATATAAGCAATTGGTAATCCTGCTTTAAAGCCAAGACATTGGAAAAAAATCTTTAATTATCTTCAAAATGGATCAAGTTGGACTCCTTAAAAAATTTTTACATTAAGATAATTAATTTCGTAAGGAATATTAAATTTTTAATAACAAATTAAATAAATTGCTATGACTGCTACTGGATAATATGGAATATAATAATTATTATTGCAAGTTAAAAAAATATGGGCATAACTTAAATTCAATGTGCTTCCATATAGAGATTTAAAATAAAGATATATTTTAGGATCAATTGATTAAATTAACTCACAATTATAAGATGATTAGCTAAGAATTCAAACAATGCTTGCTTCTAGACATGTTACAGAATTAAAATAATAAGTTTAACATTGGGAAAAATAGCTTGATAGAATTAGTCAAATTATAGATTAATGGGTTACTTGTCAAAGGCAATGGATGTATCTATAAAATATTTTTTCAGCTTAAGATATTTAGAAACAATTGCAATCATAAACAAAAGAATTTTAGATTACAGATAAATTTTGGAGAGATACAATGTCAAGAACAAATAAAAATAAAATTATTTTTTAAATTTGTTCATCTGAAAATTTATTATTTAGATTTCAAAATGCTAATTAAAGTCTTGATAGAATACAAAAAAAATTAGATGATTATTTATAAAAAAAAAGAAGTTCATTTCCGAGATTTTATTTCTTATCTGATAATGAATTACTTGAAATTTTGTCCCAAACTAGAAATGTTCAAGCAGTGCAACCTCATTTAAAAAAATGATTTGATAATATAAATTTAATATAATTTACTCCGGTAAAAAATAGTATATAAATTATTGCAATGATGTCCAACGAAAATTAAAAAGTTAAATTTATTGAAAGTGTTTTTGCTTAAGGGAATGTGTAATTTTGGCTTTTAAAAATTTAAACTATGATGAGAAAAACTGTTTTTGATATAACTAAAAAAGCCCTTAAAGATTACCCCGAAAATGGACTTTAAAGAAAAATTTGGATTTTTAAATATCCTGCTCAAAGTATTCTTACTTGAGATTTGATTATTTGGACAAGCAAAGCATATAAAGCAATTTTAGATATTTAGTAATCAAAAAATCCTCAAGCATTAAATTAATTCCTTGATTTTTCAAGAGCACAAATAAATAAAATGGTTGAATTAGTAAGAGGATAATTATTACCTTTACAAAGAATATTAATTTAAGCATTAATTGTATTAGACGTGCATGCAAGAGATATTATATTAATTATGATTGCAAATAAAGTGAAAAATTTAAATGATTTCTAATGGACAAGACAATTACGATATTATTACTAATAAGGATAAAATTAAAATATAATTATAAGGCAAGCAAATACTAAATTAGTATATGGATATTAATATTTAGGAAATACAGCAAGATTAGTAATCACACCTTTAACTGATAAATGATATATGACTTTAACTGGAGCATTACATTTAAATTATGGTGGAAATCCTCAAGGGCCTGCGGGAACTGGTAAAACATAAACTACAAAAGATTTATCAAAAGCGTTAGCAATTCAATGTTTGGTTTTTAATTGATCTGACGGATTAGATTATAAAATGATGGGAAGATTATTTTCTGGATTAGCACAAAGTGGAGCATGGTCTTGATTTGATTAATTTAATAGAATTCATATTTAAGTACTATCTGTAATTGCATCATAGATATTAACAATTTAGAGAGCTGTGCGTTCAAAAGTTGATGATTTTGAATTTTAAGGAAGAACTATTCCTCTTAACCCAAAATTCGGAGTATTTATAACCATGAATCCTGGATATGCAGGAAGAACAGAATTACCTGACAATTTAAAGGCATTATTTAGACCTATATCAATGATGATTCCTGATTATGCAATGATTGCCTAAATTATATTATTTTCTTAGGGATTTTCTACAGCTTCTTCATTAGCAAGAAAAATGGTTTAGTTATATAAATTATCTAGTTAACAATTATCAAAACAATCACATTATGATTTTGGAATGAGAGCAGTAAAATCTGTATTGGTAATGGCAGGTGCATTAAGAAGGAATGATAGTAATACCCCATAAGATATTGTATTAATTAGAGCAATGAGAGATTCAAATATTCCAAAATTTTTATCAAATGATTTACCTTTATTTATGGGTATTATAAATGATTTGTTTCCTAATATTGTTATTCCAATAATTGATTATGGTGCTTTGTAAGTTTCAATAAAAAATTAACTAGAACAATTAATGCTTCAAAAACCCCCTTAATTTATTAAAAAAATTGTTTAGATTCTTGAAACACTACTAGTAAGACATGGAATAAGTGTAGTTGGTGAAACAGGAACAGGTAAAACAACTTGAATTCAAATTTTAGCAAAAGCTCTTACAAAATTGCATTAATCCGATCCAACAGATCCATGGCATCAGATAGTAAATATATATACATTAAATCCAAAATCAATAACTATGGAACAATTATTTGGATGAACTGATGTTAATACAAATTAATGGAAAGATGGTATTGTACCAAAATTAGTAAGAGATGCTGTTGATAGTGATAATAGCCACAAAAAATGGATACTATTTGATGGACCTATTGATGCATTGTGGATTTAAAATATGAATACTGTATTAGATGATTCAAAAATGTTGTGATTATCTAACGCTCAAAGAATTAAGCTTCCAAATACATTAATAATGATGTTTTAAGTTAATGATTTAAAAGTTGCATCGCCTGCAACAGTTTCAAGATTAGGAGTAATTTATATTTAACCTTGACATTTAGGATGGGAACCCATAATATAAACATGGTCGAAGAAAAAATAGAATTAGTTTTCATAATATTCAAAGCAAATTATTTAAATTCAAAAGCATTTTAAAAAATTATGTTCTGAAACAATTCCTTATTTAAGATAATAATGAAAATAAATTATTCCAACAGTTGATGTGAATTTAATTACTTCTTGATTAAACATTTTTACAGCTTTGGTATTTAATGAAAAAGTTGATTTTTTTAAAACCTACGCAAACACAGATAGTCTAATAAAATATATGCTAATATTTTCATTCATTTGGTCTTTTGGAGCAAATATACATTAATCATCAAGACAAAAATTTAACCAATTTATTAAATTTAAATTTATCCAAATTTATAGTGAATATCCAGATGCAGGATAAATTTACGATTATTTTGTTGACACTAAATTACAATCATTTTAAAAATGGGATACTCAAGTTCAAACATTTAATTATCAGCCAAAAATTCCTTATTTCAAAATTCTAGTTCCAACTTCATAAACAGTTAAATATAAATATATAATTGAAAATATAGTATCTGCTAATTAAATTTCTGGAAGTTCAACTGATTAAATATCAAAAATGAAAAAAAATGTACTATTTATTGGTTAAACTGGTGTTGGAAAATCAGTTATTATTTTAGATTTATTATGACAACTTCCATAAAATCTGGCTAATACATATTCAAATTTTTCAGCAAAAACAACTGCTAAAAATCTTCAAGATTTATTCGAAACTAAATTATAAAAAAGAAGAAAAACAGTATTACAACCAAAAGCAGGCAAAAAAATGATTATTTTTATTGACGATGTAAATATGCCTCAATTAGACAAATATGGATCATAGCCACCTTGATAATTATTAAGGCAAACAATTGATCAAGGAGGATTTTATGATTTAAAAAAATTGTTTTTTAAATATGTTAAAGATACTAGTTTTATATCTGCATGAGCTCCACCAGGAGGAGGAAGAAATAATGTCACTCCAAGATTATTTAGACATTTTAATATGATTTGGATACCTGAAATGAATCAAAATTCAATGTAAATCATATTTTCAAGCATATTAACGGGATTTTTAAATTCTGCAGTAAAAAAAAGTGGATTATAAGTTTTATCAATTCCTTTAGTAAAATCAAGTGTTTAAATTTATTTTAAAATTTCCAAATAATTATTACCTACTCCAACAAAATGTCATTATACATTTAATTTAAGAGATTTATCCAAAGTTATCTAGGGAATTATGCAAATAGATTTATAAACATTATCTTAAAAAAATTAGTTAATAAATTTATGGATAAATGAAACATCAAGAGTATTCAGAGATAGATTAGTAATATAAAAGGATGTTTAATGGTTCGATAATGCAATATTATTCTTTTTAAAAAAACACTTAGAAATATAAAAAAATCCTTAAGAACTCAAAGATATAAATTATTGTAATTTTTTATCATAATAAAGAAATTATTAATTTATAGTTGATTATTAAATAATATCAAAAAGGTTAAGTTAATTTTTAGGAATTTATAATACAACATATTCATCAGCAAAAATGAATCTGGTTTTTTTTAAAGATGCAATTTCACATGTATGAAGAGTTTCTAGAATTCTTAATCAAAGAAGAGGAAATTCATTATTAGTTGGAGTTGGAGGATCTGGAAAAAGATCATTAGCAAGATTAGCAGCATATATAGCAAAAATATCAATCTTTTCAATTCAAATTAATAAAAATTATAAATAAAAATAATTTAGAGATAATTTAAAATAATTATTAAAAGGTGCTGGAGTTGAAAATAAAATTACTATGTTTTTATTTTCAGATACACAAATCTTGAAATAAAGTTTTTTATAAGATATAAATAATATTTTAAATACTGGATAAGTTCCGAATTTAATGGGTATTGATGATTATTAATATATTGTAAATGAATTAAGACAAGCAGCAAAAAATTAAGGTAAATAAAATAAAGATCAAATTCTGCAATTTTTTGTTCATAGATGAAGAGATAATTTGCATATTGTGTTAACATTTAGTCCAGTTGGATAACAATTTAGAAATAGATGCAGACAATTTCCGTCAATAATTAACTGCTGAACTATAGATTGGTTTAAATAATGGCCATAATAAGCTCTATTTTCAGTTGCGTAGAGAGCTTATTCAGAAAAATAAAAACTAGGAATATCATAATTTATTTAAAAATTAAGTAAAATGTCAGTATAAATTCATTTGTCTGTTGCATAGGCATCATAAGCATTTTATTTATAATTAAGACGAAGAAATTATACAACACCTAAATCATATATTGATTTAATAGCTGTATATATTGATATGTTAGCAAAATAAAGAAATTAAATTCCAAAAAAAATAAGAAAGTATAAGCAAGGATTAAAAAGAATGAATGCAGTTAATTAAATGGTTGATAAATTAAAATAAAATTTAATTATATTAGCTCCAAAAATTGAAAAAAAATAAAAATAAACACATGAAATGGTAATTGATATATAAAAAAAAGCATAAGTTGCTTCATAAAAATAAAAAAATGTAGAAAAATAAAGATCTTAAGCTCAGGTTTTATTTGATAAAGTTAGATAAATGAGTTAAACATGTGCATAGAGATTGTAATAAGCAATGCCAATGTATAAAAGTGCATTATCTGCATTAAAAACATTAAATAAATAGGATATTGTTTAATTAAAAAGTTATCCAAAACCTCCAGAATAAATAGTAAAACTAATCAGTGCAGTCTGATTATTATTAGGAGTTAAATAAAATTGGTAATAAGGAAAAAAGCAAATGAATGATCCATCAAAATTTTTATAAATTTTATATAATTTTGATAAAGATCACATTGCACAAAAAACATTAAATAAATTAAGTAATAATTATACAAAATTATCATATTTTAACCCATAATCAATGTCAAAAAAATCTTAGACAGCAGCTTCAATTTGAAAGTGGGTTTTAGCATTATAAAGATATGCAAATGTTTTTAAAGTTATTTCTCCATTAATGTAAGCAAAAGCAAAAGCATAAGCAGAATTAAAAAAAGTACAATAAGCATTGGCAATAAAAGATAAATAACTTCAAGATGTTAGAGATCAAATTTCATTATTAAAACAAAATCATGCAGCAAAAGCAAGAAAATTATAATAATTAAAAGCGAAAAAATAATTAATTTAATTACAAAAAATGAGAGCAGAAAAATTAATAAAAGGATTATCTGATTAATCTATTAGATGGAATACATCTGTTCATTAGTTATAATAAGATGCAATAAATGTAGTTGGAAATATGATTTGATGTGCTGCATGTATTTCGTATATTGGGCCATTCAATTCAGTTTATAGATAAAAATTATTAACAAAATGGAAAAAAAAATGTAAATAATTATAAATTCCAATTTCAAAATAATTTGATTTTCAAAAACTATTAGTATAACAAGTCACAATAAGAGAATGGAATCAATTTGGTTTACCGGGAGATAACTTTTCAATAGATAATGCAATAATTGCAGTAAATGCAACAAAACGATGGCCTTTATTAATTGATCCACAATGATAGGCAAATAAATGGATTAAAAATTTAGAAAAAGATTAAAACTTATAGACGGTTAAATTAATTGATCCAAAACTGTCTCAATATATAACAAATGCAATTCGATTAGGTTAGCCAGTATTATTAGAAAATGTTGATGAAAAATTAGATCCATTATTATAACCAGTATTACAGAAATAGATAAATCAGGTTGGAGGACAATGGAATTTAAAAATGGGATAATAATTAATACCTTATAGCTTAGATTTTTAGTTATATATAACAACTAAATTATCAAATCCTCATTATTTACCTTAAGTATGAATTAATGTAACTTTAATTAATTTTACAGTTTCTCCGATAGGTCTTTAAGATCAATTACTTGTTGCGGTTGTAAAATTTGAGAAACCAGAATTATAAGAAGAAAAAGCAAAATTAGTTATGAATTTAAATTAGTACAAAAATTAATTAAAATAAATATAAAATAAAATTTTAAAGCTTGTAGGAGATGCATCTGATGACATATTGAATGATTAATAATTAATAAATACTTTATAACAAAGTAAGCAAACTTCATTATCAATTAATTCAAAAATGAAAGAAGCATAAATAACTGCAATAAAAATTAATCAGGCAAGATAATTATTTAGACCAGTTGCTATAAGAGGATCTGTAATTTATTTTGTAATAGCTGATTTATGTTTAATAGATTCAATGTATCAATACTCTTTAGAATTTTTTATTAAATTATTTTAATTCAGATTATAGAAGTCAAAAAAATCTGATAAATTTGAAGAAAGATTAGAATATTTACTTTAAGATATAACCTAAAATATTTATGTAAATATTTGAAGAGGATTATTTTAAAAAGACAAATTAATTTTTTCATTTTTAATAACAACTTCTATATTAAGACAATCTGGAAAAATTGATAATACTTAATGGAATATTTTTTTAAGAGGTTCAACCCATGATTATTCTTAGTAAGTTTCACCTTGATAATTTATATAAAATACTTGATGGCAACATTTTTGAGCATTATAAGAAGCACACTACAATTTTAGAGAAATTTCTAAAACATTTAAAAATAAATAATTAATAAACAAATGGAAATAAATGCTATTATCATAAGACCCACATTTATCAGACATGCCAGGATAATATTAGCAAACATTATCATGATTTCAAAAATTAATGATATTAAAAGTATTCAGATAATAAAAATTAATTTCTGGAGTAAAAAAATTTGTAAAATAAATTTTGGGTTAAAAATTTATTTAAAGTCCCTCATTTGATTTATTAGGATCATATAATGATTCGTCTCCAACAATACCAATTATTTTTATTTTATCACCTGGAGCAGATCCAATGTTGTATTTAACAAATCTTTCAAAACAAAAATAAATGGATGGATCGAGATTTAAACAACTTTCATTAGGTCAAGGACAAGGTAAAATAGCATAAGCATTAATGGAAAATGCAAGAAAAAATGGTTAATGGGTTTGATTACAAAACTGACATTTAGCTGCAAGCTGGATGCCAGAATTATAAAAAATTCAATAAAAATCAAATATGTAACCATAACAAATACATTGAGATTACAGATTATGGCTTACTTCAATGCCTTCAACAGATTTTCCAGTTTCTGTATTACAAAGTGGAATAAAATTAACAAATGAACCTCCAAAAGGATTAAAAGCTAATTTAAAGAGAACATTTAATTAAGTAAATTAAGAATATTATTAATCTTGAAAGCTTAGTAAGCAATTTAAAAAACTATTATTCAGTTTAGCATTTTTCCATGCAGTTATTTTATAAAGAAGAAAATTTGGGGCAATTGGTTGGAATATACCTTATTAATTTATGGATTCTGATTTTGAAACATCTAAATAGCAATTAAAAATGTATTTATAAGAACAGCCAGATGTTCCTTACATTTCATTAAATTACTTAATTGGATAAATAAATTATGGTGGAAGAGTAACAGATGATAAAGATTGAAGATTAATTAAAGCAATTTTAAAAACCTATATTTAGCCAAAATCAATGGAAGATAATTTTAAGCTTTCAAATTTAGATACATATTATATTCCTAATTAATTAAATTTATTATAAGTCAAAAAATATATTAATTCATTAACATAGGATGATGATCCTCAAGTTTTTGGACTTCATTATAATGCAAATATTACATTTTATCAAAAAACAGTTAAATAATTTAAATAAGTCATTTTAAATATTTAGCCTAGAATTACTGGAGGTAAATCAAGTCAATCTCCATAATAATTAGTAACTAATATGGCAAAGGATATGTAAGGAAAATTACCAAAATAATTATAAAAGAAAAAAGCACATCCAGATACATTTGCAATCACAGCTGAAAATAAAATGAATTCGTTAGGAATATTTTTAGGGCAATAAATAGATAGATTTAATAAATTACTCTCAGTAATCACAAAATCATTAAAATAATTACAAAAAGCAATAAAAGGATAAGTAGTTATGTCAATGGATTTAGAATTAATGTTTAATGGATTTTTAAATAAAAAAGTACCTTTATTATGGGAAAAATAAGCTTATCCCTGATTAAAGCCTTTAGGATCTTGGATTAATGACTTTTTAGCAAGAATGTAATTTATGTCAAAATGGCTTTACCAAGGACCTCAAATTTCTTATTGGGTTCCAAGCTTTTTCTTCCCACAAGGATTCATGACAGCAACTTTACAAACATATGCAAGAAGTGAAAAAAAGCCAATTGATACTTTAAAATTTAAAACAACAATATTAACGCAATTTAAAGAAAAAATAACTAAATTACCAGATATTGGTGTAAATATTTATGGACTTTACCTTCAAGGTGCAAATTGGAATGGAAAAGAACATATATTAGATGAATCAATAAAAAGAATTTTATTTGTTTAATTACCAGTACTTTTATTATAACCTGTTGATATAAGTTATAAATTTAAAGAAAATGATTATCAATGTCCACTATATAAAACAAGCTTAAGAGCAGGATAATTAAGCACAACTGGACATTCTACAAACTTTGTTTTATTTTTAAATATTCCATCGTTAAAACCATAATAATATTGGATTAGAAAAGGAGTTGCAGCATTATGCCAATTAGATGATTAACCAATTTATTATTATTTATTTTATTTACTAATTATTATATTAATTTATTTAATTTTATTGCAATTTAATTAAATTTTAATTTTAAGGGGTTTTGGGGTTTTGGGGTTTTGGGG
>Ga0208968_1001509_pt1 | contig 12537 bp, 9 predicted proteins | sample RifOxyA3_FD_184031 | JGI IMG/M metagenome (GOLD analysis project Ga0208968, IMG submission 184031) | Groundwater microbial communities from Rifle, Colorado - Rifle Oxygen_injection A3 (SPAdes) | ecosystem: Environmental > Aquatic > Deep subsurface > Groundwater | place: Rifle, Colorado, United...
GAGGACGCGGGCGCTCCATAATTCGTGCTGCATCCGAGCTGGAGCGCCCGCGTCCTCGCGGGCTGACTTGGGGCCGCGTGGGCTAAATCGACACGCCCATTCAGGCGGAAGTGGCAGCGACGCTTCGGCGAAACGCATGCCATGATATTGACTAAGTCATAGACTAAGTCCATATTATTCAACAGGCAGCAGGGAGAATGCACACCATGGTTGTTAATGTCCACGAAGCAAAGACCCACCTTAGTCGCCTGTTGCTGAGCGTAACCAGCGGCGAAGAGGTTATCATCGCCAGGGCGGGGAAAAAAATCGCCCGCCTCGTGCCCTGCGCCCCCCCCACGACCAAACGTGTTCCCGGCCGAGGCCGGGGCAAGGGCTCCGTCGCGGATGACTTTGACGCACCGCTTCCGGATGAGGTCCTGAAAGGGTTTTATTCGTGAGGCACCTCATCGACACCCACATCTGGCTGTGGTGGTATCTGGAACCGGAACGGCTGGACACCCAAACACGGGCTCTCATGGAAGATGGCGGCACGGAACTATTCTTTTCCACCGCCAGCGTTTGGGAAATCGCCGTCAAGTACCGGCTCGGCAAGCTGAAACTGGACACGGCTCCGGAGAACTTGCTCCCCAGTGAATTGGCAAAGGACACGATCCAGATTCTGCCAATTTCCATGGTGCATGCTCTGCGAGCGGGGGCGTTACCACCCCATCATCAGGATCCATTCGACCGCATGCTGATTGCGCAGGCCCAGCTCGAGAACCTGACGCTGGTCACGGCGGACCAACATTTCTCCGACTACCGCGTTCGCATGCACACGGTCAAGACCTGACCGCCACCGATTCGTGAGTCGTGGCAGCCCGGTTCAGATCGACGCACCCGTCAGGACCGCGCCGCCGGATGTTCCACGGTCCACCGGACCTTGGACGGCGGGGTTTTCCCCTTCTTCGCCTCGGCCAAGTCGCGGCTGAGCTGTTCGAGGAACTCCAACAGCGCACTGAGGCCCCGCAGGCAGGATGGGGCGACCCATTCCGGCTTGTTGGCCTCCACAAGAGCCATGGACTCCAGAAGCGCCTTCCGCGCCTCCTTGCAGCCCGCCACGAGTTCGTCCGTCACCTTCTTCTTCTGCACGCCCTGCCAGGCGGTGAACAGGTACGCGAAAGCCGTGGCGAGCCCTTCGATGCGCGCCGCCTCACCCAGCGAACTCCGCACGCAGGCAAGGTCGTCGGCCGGCAGTGCCGGTTCCGTCGCCTTGCTCAGTTCCGAAAAGCCCTGCACCGCCGTATGGGCGGCCGCCGCGGCATTCTGCAAGTCGCTCTTCACCTTTGCCGCATCCATGCCCGCCAGCGCGGTCAGGGCCTCGCCCGGGTAGGGCCGGGGGAACGGCGGCTTCTCTCCGCAGTAGGTGTAGGCGTAGTAGTGGCACGAATGCAGCGCCGGAAACGCCGTCCCGGCCTTCCCCAGTGCCGCCTGTGCGGCTTTGAACGCGCCGGCCCGTTCGCGGAACCGCACCTGTATCCACTTCCCGTGCACCTCCGAGACCGACTCCTTGACGTTGCCGGTCCAGCCGTAGTCGGCCAGCAGGGCCTCGTGGTCCGACCAAGCCGGATCATGGACAGCATACGAGACCGCGCCTTCGGCGCCTTCCGCCAACCCCATGCGCAGCATCAGGCCGACATTCTCGCGGCGGATATCCAGGCGGTCCCAATTGAAGTAGCACGTCATGGGCGCGACCCAGCCGTTCAGCCCGAGCGCTTTGCCCAGTTTCACGTGCACGCTGGCGTCGAGTTTCTTGTTGTCGTACCACCACCAGTGCAGGAGCAGCCGGTCTTGCAGCCCGGCGTCCTTCAAGCGCTTGACAAAGGACTTGTCCAGAACCTTCATGTGGCGCGTGAGTTGGTCGTTCCACATCACCACCTTGCCGACGCCCTTGCCGGCCAGCATGCCCACCAGCCAGATGATGTAGTCGCGCAGGTTGTCCTCGCGGGACCGCCCCGAGCACTTCTTGCACTCACACCACGGCTCAACCTTCCGATGCGGGTCCGCCGGGTCGGGATGATCCGGCCAGACCTCATCGAGCTGGATATGGAAGTACCGGATACCGGTTCGAAAATACCGCGTGATGATGCTGCCGTAGAACGCCTCGATAAACTGCCGCGTCTCGGGAGTCGACAGGCAGTAACCAATGCCCTTGGGCGAACCGTCCTTCGCCTTGGCCGACACCGCAGGATACAGCCTCGGGATCATGGTGTTGTGGCCGAGGCTGTTCACAAAAGGCACCACGGTGATGCCTCTCTCCTCGCCCCCGGTCACCAGCTCGGCAAGAAAATCCTCCGCAAACATCGCCGGCAGATAGGTCTCCTGCACCCAGTCCTGCTGCTTGGGACTGTACCAGCGCAGCGTCTTCTCGGTCTTCAGTTCCGGATGATCCGGGACCGGAACCATGAGGAACTCCGTGGGCGCACCTTCGTATCGGCAACTGCCCCAGCACCCGTACAGACCCACTCCGAGGCAGTTCATCTTCAGCGCTGCCAACCGGTCCATGACCGTGTGCCAGTCCGCCAGCTTCATCCGGTCCGGACCCCACTTGTTCTCCACGAAAATGCCGCGCACCGGCATTTCGGGCCAGTCCCGGACCAGCACGTTGGGGACCCGTCCGTTGCCGCCGGCTTCGCGATACAGCCCGACCAGCGTCTGCACGCCCCAAAGCGCCCCCGCTTGGCTGGCCGTGCGAACCAGCACACGGCTGTCACAAAGCTCCAGCTCGTAGTAGTCCTCGCGGGCGGCCTCAGGCACGTCCGACATCTTCATGCTCGCGGGGTCCTCAACCCGGACCTCGATGACAAACTTCTTCTTGTTGGCGACCACTCGGACGTTGGCCACCGTCAGGATCCCGCGCATCGCCTTCCGCTGCAGAGGCAGCACATTGCTGGTCACCAGCCGAACGTCCTCGGACAGCTCCGTGGTGCCCCCAAGGAGTCGAATCACCCGGGGCTGCGGCATCAGGCCCGAGAACACACCCTTGTCCTTCGCGCTCGTCATGGTCTGCGGACTCCTTGCCAGCTCCCGCGACCGGGGTCCGGCCGTGCCAAATCACACCGTCCATACCCCCTTGTTGCCACCTCCCCCGTTGAGGCGTCGCGGGGGAAAGTAATGTAGTGCCAGAATGGTTCAGATCAAGCTGCCGCACGCGTTTGGGGCCGCCTGCGCCCCCCCCTCAGGAAGGCGCAGGCAGAGGCAGGGCCGGCGCGGGAAAAGCGCCCCAAGGCACGTCGACCCAGGTTTGGGTCAAACGCCCCGACGCCTCACAGTAGTCGAGGACATTGATCTTCCCCCACACCAGAAGGGCACCGGCGCAGACTTCCATGGAACCGGAGGGTTCGCGGCGGACAAACGGCCGGTGTTCGTGCCCACACAGTGACACGTCCAGCCGCCCGTCCCTCAACGCCGCCGCCAAGCGGTCGGCACCCACCAAGCGCCGCCGCCAGCCCAGCGGCACGCCAGCCGGATCCCGTAAGGGAAAGTGCCCGATCAAGATCCGCTTCTCCCCTGCGACGCGGGGTGCCTCAAGCCAATCCTCGAGTTGCCCGGCGGTCACCGCGGAAACGCGTCCGGAAGACAGCAACCAGTTGGTGCAGCAGCACTCGTCCACAACCCAAAGGGAGAGGTGCGAGGCCTGGACCCGTTGCGGCAGTTCCGCCAACGTCCAGCGGCTGGCGTTGCAGCCTGCAAAGCAGTCCTCAAGCGCAGCACGGCAGGCACGGTTCCGAACATAGACGTCGTGATTTCCCGGAACCAGAATGAGACGTTGCCCCAAACCGTCGGCCATCAGTGGCGCCAAGGCGTCCCGTACCGCCTGGAATTCCTCTGGAGAACCGACGGTCGTGATGTCCCCCGTGCACACCATCCAGTCGGGGTTCAGTGCCCGGATCGTCGACACCGCCGGGGCCAGAAGAGCGGACTGGAAGCCAAGCCGGCGGCGCAGGAAGTAGTTCGTCAGCCCCAGGACCCTCTTGTCGAAGAGAAAAGAAGTGCCCGACGGCCAACGCCCGATGTGAATATCAGAGAAGTGTACGATCCGCATTGCCCGACGTTCAGGAGGCGCTTTTCTGCTGCTTACCCCCGTCGTCTACGCACCGCTTTTTCGTTACCGCTACGGACAAGCCACAACTCGGGCCAGCCTGCTCAAGCTATTTCCCGGCATCTCGCGCGTTTGGACTGGCGCTCATGAGCTCGATCTCGGCCAGCATCCCCTTGATCTCCTCGTCCTTGCCGCTGGCAACGAGCTTGTCTTTGCCTGTCTTCAGGTATTCACCCCGCGCCACCAAATAACCGCCAAACTGGAAGTCCCGGTCCGCCGCCGCTACACCTTCCACTTCGCAGAGCTTGCCGTACAGCAACCACAACTGCGGGGAAGACACCTGGTCCAGCGGGACCTTCAGCCGCTCCTTCACCTTGGTCATCTTCTGGTTGTTGACGTATTCGAACTCGACGAAGACCACGGTGATATCCCGCATCCCGATGTACTCGACACGCGGCGTGCCCGCCTTGTTGGGAACCTTGAACTTCTCGTCCTTCAGCTTGTCCTTCGAACTTCGAATCCCGTCGTAAACCTTCTGCGCACACTCGATACACTTGATCTTGTCCCCGGCCCACGTTCGGTATTCATTCGTCAGGTCCGGAAAGCTCGGGGCGTTGCTCGCCGCCATGGGCGCGAACAGTAACTTTGCCTGGACGTAATCGTCCTTGCGGCACAGTTCCACCGCTTCCCAGCGGGTCCTCTCCTGCTCCTTCCCCATCTGCGCGATGAACTCCTGCTTCTGCGCCTCCTTCTGCGCCTCCTCCCGGGCTTTCTTGGCCTGTGCTTCGGCGTCCTTCTCCCTCTGCAGTTCCTCCACCTTCCACCGCTCGTACTCAATCGCCAGCTTCTCCGAGCGGCGCTCCCATTCGGCCAACTCCTTCTTGTGCACCACGTCCCGCAGCGTTCGGATCTCGATCTCCAGAACGGACCCCGCAAGTGCCTCCAACTCTTTCGCCTTGGCTGGGTCCTTGATCCCAACCTGCAACGTCTTGATCTTCCGCAGAATGGCGTCGGCGGGTTTCTCTTCCTTGACCATCTTCATCACTTCAGCCAGCGAATCTCCTTGCGGGGCACTCGCTGGGTCTGCCGTCGGGGGGGTCGGTTTCTTGTCGCCACCCTTCAACAGGACCGCCGCCACCGCAATCACAATCACCACAAGCACAACGGCCGCGACAACCAACCCGACGAGCAAGCCCTTGTTCTTGCCCTTTGCCGGCGCAGGAGGTGTGCCCCGTGTCACAACCCCTGTGGGCGCGCGCAGGCCGGTCCCTGTCTTCCGCGGATCCGCCCCCCTCTTCGCGCCGGTCGCGGTCGGACTCAGGCCAGTCTGGGTCGCTGGCTTGCTGAACACGCCGCTCGCCGGCCGCTTCATATCGCCCGAAACCGAGAACTTTGTGGCTGGCCGGGCCTTGGCACCCTTCAGCTTGGATTCCGGAGCTTCCGTTCCCTTCGCCGCCGCGGCCGCTGGCGCCCCGGGCGCTCGGGTCGCCTTGGCCGCCGCCTTGGCCTCCCGCAGTTCAGACGCCAACTGCGGCGCCACGATCGTCTTGTCCACGGACAACTCGGCGGCGGGGGATGACTCCTTCTCCTCCTCGCCGAACAGGTCGATCGGCGTTTGCGAACCAGGCATCACCTGGCGCAACGGTTTCTCGCCGCGCATCAGCCGTTCAAGGTCCTGGGTCAGTTCCGCGGCGTCAGCGTAACGGTGCTGGGGACGCTTGGCCAGCATGGCCTCAATCACCTGCGACACGTCCTTGGGAATCGACGGCACCGCCTTGCTGGGCGGCGTCAGTTGCTCCATCAGGTGCGCCCGCGCAATGTCCGTGGCCGTATCGCCGTTAAAGGGGAACTGCCCCGTCACGGCATGGTATAGGGTCGCCCCCAGACTGTAGATGTCGCTGCGGTTGTTGCCGGGTTTGCCCAGCAACTGCTCGGGCGAAATGTATTGCGGCGTGCCGAACAGCTCCTCCGCACTCTCCTCGCGGACGTCACCGGCGATGCGCGCCAGACCCAGGTCTGCCAGCTTCACGCCCCCGGCCCCGGTCAGGATGATGTTGTCCGGTTTGATGTCCCGATGCACCAGGCGCTGGTTGGTCCAGGCGAAGTCCAGAGCCTTGGCCATCTCCATTCCGATCTGCAGGGCCCGTTCGACCACGATCCGGCCGCCGTGGGTCAGCACGTCCTTCAGCGTGCTGCCCTCCACGAACTCCATCGCAAAGTAGTAGACGCCCTCGTCCTCCCCCACCGCATAGGCCTGCACAATATTGGGGTGGTTGAGCCGCGCCGCCGAACGCGCCTCCTTGATGAAATCCCCGATGTAGAGCCGGTCCTCGGAGAACTGGGAGTGCAGCACCTTCAGGGCGGCCGGGCGGTCCAGCGAGATCTGGTGGGCAAGGTAAACCATACCCATCCCGCCTTCGCCCAACTCTTTGATGATCACACAGTCCCCGATGACCGCACCCGGCGAGAAGCGGGAAATTGGCGCCGCCACCGCATTGCCGCAGTGCCCGCAGGCAACGGCCATGCCGATGTCGCTGTCGTCGATGGCCACCAGGCCTTTGCAGTGTGGACACTGAAAGCGCACGTTCGCTGCTTCCCAGTCTGTAATCCCTCGTCTTTCACCCGCTGTCAGACGTGACAACACGCCGCAGATGTATATAGTATACGACCTGCGGATCAGAGACAAACCGGTCCGGTGAAGTTTTTGTGCCTCATTGTGAGTCGACAGTTGCCCCTCTGAAGCTTAAGGAAACCCGAACATGATCGTCCCAACCAAAGACCTCTTCAAAGTGGCGTATGGCAAATTTGCCGTCGGTGCGTACAACATCAACAACCTCGAGCAGTGCATGGGCCTGTTCCGCGGCTGCGTGGACAGCCAGGCGCCGTTTATCATCCAAATCAGCAAAGGCGCCAGGAGCTACACCCACAAGAAAATGCTGGAAGCACTTCTGCTCGCCGCCAACGATGTCTTCCCGGATGCCATCTTCGCCGTACACCTCGACCATGGCGACGAGGATACCTGCATGGACTGCATCAAGAGCGGGGTCTACAGTTCCGTGATGATCGACGCCAGTCACGAATCTCTCGACAAGAATATCGAGATCACCCGGCGCATCGCCGATGCGGCCCACGCCAAAGGCATCTCCGTGGAGGCAGAACTGGGCCAGCTTGGCGGCGTCGAGGAACACGTGAGCGTCAGCGAAGACAAGGCGCATTTGACCAACCCGGACCAGGCCGTCGAGTTCGTCAAACGCTCCGGCTGTGACTGCCTGGCCTGCGCCATCGGCACCAGCCACGGCGCCTACAAGTTCACCGGATCACAGGGAATCCATTTCGAAATCCTCGAGGGAATCCAGAAGCTGCTTCCCGGCTTCCCCCTCGTCATGCACGGGTCCAGTTCCGTGCCGCAGGACGAGGTGGCCCGCATCAATGCCGCCGGCGGCTCGCTCAAGGGCGCCAAGGGCGTCGATGAAAACCAGTTTGCCAAGGCCGCCAAACTCGGCGTGACCAAAGTCAACATCGACACCGACGGACGCCTTGTCTGGACCCGCGTGCATCGTGAGTTCTTCCGCGACAAGCCGGAGAAGTTCGACCTTCGCGACCCGGGCAAGGTCTTCATGGCCGAGTACGCCAAGTTCATCAGCCACAAGAACGGAAAACTCGGCAGCAACGGGCAGCTTGCCGCGATCCGCGCTGCCGTTGGCAAGTGATCCGGCCGCCAGCCAGCCTCTCCTAACCTGAAGGCCAGACGACGGGGTCCGTCGTCTGGCCTTCTTGCATCATACCTCCCCACACAACGCCGGGCTCTGCCGCGAGCGTACTCGCGAGTCGGCAGGAGCCACCTCGTTCTGGTTCCCCATCTGTCTCTGGTCGTAATCCCGCTCGTAATCGTTCCGGATTCCGTGGCCCATCGACTCGGCACCGAACCATCGAGCGGGATTACGAGCGCGATTACGATTACCGTTGCGCGTGTCGCCGGTCAAGTCCGATTGTCGGTTCGAGTGGGGCGGAATCATCATCGTCACACAACGACCGTTGACCGCTAAATCGTACAGGATTACCAGAAAAACAGCAGAATCTGCCCGAAAACCGCCCGAGACAAGGTGGAATTTACCATCGGCCCGTACCATTTTAGGGGCGTCATTGCACCCCGTGCCGTGACCGGAGTGGACATAAGTGCAAGCAAGCAGGAGGGATTGAAATGTCTCAGGAAATCCTGAACCAACTGGCTGAGAATCTCATCAAGGGCAAGGCTCCGCAGGTCAAGGAACTCACCCAGAAGGCGATTGATGCCAAGATCCCGCCGGGTGACATTCTGGACAAGGGCCTGGTCGCCGGCATGAGCGTCATCGGCGAGAGGTTCAAGCGGAACGAAGTCTATGTCCCCGAGGTCCTGATCGCGGCCCGCGCCATGAACGCCGGCATGTCACTGTTGAAACCCCTTCTCGTGGCGGCTGGAGTCAAGGCCAAAGGCATCGTGTGCTGCGGCACCGTGAAGGGCGACCTTCACGACATCGGCAAGAACCTCGTCTGCATGATGCTCGAAGGCGCAGGCTACAAAGTGGTCGATCTCGGCGTTAACGTCGATCCCGAGAAGTTCGTCGCGGCGGTTAAGGACAACAAGGCTGATGCCATCGGCATGAGCGCCCTGCTGACCACCACTATGACGTCCATGAAGACCACCGTCGATGCCTTCAAGGAAGCTGGGATCCGCAACTCCTGCAAGATCATGGTCGGTGGCGCGCCGCTGACCCAGAACTTCTCGGATGAGATTGGTGCGGATGGGTATGCCGCAGACGCCGCCTCCGCGGTGGATAAGCTCACCGAGCTGCTCAAGAAGTAGCGGCAGAATCTGGTCCTGATACACCAAGCCCGGCTGACGCGTTGCCGCCAGCCGGGCTTATCTTTTTCTTCGACCTGTGCAAGCACATTCGGCCTCGCGTCGCCAGGCATCGTGGCACCGTTCGTAGTGGTGTCGCAGTCCCGGCGGCAGTCCGCCGGGCAAGACACCATCCCCGCTGCCAACGTCACGCGCCGGATGGGCTCTTGGCGCTCCACTTCGTTCCGCGCGCTACGAGCCCACTACAAGCGAGCATATCCCGGCCTCCACGCGGAGGCCCATTTCTCCATGGGGACGTGCTTGCACAGGTCGAAAAATCCCTCCTTCCTCCGAGGCACGAGGGAGAAGGGTTCCGGGCAGTGGCCGCCGTATCCGACGCACGCCTCACGGGTCGCAGACGACCGCCCCCCCATTCGACGCCCCCCGCGATCGACCGCCGTCGACCGACACTGCGCCACCGCTCCCCGCCGAAAACGGCCGCCCACAAAGCTGCGCCCGCGGCAACCTCCGGCTGTAGCGGCCGCGTTGCACGCGGCGGTCTTGATCCCTCCCCTCCCCCCGGATCGCCGTGCAACGGCGACGCTACAGTCGCTCCGCCCCGCGTCATGCGCGCCAGCGCCCGCCCCCCCCCTCGACTGCAATCGACCGCGACCGACGGCAGTCGATCCGGACGCTCGCCGCCCTCCGGCAACCGAGGAATGAGACGCTTGCTTCCCCTACACCGCGCCGGTTTTCTTCGGCGCTTTCGGCCTGACGCCGGGGTGCCCTGCCCGCGCCTGTCGCCCCCCGCACCGCCACGCCCTTGCGGCGTGGAGCGACCCCCGACTCCTCAGCTACAACGGCCGCCCCCCCCCAAATTCCCTCCTTCGACCGAGGCACGAGGGAGAAGGGTTACGGGCTGTGGCCGCCGCATCCGGCGCACGCCTCACGGAGCGCAGACGACCGGACCGCCATCCGCCCTGCGTCAGGCGACCGACACTCCAAAACGGCAAGGCCGCAGTCCCCGCCCCGCCGCCAGCAATCCGACAGCCCGACCGACCTACCAAGTCCCGACTCCAAACCGGGTAAAGTGTCCTCAAATCTGGCTCATCGGGGAAATGAGTACGTACGGGCGGGGCGTCGGGTGTCCGGTTGACCCGGTAGTCAGGGTTGACGTCGTCGCGCTCGTGGGGGACTCCCCCACACCCCCTTGCGGCTAAAAGAAGAAAGGGGGTCAATGGCGTCGGCGCTTGGCCATGGGCGACGGGTCGGGTGCATTCGGTGCGTCGTGGACGCGGACATCAAAGGCTTCTTTGATACCATCCTGCACGGTCTGATCATGCGCCTGCTGGCCAGAATCGTAGCCGACGGGAACATCCTTACGCTGGTCGAACGCTTTCTCACGTCCGGTGTCATGGAAGACGGCAAGCTTTATCCTACCACAAAAGGCACGCCACAGGGCGGGCTGATCTCGCCGTTGCTGGCCAATATCGTGCTGAACGAATTGGACTGGCGGCTGGCTGGGACCGGGTACGCCTTCGTGCGCTACGCCGACGACTTTGTGGTGCTCTGCCGCGACCGCGCCGAAGCGGAACAGGCACTGGCTCTTGTCAAAACCGTCATTCAGGATGAAATGCAGCTCCAGTTGCACCCGGAGAAGACACGCATTGTGACATTCGCACAAGGCTTCGACTTCCTCGGGTTCCACTTCAGCGCGCACGGAGTCCGGATGCGCGACAAGGCAGTGGAGAAGTTCAAGACCAAGGTCAGAATGTTGACCGAACGCTCGCGGAATCTGGATACGGAGGCCATCGAACGGCTCAACCGGGTGGTCCGGGGAACCGTCAATTACTTCGGGGTGCGGCTCGCCACGGTCAAGACCCAGTTCGCCACACTCGACTGCTGGCTGCGCACACGTATCAGGTGCATGAAGTACAAGCGCATCTGGAAGACGGACCGGCGACGCCTGCAGAACAAGTACATTCGGCGCATGGGCCTGTTGGCATGCTGCGATCTACTGCCCGTTGTGCAGCGGCGCATCATTCGCCCCCCGATCGCGGGGCAATTCCTCGGGGGTCGCCCGGTGCATGAAATATGCACGCCGGTAAATGTGGGGAATTAGCCCCACCGCGACAACGGCAAGGGGGTGGTGCGCCTGCGGGCGCACCTCCCTCTGAGCCTCTGGGACTTGCCAGGGGGGAACCGGAACGGCAGAATCTGCCCTGCGGCGAGCTCCGCGGTCGGGGGGGCTGTCACGTCCGCGCCGGCCGTCACGTACTCATTTCCCCGATGAGCCTCATTTAAGACTACATCTGAGCATAATACAACAACATAACATGCTTATAGGCAATGTACAACATTACGCAGACCCCTCGGTGGCGCTGCGTAATGTGGTAGCAGCACGCAAACCCCGGCAGGACCAACCGACTGGTGACGCGACGCGGCATGCCTAACACCCTCAGCTTTGAAACCTTAGCGCGATTCTCTCATGCTCACCATAAACGATGTAAGCCTACAACTGAGCATAATGAAATAACATAACATGCTTATAGGCAACGTACAACCTTACGCAGACCCCTCGGAACGGAGCGGAGGCTCCCATTGGCGTCGTAGGTGAAGCGAAGAAGGGGCGCTGAGGACGGCGCCCCTCCACCTTGGGTCTGAGCGGTCGCCAGGTTCCCGAAGCCGTCGTAGGTACGTTCGGTGACGAGCGGGTTGAGGGCGCCGTGCGTCGTGGTGGCGAGGCGGTCGAACTGGTAGGCGAACGTGGAGCGCACGCCGCCGAACGTGACGGTGGCGGGCAGGTCGTGGCCGGTGACCTCGGTCTCGGTCACGCGCTGCTGGGCGGTCCCGTACGCTTCCTCGGTCACGCGCAGGTTGCCGCGGCCGTCGTAGTGGTAGCGGGTGACGACCGGGGCGCGGCCGGTGGTCGAGTCGAGGAAGTCGATGCGCGTGGTCATGGTCGCGCAGTTCGCGCGGTCGCTGAGGTCGTACGAGAACTTGCGGTAGCGCAGTGTGGTCGGCGGCGTGCCGAACGTGACCGACTGCATGATGACGCGGCCGGCATTGTCGTACTCGAGCTGCCAGACGCGGCCGGCCGGGTCAGTGACGGCGGTGCGCTGGCCCGCGGCGTCGTACGCGTAGCTGAACATGTGGTACGTGCGGCTGGGCTCGGTGGCGGGCGGCGAAAGCGCGCTGCCGAGCGTGCCGTTCTCGGCCTGGACGAGCTTGCGCACCAGCTCGCCCTTGACGTTGTACCTGAACTCGGTCCGGTGCGTGTCAGCCAGGTTGTAGCCTGCGAGGTCCGCAACCCCGCACGGTTCGAGCGCGCGCAGTTCGGCGGTCTTCAGGCCCGCTTCATCGTACTCGAACCAGTACGTGGTGTCGTCCGGGGTCGTGAGTGTTGCGACCTGGCTGTTGAGGTCGTAGGTGTAGTGGGTACGGGCGCGGTCCGCGCCGGTCGCGTCGCGCCAGACGTAACGGTCGGTGACGCGCGACGCGCCGTCGTAGACCAGCTCCTCGTGGGTCTGGATCGAGCCGGGCTCGACCTCGGGGCCAATGATCTCGGCCACGCGCCCGGCCGCGTCGTAGACGTATTCGGTGCAGCGGGTCAGGGCCTCGTCCTGGAACACGAACGCGA
>Ga0208968_1001520_pt1 | contig 12452 bp, 12 predicted proteins | sample RifOxyA3_FD_184031 | JGI IMG/M metagenome (GOLD analysis project Ga0208968, IMG submission 184031) | Groundwater microbial communities from Rifle, Colorado - Rifle Oxygen_injection A3 (SPAdes) | ecosystem: Environmental > Aquatic > Deep subsurface > Groundwater | place: Rifle, Colorado, United...
TAAACGATTCTTTAAATAAAACACGCTACTGGCCCGAAGATATTGAAATAACTGTTTCCCATCAAATTCTTGTATTTTCACCTGATGGTACTTCTCAGGATTTTAACCTGTCCTGTAAAAACCCACAGGGTAATATTTGTTCGCTAAAACTGCAGGGAAATACCGGAAAAACAACAATTCAAACCAGTAGAAATTAATTGATAAAATGAAAAAAAACGGGTTTATTCTATTAGAAGTTTTATTATCTTTAGTTATTCTTGGAACTGTATTAATAGTTTCAATCCAGGCCCTTGCCAGCTATACAAGAGCAACCTCTTCTGCAAAATATTTAGACTGCGCTTCAGCACAATCCCAGAAATTGCTGGCGCAGGTATATTTAGATAAAGAAGCTTTTTCTACGGGCCTGCCGGATATGGAACTTACAAATTACACATCTGAAATCAACGAAACAAAGATTTCTGAAAATGAATCTCAATATGAAATAATAGTAAAATGGGCTGAAAGAGGCATAGAAAAAGATTTAAAACTTATTACCTGCAAAACAAAAGAAAAATTATGAAAAATAAACAAACCGGATTTACCTTAATTGAACTACTGGTTGGGATGACAATTCTGGTAATAGTAATCACTACCGTATATGCTTCTTATAGCATTGGTTTAAAGGCATATCAAAAAATTGAAAAAGAAAGCTATTTCAACCAAAACCTGCGCCAATCCTGGCAGGTTATTTCGCGTGATTTACGCTGTGCCTTTGCCTCGCCAGCAAATAAGAAAATAAAGTTTTTAGGTACTATTGTAAATAACAGCGGAAATTCTACCAGTAAAATAACATTTACAACTTTCATGCCTGATACAGGAACAAATTTAAGCGGCCTTAAAGAAGTTTCTTATTATGTTGATAATGACCCATTAACACCTCAGGAAGGCCTTGTTAAAGAAGTAAACAACAATAAACAGGAAATAGCACCGTTTGTAAAAACATTTAACCTGCGCTATTTTGACGGTTTTAACTGGAAAGATACCTGGGGTATAAATGAAACCAAACAAAATACATATCAAGCTAATATTTTACCTTTAGCAGTAGAAATAAAAGTCACAGTGAGTGATACAGAAATACTTGAAAATTCAGCCAAATCATTAACCACTGTTGTACCCATAATAAGCAATTAATAAAAGGATTTTTTAAGATGCATAATCAAAAAGGCATGGCATTAGTAATAGTCTTATGGATAACTGTAGTTTTAACCAGCATTACAGCAGCAGCCGCCTATTTGACCCGGCTTGAAACAAAACAATCCCATTACCCTGCAAGAGACATGCAATTAATAGGCGCTTCAATTGCCGGACTGGAAAGGGTAAAATCAGAGTTAAAAGAAGATAATAAATACACATACAACTCATTAAAAGGAAAATGGAAAAACGGTTATGACAGCTATACTAAGATAGGCGATATAGAGATTTCACTGCTTGTTGAAGATGAAGAAAGTAAACTTAATCTTAATACCGCCAACAAGGAGGACTTGCATAAATATCCTCCTTTTATAAATTATGCAAATTCTGATAGGTTAATAAAATCATTAACAGTGCCTATAGATTGCCTTGATGACCTTGTCATAATAAACAATATTGCAGACAATAAGCAGATACAAACAATAAAAAATACTGCTACTGTAAATTCTACCGGTAAAATCAATATAAATACTGCTCCCGTAGAAGTACTAATGGCCCTTCCGGGCATTGATTACACGCTGGCGCAAGCAATCATTGCCCGTAGAAACGGTAAAGACTTATTACAAGCAACAGAAGATGATTTGCCGTACGACAATATCATGAAAGTGGAATTAGTTACCGGCCGGGAAATTTATAAAAAAATAGTAAACTTAATTACAGTTAAATCATCTTTTTTTAAGGTTACCATAAAGACAAGTTATGGTAAATATAGTAAAATAATTGAAAGCGTACTCTCCCGGCAGGGCAATAATATTCATATTAGCTATTGGAGAGAACTTTAAATTAAGATGAACAAACTAATAAGTGTAATAGAAATTACTGCAAGCAGTATTAGGTTTGCGCAGGCTGAAATAACTGCGGAAAAACCCGTAATAACCAACCCTGAAGAACTTCCTTTTAACAGCAGGGAAACTCTAATTATAGAGCTAAAAAAACTGACAGTAAAACATAAAATTAGCAGTTCTTATTTGATTACCGCACTTCCAAGAGCCCAGGTATTTTTAAAAAAAATCACCATACCTCCGGCAAACGTACAGGAAGCAAAAAACATCATCCAATACGAAGCAGAAAGATACCTTCCTTTTTCTGTTGACACTGCCGTAATAGACTTTTACCCGCTTAACCCCCTGTCTGAAACTTCTCCAAACGAAATTCTGCTTATTGCTGTTAAAAAAGAAACCCTGGATAAATATCTTGAAAATTTTAGTACCGCAGGCCTGTGCCCGGACAATATCACTGTATCCAGCTTTGCCGCAATCAACCTTCTGGCAACAGTATCAAAAGAAACGCAATCATTTGCATTCCTGGATTTCAATGACAGTTTCTGGGAAATAGGCATCTTTTCAGATAACGTGCTTGCTATAAGCAGAGGTTTTTCACTTCCTCCGGCTGAAAGTATGCCTGATTTAATTATTAATGAAATTACTAATACTTTAAATATGCTTGCCAAACCCGCAAACGAGAAAATAGAGAAGATTTATTACTTCCATTCTAAAGACAATGACAAAATAATAGAAAAAATAAAAAACAACCTGCCAATATCCGTAACAGGTTTGAACTCTGCTATGCTTACTGGTTTTTTGCTTCCTTCTGCCTGCAGTATAAACCTGCTGCCTGACAGCATAAAAGAAAATATTCTTAGAAAAAGAAACAAAACATTATATTCAAAAATAATAAAAACAACCCTTATTGCTTTTGCGGCATTTCTGGCAGCATTTTTTATATTTACTTATTTCAAATCTTCATCAAACAGAGAAATTATTAAAAACATTGAATCAAATAAAAAAGAAATCATAGAACTTGCCAGAATTGACAGCAAGCTTGAAACAATTAACAATTATAAGAATAATAATAACTTGCCTCTTGAAATTTTAAATGAAATAAGCAAAACCCTGCCCGGCAATGTTTATATCAGGCAGTTTAACTATGATTACACGCAAAATACTGTTACCATACGAGGCAGGGCAAGTTCTTATGATACAGCTTCTAAAACTGCCGGCGCTTTTGGAAAATCCAGGTATTTTGCTCAGGTTACAAATAAAGGGTCTTATACAGCAAGGGTTGGCGATAAGGATTTGGTAGATTTTGAACTTCAACTGCAACTAAAACTAAAATAATATGAACTCAAACGAAAAAAAACTATTAGTAATTACTATAAGCATCGGAATTTTATCTTTGCTTTATGTTTATATTTTAGAACCTGGCATAAAGTCAGTTTTTATATCCAATTCGGTTAATCTTAGAAACAGAAAATATATAGACATCTATAACAGGAAAGACGAAATTAAACAGCAGTCAAAACAGATACTATTTACAAACTACTGGAAAAACACACCCCAGGAACAACAATTAGCCTTTCAAATGCATATAGAAAAATTATCAGCAGCATCAGGAGTGAACAAAATTAAAAGTATTTTCCCCCTGCAAGAAAATGCAAATAGTAATAATGAAATGGCGCTGCAAATTAATGCTGAGTGTTCAATTAATAGTTTAACAAAATGGTTGTACAATATTGGTATGTCTGACGTGCCTTTGCATGTGAGAAAACTTCAAATAAGCGGAGAAACCGGAGATTCAAATATTTTAAGAGTACAAATTGAAATTGCTACCCTATCACTTCTTCCTGAGTAACCCTATAAACCTCTTCTATTGTGGTAAGCCCTGCTTTAACTTTTCTAAAACCGTCCTGCCGTAATGTAGTCATTCCTTTGGCAAGCGCTTCCTTCCTGATATTTCCTGTAGACATCTTTTCTAAAACCAGCCTGCGCAAATCATCATCTAATATTAAAAGCTCGTATATTCCGGTACGGCCTTTATAGCCTGTATGCCGGCATTCTTCACAACCCGGTCCGGCCTTATAAATTACAAAATCATTATCTGCGGTATCGTTATATAAATGGGCAAGAATCTCTTGTGATGGTTTATAAGAAACTTTACATTTAGGGCATACCAATCTTACAAGGCGCTGCGCTAAAATAGCTTCAACTGATGAAGACACCAGATAAGGCTCTATACCCATATCAATCAAACGGGTAACAGCGCCTGGCGCATCATTGGTATGGAGCGTACTAAAAACCAGATGTCCTGTTAAAGAAGACCTAATAGCTATTTCCGCCGTTTCCTGGTCACGAATTTCCCCTACCATTATAATGTCCGGGTCCTGCCTTAAAATAGAACGAAGGCCATTTGCAAAAGTTAATCCTATTTTTGGATGCACCGGCACCTGATTGATTCGTTTCAACTGATATTCCACAGGGTCTTCAACTGTTATTATCTTTTTATCGGGCGTGTTGATTTTACTTAAACAGGCATAAAGTGTTGTGGTTTTTCCATGTCCGGTTGGGCCTGTTACCAGCATTATCCCATGCGGTTTTTTTATTAATGATTCTATAGAACCCAAATATATTTCAGGTAACCCTAATTGTTCCAGGCTTAAATACATTTGGCTTCTGGGCAAAATTCTTAAATCTATGCTTTCACCATGAATTATAGGTAAACTGGAAACACGCAAATCTATTGTTTCCTTGTCTATATTGAATTGTATCCTGCCATCCTGCGGTAAACGTTTTTCGGCTATATTCATATCCGACATAATTTTAATACGCGATATTATTGCTGACTGAAAATTCTTTATAGCTGAAGGGGTGGGGATATCATGCAATATACCGTCAACCCTGTACCTTACCACCAAATCATCTTCGTAGGGCTCTATATGAATGTCCGTAGCTCTTTCAAAAAAAGCTTCCCTTATTACCTGGTTAACAAACTTTATTATAGAAGCATCTTCACTGCCGTCAGTTGGTGCCTGGGGCACGGCTGCTTTTACTATTTTCCCTGATTTTTTGTCTTCATCTGAAAGCGCTTGCATAGTTTCAGCACCTACACCATAAAGGTTTTTGAGAGCTTTCAACAATTCTTTTTCAGGGCAAAGAACAGGTTTTATTTCGCATTCTAAAAGAAGGCGTAAATCATCCAGGGCGTGCAGGTCAAACCCATTGGTAACAGCAACAAATAAATGGTGGTTTTCCTGGCGGATAGGTACTATTTTGTATTGATAGGCAAACTTTGCAGGAATTTTTAAGGCAAGTTTATCATCCAGTTTCTTATCTACCAAACTTTCAATAGGAATATTAAACTTCTTTGAAAGTACTGATAGGTCTTCAATGTGTTGGTGTTTCATATAACTAATACTCCTGTCCGAATAATGTCCGATATGTCCGAATAATGTCCGATATATCAGGCTATTTGAGCAAGTATTTCCTTCCTTTTGTCGTACCTGATTCTTTTGTTAATCCCTTCTCAACAAGCCCAATCAAATCTCTATAAAGGGTTTTTTCTGACACTTCCTTATGTAATTCTTTGAAAATTGACAAATTTATTTCCTTATTTTCTTTGATATATTTGATTGCACTTTTCTGCCTGTCGTTCAGCCCAAGTTTTTGCAAGTATTCTTCTGTGTAAATATCCTGTGAGAATGTAATATGAAAGCCCTGCTGACGTTCTTTGATTGCTGGAACTGGAACTCCCGCTCCTTCACATAGATTAATCATCTTACCAATCCCACTACCCCAGCGTTCAACAAATTCAATATCAAAAAATACTTTGGCAATGCCTTTGTTTCTTATATGTGAATCGTGTGGCTTATACAAATCTTCAACTTTTACTCCAGGGAACAGACTGCCAGGATTCCAGATTTCAAGCCTGTCATCAAATATCCGCACGCTTATGGTCGATGATACAAGATAATCCCGATGGCAAACAGCATTGACAAGCGCTTCTCGTATTGCGTCCAGCGGATAATCCCAAATACTCTTGCGACGTGGTTCCCCCGTCATAACAAACTTAAGCCTTATATTTTTCTTAATAAAATCCATCGCCTGTTCAATCTGGTCAGTTAAAGAGCCTTCAATCATATCATCGTCTATCACAAGTGTTTCATTCTTAAACCTTCCGCAGTGAATAACAGCCTGCTGCATATACCTCATGGGACGTTTACCGAACAGAAGCAAGGAAGCCCACGTTGGTGTATCATTATATACGAGTTCAAGTTTATTCAGAATTTGATGAACTGTTTCGGTCTTTGGTATTTTTCTTCTGCCTGTTGTATTGGCAGTATTCCTATACACATGAACCAGTTTTTCATCTATATCTTTTAAAGAATATCCTTTTGCTGGTGTCATGTCCCAGCTCATTTCCAATGAATTATAGTGCATATGGGCGATTTCCTGCGGAGTCATCAAACGGTTACTGTTATTTACTCTCCTGAAACATTTGCCTTTTACAGCCACTGGTTTTATCGGGCATTCCTTGATTACGATATCAATTATTTTCTTGCCGTCAATCGTCACTACATCTATGTCAGGGATTATTCGGGGATTGCTTGCCTGAGCGATTTGGTTCACCCAATCGTTAGTGGTCTCTTTACCTATCTGAATACCCTTGATTATTCCTTTGTCAGTCACACCGATAAGAATCGTTCCCCCTTTTGAATTGGAGAAAGCGCCAGCAGTTTCTATTGCTTCCTTGTCAAAACATTCTTTGAAATCAAGAGTCTCGCATTCGCCGTTTTTGATAAGTTGTTTCAGTTCATCTATTGTCATTTACTTCCTCTTTTAGTCTGTTAACAAAATTATATAATATTTGAGCTGTATATTCTACTGAAATTCCACCATGCTTTAGAAAGGATTTTTATGTTCAATAATGTTGAAAGAAGAGGCAAATACAACCAGTATCACTCTTCAATCAAACTATTCATAGCTTCCGGAGGAAATATAGCCCTGGCTTATGATTTGGGAGTCCCTTCTTCAACCCTATCTTCATGGAAATCAGCTGACTTCTCAAGACTTATCACACACCCTGTTGCAGGCTCAGCAAAAAATGACCTGCTATTGTTTCAAAAGTTCATTAAAAACAAGTCAGCGATGCGTTTATTCAATGCTTATGTCTCTGTTTCTGAAACATTCCATTTTATTTTGCGTTCAGTAACTGATGATTCAAGCAAACTCATGTGTGTCCAAATTAGGAATTGAAAAAGCCTAATCCTTTTCTTATAATGGTTGATGATAAAGTCATTAACCTTACCGATTGTCGTCGGTAATAAGGAGGATTAGGCTTATGTCACATCATCATACATTATTCGGGCAATTGTTGCAAATATTCCCGAGATTTGAATTTCAAAAAGCCGTTTCTGACACAAAAGCTGAATATCACGCAAGGGGGTTCAGTTCCTGGAACCATTTCACAGCAATGCTCTTTGGCCAACTTTCAGGCCAAGACAACTTGCGTGGTATTGAAGCCGGATTGGCCACCCAGTCCAAACAGTTGTATCATATGGGTGTTAAACCGATACACCGTTCAACGCTTGCTTATGCAAATGAGCACAGGCCCGCGGAGCTCTTTAAAACTATATTTTCAAACCTGCTGTCCAAATGTCAGCCTATTGCACCAGGCCATAGGTTTCGGTTCAATAATCCGGTCTATAGTATGGATGCCTCAACTATAGATTTGAGCTTGTCCTTGTTTGACTGGGCACTATTTCGTGCTACAAAAGGGGCAGTAAAAATCCATGTTAAGCTTAATCATGCCGGATATTTGCCAACCTTTATGGTTATGAGCACCGGTAAAGTCCACGAGCAAAAAATGGCTCCTTCAATACCCTTTGAAAGAGGTGATGTTGTGGTTTTTGACCGGGGCTATAATAAGTTGAGCTGGTATAAACAGCTCGACGATAAAGGCGTCATTTTCGTTACCAGGCTCAAGAAAAATGCCAATTACCAAATTATTGAAAGAAGAAGCACTGACACAATGAAAAATATCTATTCTGACCAGATTATAGAACTTAAAGGATTCTATTCTAAAAAGAAATTCCCGTACCGGTTACGACGTATCCGTTCAAAAGACCCGATAACCGGTAAAATTATCGTTCTAATTACCAATAACTTTATCTGGTCAGCTAATACTATTGCTAAAATTTATAAAGAACGCTGGCAAATTGAATTGTTTTTTAAAGCCATTAAGCAGCAACTTATAGTAAAAAGCTTTGTTGGCACTTCACAAAATGCCCTGCTGTCCCAATTGTGGATTGCGTTAATAGCTTATCTGTTGTTGAGCTATTTGAAATTCAAATCAAAGTTCAGTTGGTCGCTTTATACGCTTTGTTCTGTGCTTCCAACTAACCTTTTTGCTAGAAGAAATCTTTGGGATTGGCTTAATGCGCCGTTCCATGAAAAGAGCAAAGCTAATCTTAACAGCCTACAGCGAGAATTTGCTTTCGGCTAATTTGGACAGTAATGAGCGTAGAATGTATATAAACCATTACTTGATTACTTGACACGTCATTAATAACACCTTCATTATTGTACGATTTTACTCTGTACCAATAAGTTGTATTTCCTGTTAAACTATCGTTTTGATAAGTTGTGGCAATTAGATCATTTGACCAATTTGTTATCGTTGACCATTCTCCAGGTACACCTCCATTATCAAGCGCCTTTTCAATTGAGTATTTAGTTGCGCCAACATTGCTCCAAGAAAGGGAAACAGCAGTAAGTCCTGGGAGGACTTCCATTCCAGTCAGTCCTGTTGGTACGTCTGATAAAGTATATTTTGTATAAAAAATTGATGATGATCCCCCCGAAGAATTATTAGCAGTTATGTATCTAGAATATCGTGTGTTTGATAACAGGTTTTGTTCCGTATAAAAAGTGGTGTTTGCGGGCAAATCTGTAATCTTGTATCCAGTTGATGAATAAATAAGATAACCATTTTCTGAATTTGAATTATCAATCCAACTCCAGGAAATGCTGTTCTCAGATATTGTTTCACAGATCAAATTAGTAGGATTTGTGGGCATGGTATAAACACTTATTTCATTGCTTGGGATGATGTTTATTACTCCATCCCCGTTATATGACTTGACTCTATACCAGTATGTTGTTTCTGATGACAACCCAGTATCAGTATAAGTTGTTTCATTAATACTATCATTCCAATTCTTTATTGTTGAATATATTCCAGGGATTCCATTGCTATTGGGAGCTCGCTCAATACTATATCTTGAAGCAAGTGTATTGTCCCATTGAATTGTTGCTGAACTGCGATATAATGCTTTTGCTGTAAGTGCAATAGGTGGATTTGCTAGTGTATAAACTGAAGCGGAATTAGATAGGTTTGACTCACCTAACGAATTATATGCTACTACATATCTTACATATTGTGTATTTGGTTCTAAGTTTTGTTCAACCAAATATGTTGTATTTGCATTCAGCGTTCTGATCAGGCCATCAGTCGAAGTTTTTACCCTAAAACCATTTTCATTGTTAGAATTATCATTCCAAAACCATCCTAAACTGTTTGTTGATAAAACAAGTCCAAAAACATTACTTGGTTCTGGTAATTTTAAGTATTTCTTAATAAACCATCTATTATTACTTTCTGAGTAATGGTCAATCCCTGCAACATAAATTCCCATTCCATCTACCCCTATAGCCATACTTCCATTATTAAGCGCCCAAATCAAAGAACCATTTAGTAAATCTCTCTTTTGATCTCCTGCAATATAAACCCCAGCAGAATCTAACACGATGCCAAAGGGCATGGCAGTTTCTGTTGTTTGTTCCCAAATCAAAGAACCATTTGATAAATCCCTTTTCTCTGTACGATTACTTCCAATTCCTCCTGTAATATAAATGCCTGTGTTATCTAATACTATTTTTCCAGAAGTTGTATTAGTTTGTTCCCAAATCAAAGAACCATCTGATAAATTTCTTTTTTCTAAACGCCCACTAATAGTATTCGTTACTGGTTGTTGTACATAGCCTGCAATATAAACACCCGTATCATCTACTGCTATTCCAGTAGCATGCTGACTGATAGAGCTAACATATATCTGGGTCCAAATAGTCGTGCCTGTAGTTAAACTTCTCTTTTCTATTAGCCATTTATAGACATCCTGTAAATAAAAAACTGCTATATATACGCCTGTACCATCTACTGCAATGTCTTTTGGATAAGTCGTAACAAGGCTTTCAGTAGATATCCAAATAGCAGAACCTGTTATCAAATCTCTTTTTTCATAATGTCCTCGTGTTGGGCCAGTAAGAGATTCGTATCCTATGAGATATATGCCCGAATCATCTATTGCCATACTTTTTATTTCATCGCTCCAAGGACTAATCGCTTCCTGCACAACCCAAATAGTTGCACCGGTTGTTAAATTTCTTTTCTCTATCAACCAGTCCGGTATTCCAAAGCTATCTACAGATCCTCCGATATAAATACTTGCACTATCCAATACTATGGCATTTGCAATATTACAGCCACCACTTTGATTATCAACTTGAGACCATAACAACTTAGGCGGATTTTCAGAGTAAGTTTTCTCCATGACAATAAACATTAATATGAGAGTAACGAAAAATATTTTTTTCATTTGTTACCTAGCAAATTAAATCGTGAAAAAATGTTTGTTTCAACATAAAAAAACGAGCATTTTAATCGCTCGGTTGAGGTTACATTTATATGACACATTTTCTTTACAATAAGTCTTTGGTGGACTGGCAATCATAGGGTTCTTTCCTTTAGATCCATGGTTTTGCGACCCCCGGTTTCCCAGAGTTTACCTTTATCAACTTGTTTTTCAGAATAATTAGTCTTTTGCTTATCTCATATCCTACTATACATATAGGCTGAAAACTACAAAAAGTCAATGATTATGTTAAAAATAGAGCATTTACATATATGTTACAATTGAGTTTATCACATATCGGTAATATTTTAAGATGGTACGATACTATATATATTGGATGTTGTTTTCGAATAGTTCTGCAAGTTTTAAAAATAAAATTACAAAATCAAACCAAAAAGAACTTAAATACAATATTAAATTCATAATACATAGATTATAATTATAATAGGATTGTGCTATAATATTGTAAAGTTTTACATCAATACAAGGCTAGATATTTTGGAGGGAAAATATGAATTTTATTAAACTGTGCATGATGCTAATGATCTTTTGCCTGGGGTTGGTTAAGCTACAGGCGGAAACAGGCGCTCTGGTTTTAAAGATTGATATTATTGAGTCAGATAAACAGCCTACAAAGTATTTTGTGCTGGATAATATTGATAAGCTTTACCGCAGAAATACAGGCCTTGCCGTAAAGTATGTTACCGGCGCAGAGATTGGCCTGCAGGAATCTATAAAAGAGCAGTTTAAGGCAAAGTCAAAGGATGCGGATTTTGGCGGTACGGCCGGGTATACAAAACTTTCGGATACTCGGTTTAAAATATTTTATGATGCCGGCCTTTCTTTTCCGGGCCAGGATGAACCGATAGTGTTTGCAAACAGTATGGCTATGGATTATAACGAGGTTTTAATTACGGAAAAAAGTAAAAGAGTTGACGGTACTTCTGATACCCGCCCTTACTGGGCTGTGATACGTGTGGTAAAAAAGGAAGCTGAATACGTGGATCAGGCAGTGGGCACTATTGGCGCGGTGATAAATTATAAAGACGGGTACCCGTATATTCTTGATATTGTGCCTTACAGCCCGGCTGAAAAGGAAGGGTTAAAAGGCGGGGATGTGGTGATGGAGATTGACGGAGTGGATATGTTCAGTAAGAGTTTGCAGGAAGCTATAGATAAAATACGCGGGATTCCCGGCACCAGGGTGAAGCTGAAGATAAAGTGTTTTGATACGAAGGAAATGAGAACGGTGGAGATTGAGAGAAGAATAATAAGGTAACGGGAATGTTTTTAAAATATTTTTGTAAAGACATTTTTTTAAAACGCAATTACTCAGGAATGTTTTACGAAAAACTCTCGCTTGCGGCTCGCTCTATTGGTGACTCCGTAATTGTATAGGTCGTCACCAAAGGTTTTCTACAAAACATTCCTTCATTTGCGTTATAATAGGAATACTTTTTGTAACAACCTTTTTTTTAAACATTCCCGCAAGTTGAGGAGTGAGAGTGGAAGGAATGCGGAAATGTCGCTTAAAAATCATTTCATTTGTTCTTGAAGTAGGGATTGTTCTCTGAGCTCCTCTAGAGTGTCTGATGCCAGATTAAAGGATAATCTATCAGACTGAACAATCCGGGGTCTCCCAATCTATGGGGAAATTGTGGATAACTTCTACAATCTATGGGGCAAACATTAAACCCAATTACCCCTAAAACCCACTTTTAACTTCTTTTTTTCTATAACATTTCTTGGTCATCCA
>Ga0208968_1001522_pt1 | contig 12434 bp, 7 predicted proteins | sample RifOxyA3_FD_184031 | JGI IMG/M metagenome (GOLD analysis project Ga0208968, IMG submission 184031) | Groundwater microbial communities from Rifle, Colorado - Rifle Oxygen_injection A3 (SPAdes) | ecosystem: Environmental > Aquatic > Deep subsurface > Groundwater | place: Rifle, Colorado, United...
CCCCAAAACCCCAAAATTTATAATTAATAATTTTACCTTAATTATTAAAAATTTAATTAAATTATTTTGTGAATATATTAATTATATTATATGAGCAAGAAGCTTAATATTAATAAAGTTTATTAATTTAGGGTTCAATATCTTATAAAAAAATTCATCCTTTTGGATCAAAATAAACTATTTTTACAAAAAATCTTGGAAAGCATTAGATAGATAAAAAAGACCTTAAATAGCTTTATCAGTTTAATCCTGACTAATAATTAAAATAATATTCTTTAAAATTTTAACAAAATAACGCATCTATTCAAAAATACTCGATTTAATAGAATAATAAATTTGGATCAAATAAAGCCAATAAATCCATCAAATAATCATAAATATCTTTATCTCATGTTAAAGAATTTAAATAAGATTTTAAATAAAATTCCAAATTATTAATTGAATCCGAAATTTAATAATCTAAATTACCTAAATAATAAAATAATAAAATTAATTAATTCTCACAATTTTCTAAAAATCCAAAATAAACTTCTATCACATATTAATCTCTATAAAGAATACTTCTTGATAAAGATTATAAACAAATTAATAAAAAATAAAAAAATCAATTTTTATAAAAGGGTAGCTAAATTTACAATAAATATCTTTAAATTAATACTGGAGAACAAGCAATTAAATTTTTTGCTATGCATGGTAATACAACTGCTATTAAATTTATTAAATGAAATAGAGCTTAATAAACTACTATTTTTCGGCCTTATGATCTTGTTGCTGTTAAAAAATAAAGAGATCTGAAACCATAACATTTTACAATATCTGCTCAAGGAGTTGTTCATATTTGTCCTGATAAACAAAATAAAAATAGTTTATATTAAGTTCTTTTACCTACTTAAACATATAGTTTATCTAATTGGAATCGCCAATCCTCTATTTTTAATGTTCTTAGATCCTTTCACTTTTTTAAAAATTATATTTCATCTAAAGTTTATAAATTATGGAAAGGAAAATAGAAAAACCTTAAATTTAAAAAATATAGAAATATTCTTTAAAAAAATCTTATTTATTCAAGGTAGGCATTTGCTAATCCATTTGTTGAAATTAAAAAAACTATTTATTAGATGTAAACTCTTTAAAATTTACCAAAATTTTTTAAATAAATTAACAAAAATTATTAATTATAAGATTTTCATCAATAATTAAAAAGAATTTATCAAACATTTAAAGGATAATTAGATGCAAAAATATAAAATATTCATAAAAAAATTCAATAAACTATTTAAAATGTGAGAAAAAATTCAACTATTAAAGATTAAGATTAATCTGATAAAAAAAGACTAGCTTTAATGTCAAAAACTAAATCTATGGTTAAAATTAAACAATAACAATAAATGAGAAAAAAATGTATTTATATTACCTCATAGAATTATAATTATATTTGCAATTTTATCAGACTTTCTGATTATTTATTAGTTGAGTCAATTGTTAAAATAAATCAAGATTTTTTAAATTTAATTAATTATCAAATGGCTTAGTATAAACATGGAATCATAAGTAAAATTATTTATGGAACTAATTAAATGACATTCTCCTAACCTAAATAAGCCTTTTTAAAACTATTTGATTAAATCATAAATTAATTACAAAATATCACATGAGAATTAGGAAGAATTGTTAATAAAAGTTTTATTAATCATTTAAATAATTTTTTAGGAAATTAACCAAATATTACGACATTTCTTTTGTAATCTCTTTAAGCTAATAAATCAAAAAATATGATTAAAAATAAAATTAATTAAGATATGAATTAAGCACATAACTTTGCTATTTCAAAATTTTAATAATTAAGAAAAGATTACAATAATCTTTAAGTATTTAATATATAATAATTTAAGAATTAAGATTTAAATAAAATTCTAAAATTTCTTGATTATAACAAATTACTGAAAAAAAAAGTTAAATAAATTCGTAATTCATTATAATTGGGGATGATTTATGTTGATTGAACTCATATAAGAAATAAAATATTGTAAGGATCCTTCAAAGCTTATAAATGAATAAAATAATATTTAATTACATTAGGAAAATAAAAGGGAACAATGATTCTTAATAAATATAGCTAAATGTCAAAATAGCTATCTTAATACAAAAATGATCTTGCATTTTTCTGAAATTACATTAAAAATAACAACAAATTTAAATAATAATAAAAAAAACTTCAATAATAAACTAGTAAATTATCTACAATAAATACTATTATTAAAAAGCATACTAATAAATCTTAAACAATTATTTTAACTGATATTGATGCATTATAAAAACAAGCAAAACTGTTTTATGATACTGTTTAAAATGGACAATCAACATATATATAAAAATAAAAGCAAAAAATGGAAAATTAATTAAAAACAAAATCTAATAAAATACAATAAGAAATTTTGAAATAGGCAGTTAATCTCTAAATATAAAAATTAACTAACTCTTAAACTAATCCAACATAAGCTTTGTAATAATTAAATAAACAATTTAGTTTTTACCAAAAAAATAAAGCAATCATTGTTAAATATATTTAATTTTAGCAAATACTGTAAAGTTAACCTATTTCTTAGAAATAAATCAAATCATATTAAAATAAATTTTAAAAACGAAAAATCCTTTGGTAAGCATTAAAAGGATGGTCTTCCAAATATAATTATTGGTTTTAATCTAATTTCTTTGATATTAAAATTTAATAATTATCTAAATAAATTAAAAATTATGATGTTACTTGATAATAATTAAAAAGCTTTTATAAATAAAGAAAATAACCTTTACCTGCTTTAGATAAGTTAATTTAAAATGTCAGATAAGTTTCTAGTAAACTTGGAATTATTTAAGCTTTAGGAAATAATGCTCTTCAATAACGACATTGGAAAAAAATTTTTAAATTACTTAATAAATAAGCAAATTTATCATTTTAAAAACCTTTTAAATTAAGTGAATTAATAAATTTTGGAATTATGAATTTTTAATAATAAATTAAATTTATTTCATTAACTGCAAGTGGATAAAAAAATATTAAGACATTTTTATAATAAATCAAAAATACTTGGGCATAAATGAAATTTACTGTTTTACCATATAGAGATCTTAAGTAAAGATATATTATTGGAGCAATCTAATAAATAAATACACAATTATAAGATGATTCTATGAGAATTCAAACAATGTTAGCTTCAAAACATGTTTCATAACTTAAATAATAAGTGTAATTATGGTAAAGAAAATTAAATAAAATTTCATAAATTATTGACTAATGGATAATATGCTAGAGACAATGGATGTATTTATAAAATATATTTTCAGCTTAAGATATTTAGAAATAGCTTTAGAGTTAAACAAAATAATTTCAATCTACTGATAAATTTTGGAGATAAATTATGTCTAGAACAAATAAAGTTAAAATTATTAATTAAATTTGTTCTTCTTAAAATCTAAAAAAAAAATTTATGAATGCAAATTAAACCCTTGATAGAGTACAAAAAAAATTAAACGATTATTTATAAAAAAAAAGAAGTGCATTTCCAAGATTTTATTTTCTTTCTGATAACTAATTACTTTAAATTTTATCACAAACAAGGAATGTTCAGGCAGTTTAGCCCCATCTTAAAAAATGATTTGATAATATTAATACAATAGAATTTACACCAGTAAAAAATAGCATATAAATTGTATCAATGATGTCAAATTAAAATTAAAAAGTTAAATTTTCTTAAAGTGTATATGCATAAGGAAATGTTTAATTTTGGTTATCAAAAATCTAATCAATGATGAGAAAAACTGTTTTTGATATTACAAAAAAAGCATTAAAAGAATATCCTTAAAATGCTCTGTAAAGAAAAAATTGGTTATTTAAATATCCAGCACAAAGTATTTTAACTGTTGATTAGATTATTTGGACCTTAAATATTTCTAATTCTATTAAAAAAATTTAATAAAATAGTAATCCTAATTCTTTAAATTAATTTCTTGATTTTTCAAAGGCTCAAATTAATAAAATGGTATAATTAGTAAGAGGATAACTTCTTCCACTTCAAAGAATTCTTATGTAAGCATTAATTGTACTAGATGTTCATGGAAGAGATGTTACAACTAACATGATTCAAAATAAAGTAAAAAATTAATCTGATTTTTAATGGAAAAAGCAATTAAGATATTACTTTTAATAATAGTAAAAATAAAATGTAATTATTAGACAAACAAATACTAAATTAACATATGGATATTAATATTTAGGAAATACTCCAAGATTAGTAATTACACCATTAACCGATAAGTGTAATATGACATTAACTGGGGCTCTACATTTATATTATGGAGGAAATCCTCAAGGTCCAGCAGGAACTGGAAAAACATAAACTACTAAAGATTTGTCTAAAGCATTGGCAATTCAATGAGTAGTATTTAATTGTTCTGATGGGTTAGATTATAAAATGATGGGAAGATTTTTTTCTGGATTAGCTCAAAGTGGTGCATGGAGTTGATTTGATTAATTTAATAGAATACATATCGAGGTTCTTTCTGTAATTGCTTAGCAAATATTAACAATTCAAAGAGCGATAAGGGCAAATGTCTAATAATTTGAATTTTAAGGAAGAATAATTCCTTTAAATAAAAGATTTGGAGTTTTTATTACAATGAATCCAGGATATGCTGGAAGAACTTAATTACCTGATAATTTAAAAGCATTATTCAGACCTATTTCTATGATGATTCCAGATTATGCAATGATTGCAGAAATTATTTTATTTTCCTAGGGATTTTCTACAGCATCTTCATTAGCAAGAAAAATGGTTTAGCTTTATAAACTATCAAGTTAACAATTATCTAAGCAAGATCATTATGACTTTGGAATGAGAGCAGTTAAGTCAGTTCTTGTTATGGCAGGCGCATTAAGAAGAAACGATTCAAACACTCCATAAGATATTGTATTAATTAGAGCAATGAGAGATTCAAATATTCCAAAATTTTTACAAAATGATTTACCATTATTTATGGGAATTATTAATGATTTATTTCCAGGAGTAGTTGTTCCAAATATTGATTATGGATCATTATAAGTATCTATTAGAAATTAATTGCATAAATAATAATTATAGCAACCTTCATAATTCATTAAAAAAATTGTTTAGATATTATAAACTTTGCTTGTTAGGCATGGAATTACAGTCGTAGGATAAACTGGCACAGGCAAGTCAACTTGAATACACATTCTAGCAAAAGCATTAACAAAATTACATTAATCTGATCCAACTGATCCTTGGCATTAGGTAGTAAACATATTTACATTAAATCCAAAAGCAATAACAATGAATCAACTTTTTGGGTGCACAGATATTAATACAAATGAATGGACTGATGGAATTGTTCCAAAATTAGTAAGAGATGCTGTATAAAGTGATACTCCAGCAAAAAAATGGATATTATTTGATGGACCAATAGATGCCTTATGGATTTAAAATATGAATACTGTATTAGATGATTCAAAAATGTTATGATTATCTAATGCTCAAAGAATTAAATTACCAAATACTTTAACAATGATGTTTTAAGTTCAAGATTTAAAACAAGCATCTCCTGCAACAGTTTCGAGATTAGGTGTAATATTTATTTAACCAATTCATTTAGGATGGGAACCTGTAATTTAAACTTGGTCTAAAAAAATGCAAAATTTATACTCCGAACAATAGAAACAAATTCAACTATTTCATAAGCATTTTAAAAAATTATGTGCTTAAACAATCCCTCATCTAAGATAATAAAATAGATAAATTATTCCATCTGTAGATGTTAATTTAATTCAAAGTTGTTTAAATTTATTTAATTCATTAGTTTTTAATTAAAATGTTGATTTTTCAAAAATACTTAATTTAGATAATTTTTTTTCATTTAATTTAATATTTTCATTTATTTGGTCTTTTGGAGCTAACATTCACTAAAGAAATAATAATAGAACAAAATTTAATCAATTTTTAAGATTTAAATTTGGTCCAATATATAGTGATTTTCCAGAATTAGGATAAATATATGACTATTTTGTTGATTCAAAAAATCAAAATTTATCATTTGAAAAATGGTAAACTTTAATACCTACTTTTAATTATCAAGCAAATATTCCATATTTTAAAATTTTAGTCCCAACTGTAGATACAATTAAATATAAATTTCTAATCTAAACATTATCTATTGGTCAAAAAAATATATTATTTATTGGATAAACCGGAGTGGGAAAATCTGTAATAATATTGGATTGATTAGGACAATTACCATAAAATTTAATAAATACATTTACTACTTTCTCTGCAAAAACTACAGCAAAAAATTTACAAGATTTGTTTGAAACAAAGCTTAATAGAAGAAGAAAAACTGTATTATAGCCTAACGCAGGGAAAAAAATGATATTTTTTATTGATGATGTAAACATGCCTCAATTAGACAAATATGGATCATAGCCTCCCTGATAATTATTAAGATAGACAATTGATCAAGGAGGATTTTATGATTTAAAAAAATTATTTTTAATATAGGTAAAATAAACAAATTTTATTTGTGCTTGTGCTACACCAGGTGGAGGAAGAAATAATGTATCTCCAAGATTATTTAGACATTTTAATATGTTTTGGATTCCATAATTAAGTTAGAATTCAATGTAATTAATATTTACAAGTATTTTAAGTGGATTTTTGTTAACAGGATAGAAAAAAAATCAATTATAAGAGATTGCTTCTCCAATAGTAAAAGCAAGTGTTTAAATTTACAATAAAATAAAAGATGAATTATTACCCACCCCTACAAAATGACATTATACTTTTAATTTACGAGATTTATCTAAAGTTATCCAAGGAATTATGTAGGTTGATCTTTAAACATTAAGATAAAAAGATTAGTTGATTAATTTATGGTAAAATTAAACAATCCGAGTATTTCGCGATAGATTAACTAATTAAAAAGATAACTAATGGTTTAATAATGGAATGAGCAATTTAATCAAAAAATATCTTGAAACAGATAAGCCGATTTAATAATTAGTAGATATAAATTATGCAAATTTTTTTAATGAAGATAAAACTTATTAAAAAATAATTGATTATGATAGTGTTGGAAAAAAATTAAATGATTATTTAAATATTTATAATTCACAAAATAGTAGTTCAAAAATGAATTTAGTTTTTTTTAAAGACGCTATTTCTCATATATGAAGAATTACAAGATTATTAAATCAAAGAAGAGGAAATTGTTGCTTAGTTGGAGTTGGAGGTTCTGGAAAAAGATCTATGGCCAAATTAGCGGCATCAATATGTAAAATTCAAATTTTTTCAATTTAGATAAATAAATCTTATAATGAACAAAAATTTAAAGAAGATATTAAAGGATTATTAAAAAGTGCAGGAGTTTAAAAAAAAATTACAATGTTTTTATTCTCGGATACTCAAATAATAAAATAAAGTTTTTTATAAGATATAAATAGCATATTAAATACTGGATAAGTTCCAAGCTTGATGCATCCAACAGAAGATATTCCAAATATAATAAATTAAGTAAAAATGGAAGCTAAATTAGATAAATAAAGTAACGATTAGATTATGCAATTTTTTGTTCATAGATGTAGAGACAATATTCATATTGTATTAACATTTAGTCCAGTAGGAGAGCAATTTAGAAATAGATGTAGACAATTTCCATCAATTATAAATTGATCAACTATTGATTGGTTTAATCAATGGCCATCATAAGCATTATTATCAGTTGCTAAAAAATCTTATTTAGAAAAATAAAAATTGGGATTGAAATAATATGTATAAAAATTAAGTCAACTTTCTGTTTAAATTCATAAATCTGTAATTTAAGCTTCTTAATAATTTTTTTTATAATTAAGAAGGAAAAATTACACAACTCCAAAATCGTATATTGATTTAATTGGTACATTTATTGATTTACTTACGTTTTCAAGGACGGAAATTCCAAAAAAAATAAGAAAATATAAAAATGGATTAAAAAGAATGAATGATTTAAATTAAAAAGTAGATAAAATGAAATAAGATTTAATTACTCTAGCACCAAAAATATCAGAAAAAGAATAATAAACACAAAATATGGTCAAAGACATATAAAAGAAACAAATAATTGCCTCATAAAAATAAAAAATATGAGAAAAATAATCTTCCTAAGCTTAGGTATTATTTGATAAAGTTAAAGTGATGAGTTAATAATGAAATCAAAAATTATAATAAGCTATGCCTATTTATAAAAGTGCATTATCAGCATTAAAAACATTAAATCAAAAAGATATAGGATAAATGAAATGATATCCAAATCCTCCAAAATAAATAGTTATTTTATTAAATTCTGTTTGATTATTATTAGGGGTAAAATAAACATGGTAATAAGCCAAAAAGCAAATGAATGATCCAAAATAATTTATATAAAAATTAGTTGATTTTGATAAAGATCATATTCCTCAAAAAATATTAACAAAATTGAATAAAACATATTTAAGTTAGTCTTGATTTTCTCCATAAATAATGGCTAAAAAATCATAGACTGCATAATCAATTTGAAAATGGGTATTAGCATTATCTAAATATTCTTAAGTATTTAAAATAGTACAGCCGTTGATGATTGATAAGTAAAAAGCAGAAGCTTAATTAGCGAAAGTTCAAAAAGCATTAGCATAAAAAAATGAGCAGTTACAAGATGTTAAAGATTAGTTGGCGATATTAAAACAAAATCATGCCGCAAATGCACGAAAATTATAATAATTAAAAGCAAAAAAATAATTAATATAAATTCAAAAAGGTAGAGCATAAAAATTAGTAAAAGGATTAGCTGATGAATCAGAAAGATGGTTAAAATAAGTAAAAGATTTATAATAAGATCAAATAAATTCATTAGGAAACATGATTTGATGAGGTGCAAGTATAGCATATATAGGTCCATTTAATTCTATATATAGAAATAAATTATTAACAAAATGGATAAAAAAATGAAAATAATTAGATATTCCTATATCAAAAGATTTTAGTTTACAAAAAATTTTGACATAACCTGTAAAAATAAGAGAATGGAATCAAAATTGATTGCCTACTGACAATTTTTCAATTGATAACGCAGTAATATCTTCAAATTCAAAAAAAAGATGGCCTCTAATGATAGATCCTCAAAGTCAAGGGAATAAATGGATAAGATTATCTTATCGAGATGAAAAATTACAAATTTTAAAATTAACCGATTCAAAATTGTCTCAATATTTAACAAATGGAATAAGAATGGGACAACCAGTATTATTATAAAATGTTGATTAAAAGCTGGATCCTTTATTATAACCAATATTACAAAAGCAAATATTTCAAATTGGTGGACAATGGAATTTAAAAATGGGTTAAGATATGATTCCATATAGTTTAGATTTTTTATTGTTTATTTCAACAAAATTATCAAATCCTCATTATTTACCAGATGTTTCAATTAATGTAACAATTATTAATTTTACTGTATCACCAAATGGATTATAAGATCAATTATTATCGGCTGTCGTTATTTTTGAGAAGCCATAATTATAATAATAAAAAGCAAAATTAGTTACGATGTTAAATGATTTTAAAAATTAATTAAAATAAATATAAAATAAAATATTAAAATTGGTGTCTTAAGCAGGTGATGATATATTAGATAATTAATAATTAATAAATACATTAGATTAGTCAAAAAAAACATCATTAATAATAAATTCAAAAATGAAGTAAGCATAATTAACATCAATAAAAATAAATCAAGCAAGATAACTATATAGATCTGTTGCTGTAAGAGGTTCGGTAATATATTTTGTAATTGCTGATATGTCATTAATTGATTCAATGTATCAATATTCTTTATAATATTTTATAAAATTATTTAATTTAAGAATATAGAAATCAAAAAAATCATAAAAATTAGAATAAAGACTTGAAATTTTAATATCAGATGTAACATAAAATATTTATATTAATATTTGTAGAGGATTATTTTAAAAAGATAAATTATTATTTTCATTTTTAATAGCAACATCTATATTAAGACAATGAAATAAAATAGAGCAAGCATAATGGAATTTTTTTTTAAGAGGATCTTTAAATGATTATTCATCATAAATAACTCCAGATGAAATGATTGAAAATCAAAATTGGCAACAATTTGTTGCTATAGAGGAAAGCCATTATAATTTTAGAGATATTTCAAAAACATTTAAAAGCAAATAAACTATGAAATTGTGGCAAAAGTTTCTAAAATCATAAAATCCTCAATAATTATAAATTCCAAATGATTACGAGCAAAATTGAACAAAATTTTAGAAATTAATGTTGTTAAAAGTTTTAAGAGAATAAAAGTTAATTTTTGGAGTAAAAAAATTAGTTAAATAATTTTTAGGATAAAAATTTATTTAAAGCCCTCCATTTGATTTATTAGGATCATTTAATGATTCCAATCCTTCAACACCAATTATATTTATTTTATCACCTGGAGCAGACCCAATACCATATTTAACAAATTTAGCAAATCAAAAATAAATGGATGGATCAAGATTAAAAATAATGTCATTAGGATAGGGACAAGGAAAAGCCGCAGAAATATTAATGTAAAATGCTGGAAAAAATGGATAATGGGTTTGATTACAAAATTGCCATTTAGCGGCAAGTTGGATGCCTGAATTGTAAAAATTACAATAAAAAATTATACCATAATAACTTCATATGGATTATAGATTATGGTTAACATCAATGCCATCAACAGATTTTCCTGTTTCAGTATTACAAAGTGGAATAAAATTAACAAATTAACCACCAAAAGGATTAAAATCAAATTTAAAAAGAACATTTAATGAAATAGATGAAAAATATTATGAATCTTGTTAAAATAAAAAAAAATAATTTAAAAAATTGTTATTTGCATTAGGATTTTTTCATGCAGTAATATTAGAAAGAAGAAAATTTGGAGCAATAGGATGGAATATTTCATATGAATGGATGGAATCTGATTTTTAAACATCAAAATAGCAATTAAAAATGTATTTATAATAATAGTAATAAATTCCTTATATTTCTTTAAATTATTTAATAGGATAAATTAATTATGGAGGTAGAGTAACTGATGATAAAGATGTTAGATTAATAAAAGCAATTTTAAAAACATATTTATAGCCTAAAATATTATAAGATAATTATAAATTATCAAATTTATAATTTTATTATATTCCAAAATAATAAAATTTATTAGATATAAAAAAATATATTAATTCATTACCATTAGATGATGATCCAAACGTTTTTGGATTACATTATAATTCAAATATAACATTTTAGTAGAAAACAGTAAAATAATTTAAAGATACAATATTAAGTATTTAGCCGAGAATTTCAGGGGGCAAATCAAGTATTTCTTCTTAATAAATTGTTGCGTCTATTGCAAAAGATTTTTTATCAAAGATTCCAAAATAATTAGATAAAAAAAAAGCAAACCCATAAACTTTTGCGATAACTGTGTAAAAGAAAATGATTTCTTTAGGTGTATTTATTGGACAATAAATCGATAGATTTAATAAGTTGATAAATATAATAATAAAATCTTTAGTAGAATTACAAAAAGCAATAAAAGGAGAAGTAGTAATGTCAATGGATTTATAAATGATGTTTAATGGATTTTTAGATAAAAAAGTTCCTTTAATATGGTAAAAAGTAGCATATCCTTGATTAAAACCGTTAGCTTCATGGATGGTAGATTTTTTATTAAGAATATAATTTATTAGTAAATGGTTATATCAAGGTCCTCCTATTTGATTTTGGGTACCTTGATTTTTCTTTCCTCAAGGATTTATGACCGCAACTTTACAAACATATGCAAGAAATTAAAAAAAGCCAATTGATACTTTAAAATTTAAAACAACTGTATTATCACAATAAAAATAAAAAGTAACAAAAAGTGCAGAAATAGGAGTAAATATATATGGTTTATTTTTACAAGGCGCAAGCTGGAATAACCAAACTTATATGCTCGATGATCCAATAAAAGGTCAATTATTTATGTAAATACCTGTTTTAATTTTATAACCCGTAGATATATCATATAATTTTAAAGAGAATGAATATCAATGTCCTTTGTATAAAACTAGTTTAAGAGCAGGTGAATTGAGTACTACAGGGCATTCGACAAATTTTGTTTTATATTTAAATTTTCCATCATAAAAGACAGAAGATTTTTGGATTAGAAAAGGAGTTGCAACATTATGCCAACTTAATGATTAAAACAAATTAATATTTACTATATTAATTATGTAATTTTAAATAAAATAATTTAAAAATTAATTTTAAATTAAATTGTTTTTGTAATTCATTTATTTGGGGTTTTGGGGTTTTGGGGTTTTGGGG
>Ga0208968_1001526_pt1 | contig 12412 bp, 9 predicted proteins | sample RifOxyA3_FD_184031 | JGI IMG/M metagenome (GOLD analysis project Ga0208968, IMG submission 184031) | Groundwater microbial communities from Rifle, Colorado - Rifle Oxygen_injection A3 (SPAdes) | ecosystem: Environmental > Aquatic > Deep subsurface > Groundwater | place: Rifle, Colorado, United...
AGATTAAAAAGACCGAACATGGAAAATTATTTTGAAAAACAGTTTGAGCTAAGGTATTTTCCTGTTTTCGTCACTTTTTTTTGATGATTTTTTATTTGCCTGTAATAGAGTAAAATAGGATCAAAATATTTTGAATTTGGGTGTCCCGTAGCTATTTTTGGTGGATGTTTGTTCGGCGCAAGGCAAATAAGACAGGAACGATCAGTATCCAGGTTATAGACAAAAGTAAAGGGTACTATCGGGTAATCAAAAGCTTTGGGGCTGGAAGTACCGAAGCAGAAGTTGTCCGTTTGGAAGAAAAGGCCCGCCAATATATACGGGAACTGACGGGAACGAACAGGTCTCTTTTCGAAGATGAGGATGAAGTGAAACTTGAAAACTTTCTCTCAACTATTTCCAACGCTCAAATACAAGTAATTGGACCAGAACTGATATTCGGAACGCTTTATGATCGTGTGGGCTATGGACGTATCGACAACGAACTTTTCAGGCATCTGGTCATTACCAGGTTGTTTAATCCGGGGAGCAAACTCAAGACCATCGATTACCTGTTGCGTTATCAGGGCGTTGCCCACGACATCAGTAAAATATACCGTTTCCTGGACAATCTGTGCTTGCGCAAAGATCAAAAAAAGGGGGAAAACACCGGGGAAGAAAAAAACGGCATAAAAAAGCAGGTTGAAGAAATCTCATATTCCCATACGCTGCGTGTGCTGGGGGGCAGGATTGATGTAGTCTTCTACGATATGACAACGCTTTATTTTGAATCAAGCGATGAAGACGATCTACGGAAAACAGGTTTTTCAAAGGATGGCAAACACCAATGCCCCCAGATTTTCCTCGGACTATTGGTTGGACATGGCGGGAACCCCATCGGATATGAACTGTTCGAAGGTAATATTTTCGAGGGAGATACTTTCATTCCGGTACTGCAACATATGGAGCAACGGTTTAACCTTGGCAAACCTGTGGTAATTGCTGATGCCGGGCTGTTGTCAAAGAAAAATACTTTGTCATTGGAGGCCAATGGCTACCAGTATATCCTTGGCGCACGACCCAAGAACGAAAGCGGCACCATCAAACAAAAAATCCTTGCCTTTGATTTAAAAAACGGAGATGTACGGGTAATCAAAAAAACAGGAAAAACGCGCCTGGTTCTATCGAGAACGGATAAACGTGCGGCCAAAGATGCCCACAACCGAAAACGAGGACTCGACCGGTTGACCAAACGCCTGAACAGCGGAAAACTGACCAAATCCAATATCAACAATAAAGGATATAACAAGTATTTAAAGATGGAAGGAAAAGTGACCATTTCGATTGATTTGGAGAAGTTCCATGCCGATGCAGCCTGGGACGGGATCAAAGCATATCTTACCAACACCAGCCTTCCTGCCAAGAAGGTGATCGCAAATTACAGAAATTTATGGTTTATAGAGCGTGCTTTCCGAATGAACAAGACCGATCTTCGGATACGTCCCATTTTCCATCGGTTATACAATCGAATTGAAGCCCATATTTGTATATGCTTCACGGCCTATTCAATAATGCTCGAACTGGAAAGGTTGCTCAAAGCAAAAAAATCAGGCATAAGTCTGAAACGGGCACAGGAAATAACGCATAATATGTACCAGGTCATTTATCAACTGCCGAAGTCGAAAGATACAAAAACCCAAATATTGAAAATGGATCGGGAGCAACAGGAGCTATATGACATAATATTTACATAAATAGCAGATCCCTAAATTTCTGGGTGTCCCATTGACGAAAACAGGAGAATGCCGGACACTTTTTTAAGTCCTAATTTGTAACCGGTTATAAAATATCATGAAGTCAACCACCGGAAAACTGACAGGACGACAAATGAATTCTGCCCAAAACTGAAATAAAATCTGTTGTTTACACAATAAAATAATATTCGCTTCATATTCAGGTGACTAATTTTCTATTATTTTGGTCAAATTTTGCGAAAAATGTTGATTGATACCCATTCTCATATTTATTCGACCGACTTCATTCACGACCGTGATGAAATCATTCAGCGGGCTTATTCCAACGATGTCAGGAAAATTATTCTTCCCAATATTGACAGTTCTTCGGTAAAAAATCTGCTCGATATGGTTGATTCCTATCCGCACATTTGTATTCCGCTGATGGGACTGCATCCGACTTCGGTGAATCACGATTATCAGGAAGAATTACAGCTGGTCGAATACTGGCTGAAAAAACGGAAGTTTTATGGTATCGGAGAAATTGGGATCGATTTATACTGGGAAACCTCATTTCTGGAGGAACAAACCCAGGCATTCCGTTTTCAACTTAATCTTGCCCATGAATACCAGTTACCGGTGGTCATTCATGTCCGCGATTCGTTTGACGAAGTATATAATGTATTGCTGGAAGAAAAAGATAAAAACCTGACGGGTGTCTTTCATAGTTTCACCGGAACACTGGAACAGGCACAATTGGTTATTGATCTTGGATTTAAAATTGGTGTTAACGGAATTATAACCTTCAAAAAAAGCGGATTGGACGAGGTAATCAGCAAGATTGACACCTCTCACATTATTCTCGAAACCGATTCTCCGTATTTGACACCTGTTCCTTTTCGCGGAAAACGAAATGAAAGTTCATATCTTGTACATATTGCGCAAAAAATTGCCGAACTTCACCACATGACAGTTGGTGAAATTGCAAAAATTACCACTGAAAACGCCCGGAAACTATTTGGAATTTAAGTATCCATCAGTCAATAAGCAAATTAAAAAGTGGAAAACAAGCCATCAATTCTCATTATTTATACCGGTGGCACCATCGGAATGGTTCAAAAGGCAAACAACGGAATTCTTGTTCCGGTTAAATTTGACCAAATTCAGGAAGAAGTTCCGGATCTCAACCGTCTGGGATATAATCTTCAGGTAGTAACATTCACTCCACCCATCGATTCATCAAACATGACCCCGGCCATCTGGGTGAAAATAGCCAGTACCATAGAACGGAATTACAGCAAGTACGATGGATTTGTAATTTTGCACGGTACCGATACCATGGCCTACACTGCTTCAGCGCTAAGCTACATGTTTGAAAACCTCGACAAACCAATTGTTTTGACCGGATCACAGCTCCCGATCGGCATATTGAGGACTGATGGTAAGGAAAACCTGATTACCTCGATACAGATAGCAGCAGCAAAAAGAAACGGCAAAGCCATCGTTCCGGAGGTCTGTGTGTATTTCAATTCAAAACTATTTCGGGGCAACCGCATATCGAAAAGACATGCCGATGACTTCAGCGCTTTTTCCTCCGTTAATTATCCCGCACTTGCCAACGCCGGAGTTGAAATAAAGTTTTTTCAGGAGAATATCCACCGTTCTGTGCTCAAAGGAATATTGAAAGTAAGGACTCATTTCGATGAAAATGTGGTCATTTTAAAAATATTTCCGGGCATTGGCCGGATGGTTTTTGAAAATATACTGAATATTCCCGGCCTGAAAGGAGTCGTTTTGGAATCATTTGGATCGGGCAACATCCCTACCTCCCGGTGGATGATCAGTCAGATAAAAAGCGCAATTAAACGAAAAATAATATTTCTGAATGTTACTCAATGTCAGGGCGGTGCAGTTAAAATGGGCCAGTATGAAACCAGTTCTGAATTGTTAAGTGCAGGTGTGGTAAGTGGTAAAGATATGACGACAGAAGCAGCGATTACCAAGCTGATGTTCCTGTTGGGACAAGGATTGGAACATGAAGAAATCAAGATACATTTAAATAAAAGTTTGATTGGAGAAATTAGTGAATAGCTTTTATTGTTGTTGTATTTTTTTTCGTAATTTGCAGCCCTGAAAAATAGAGTGCCAGAAGAGTATTGGAGAGATGCAGGAGCGGCTTAACTGGCACGCCTGGAAAGCGTGTGTACCTCAAAAGGGTACCGAGGGTTCGAATCCCTCTCTCTCCGCTTTCAAAAATTGGTCTTGTAAATATTGAAATTATTTTAAGTTCATCCTTAAATTTGTAAAAACCACTTAGTAAGCATTTAATACTGAACAAATTAAATAACAATAAATAAATAAAACTTAAAAATTCAGAAGATTTACTAATTAAAATTTAAAACCAAGATGAAAAAACTATTTGCGTTAATAGCAGTTCTATGTATGCTGTTTGTTACAGCATCAACCAGTGTAGTCGCTCAGGACAATGCAGCCCCGGCAGCAACTGAGGTACAAAAAGCTGAACCAGCAGCTCCGGCAGTAGTTGCTGATGCTGAGGAAAAAGCAGCAGTTCAGGCAGAAGGTGGAAAGTCTCTTCACAGTGCGTTGAAACAGAAATTTATTGAAGGGGGCCCGGGCTTCATGTCTTCAATTCTTGTTGCTTTGATTTTAGGTCTTGCCCTTTCTATTGAAAGAGTTGTTTATCTGAACCTTGCTACCAGCAACAACAAAAAATTACTTGTTAAAATTGAAGATGCATTAAATACCGGTGGTATCGAAGCTGCAAAAGAAGTTTGCCGTAACGAACGTGGACCAGTTGCAAGTATTTTCTATCAGGGACTGGATCGTTCACACGAAGGACTGGATGTTGTAGAAAAAACAGTTGTTGCCTATGGTGGCGTTCAGGCTGGCCTACTTGAAAAAGGTTTGAGCTGGATCGCTCTGTTCATAGCTCTTGGACCAATGCTTGGTTTCATGGGAACAGTTATCGGTATGATCGGTGCTTTCGACGCTATCGAGGTTGCAGGTGATATCAGCCCGACATTGGTTGCCAGTGGTATCAAAGTCGCTTTGATCACAACTGTATTCGGACTTGTTGTTGCTATGATACTTCAGGTATTCTACAACTACTGTGTATCAAAAATTGACGGTATTGTTAACAGCATGGAAGATGCTTCAATTTCATTGATTGACATCCTGGTAAAATACAATTCTAAAAAATAAATAATCCTATGAAATTTGCTAAAATAACAACAATAATGTTATGGGTATTTCTGGGCATTACTGTATTTCTTGTAATTTCGCTGTTATCCAACCTTAACGAAAATGTTTTGGATCCAAGTATGGACACTTGGGTTAACGTGAATTTATTCTGGGCATATATATTGTTCGGCATAGCCATTGCTGCTGCATTAATATTGGAATTCGCAAATACTATCACCGACAAAAAAGCAACAAAAAGTGCACTTATTGCAATTGCATTTTTAGGTTCGGTAGTCTTAATTGCCTATTTGTTTTCTGACAGTAGTATCCCGAAATTCTATGGAGTTGAAAAATTCATTGAAGCTGGAGATTTAACTCCCAATGTATCCAAATGGATTGGAACCGGCTTGATTGCTACATACATTTTGAGCGGACTTGCTGTAATCGGGATTATCTGGTCTTCCATATCCAGTATTTTTAGATAACCAGCGGTTTTAAAATCGCAGAAAAAAAACGATATGAGAAAAACACCTGAAATACCTTCTGCATCAATGGCCGACATTGCCTTCATGTTGCTTATCTTCTTCCTGGTTGCTACAACCATGGACGTTGATAGTGGATTGGAGCGTGTATTGCCACAAATGCCGCCTGAAGTACAGGAAGATACGCCTCCAATTAAAGAACGAAATGTTTTTTCAGTTCTTCTGGATCAATATGACCGTTTGATGGTTGAGGGTGAAATCATTCGAGTTGAAGATCTTCGGGCAAAGGCCAAAGAATTCATGACAAATCCACGTAACCTCGAAACTTTACCGGAAACGAAAGCTACAGAAATTCCGTTAATTGGCAATTTTGAGGTAACAAAAGGAGTTATTTCACTACGTAACGACCATGGAACCCAATACGGAACGTATATATCTGTTCAAAACGAGTTGGTAGCAGCCGTAAATGAATTAAGAGACGAATTTGCTTCGGCAAAATTTGGAAAAACTTATGCCAATTGTACCAACGAACAAAGAGAAGCTATTCGTGAAGCAATTCCATCAAGAATCTCTGAAGCTGAACCTAAAATGGTAGGAGGGAAGAAATAATATGTCAAAATTTAGAAAAAGTAATGCTAAAGAAACGCCGGCAGTTTCAACTGCTTCGTTGCCTGATATTGTTTTCATGTTACTATTCTTCTTCATGGTTACTACAACCATGAGAGAAGTGACATTGAAAGTAAGAACGACCTTGCCTTCAGCTACAGAACTTTCCAAACTGGAAAAAAAATCATTGGTTAGCTATATTTATGTTGGCCCGCCACAGAAACAATATACAAAAATGTTCGGTACTGAACCTCGTATTCAGCTAAACGATGTTTTTGCAAAAGTTTCTGACATTCCTGATTTTATTCTTGCTGAACGCGCTGCCAGAGATGAAGCTGAAATTCCATTTATGGTAACTTCATTAAAGGTGGATGAATTCACAAAAATGCAAATCGTTGGTGAGATTAAAACGGAATTGCGTAAAGCTGCGGCTTTGCACATAAACTATTCTTCTCGCAAGCCAATAGCAAAAAATTAAAAATAATAAAACCTGTTTTAAAGGGAAGTTAGCAATGACTTCCCTTTATTTTTGTCTATTATTTAAACATTTCCACATAAACCAATCACATTAAAATCAGTAGTTTCCATCCTCCCGATTACGTTGCGGGTGCTAAAAAATGCGTTACTTTGTACCGTTACAATTTATTTTATTCGTTTTATGAAATTTGATGACTACCGCATTTCTCCTGAAATAAAGAGAAACCTCCTGGAATCAGGCTTTCGCCGCCCAACCGACATTCAATACAAAGCCATTACTCCAATTCTGAAAGGAGATGATGTGTTGGCCATTGCACAAACAGGTACCGGAAAAACTGCGGCCTTTGCCATTCCTGTAATCGACATTATTCATCAACTGAAAAGCAGCAGCCGCAGCGACTATATTTACTGTTTGGTGATGGTCCCGACCCGCGAACTTGCACTTCAAATTACCGGAGTATTCCAAACCATCGGCCAGCACACAAGGGTTAAAACAGCTTGCGTATTCGGTGGCGTAGATCAGGATCCACAGATTTCGACACTAAAACATGGAATAGATATCCTTGTAGCAACACCCGGACGAATGTTTGACCTGGTCAGTCAGGGGCATGTTCTCCTCGACAAAATACAGATTCTAGTTTTGGACGAAGCTGACCACATGCTTGCTCTTGGATTTATTAAAGACATCCGGCAATTGATTCACAACCTACCCAAAAACAGGCAAACTCTTTTCTTTTCGGCAACCATCAATCCTGAAATTAAAGAATTGGCCTATTCTCTGGTAACAAATCCAATCAGAATAGAAATTTCGCCCAAGAATCCGGTAGCAAAAAATGTAACTCATTCAGTGGCAATGATTGACATGGATGACAAACGCTTTTTCCTGGAACGCCTGGTGAAGGAAAAACCTGATTCAAAGATTTTGGTTTTTGTCAGAACAAAAGTCAGGGCAGAAAGAGTTTTCAAAGCAATGGAAAGAGTTGAAATTAAAAGCCTAACCATTCACGGCGATAAAGAGCAAAAAGACCGGATCGATGTATTGAACCGTTTTAAATCAGGAGAAGTAAAAGTGCTGATTGCCACCGATGTAAGCGCAAGGGGAATTGACATTCCGGATGTGGACTATGTCATCAATTACGATTTGCCTCAAGTTGCAGAGAATTACGTTCACCGCGTTGGACGAACAGGACGCGGTGTAAAAAAAGGATTGGCTGTATCGTTTTGCAGTCCTGAAGAAAAACCTGTTTTGGACGAAATCGAAACTTTCCTTGACCAGAAAGTGAAGGTTCTGATCATCGACAAAGAAGAATATACTGCCACTGTCGATTTGTCGGAAGATAATCCGAACGATTGGAAATCGCTGATGATAGAAGAAGCGAATAGCAAGAAATCACCAAAGAAGAAGAAAAAATAGAATTGAAAATATTCCAACTAGTAAAAACATCCTTCCGGTTTAACCGCGAAGGATGTTTTTTTTAGTACCTCCCATTGCGGAATATTTGCAATATTATAAAATAACCTAAAATAGCATTTGCTTGAATTATTATATACTTTTTTAATATAACCACGATATTTTAAAGGCTATTTTTAAATTAATTGTAAATTTATAATCAATTACCTATATTTTTATCACAACATTTCATTTTTTATATATTTTTGCTACATGAATATTTCAAAAATAAAAAGACAATAACAAAAACATAAACGATTAAATTTTTAAGATTATGGCACAATTCAGATTTAGAGCTCTTGAAGAAGTTCTTACAAGAAAACCTATTGAAGTTAAACGCGAAGAGAACCTCGTTTCTGACTTTTATGGTATGAATGTTTTCGATCGTCCAAAAATGAAGAAATATCTTTCGAAAGAAGCATTCAAAGCAGTAATCGATGCCGTTGACAATGGAACTCCCATCGACCGCAAAATGGCAGATCAGGTAGCCCAGGGGATGAAATCATGGGCCCTCGAAAACGGAGCCACCCACCTCACTCACTGGTTTCATCCATTGACCGACGGTACGGCAGAAAAGCATGATGCATTTGTTGTTCATGGCGAAAACGGCGGCGTTGTTGAAGCTTTATCAGGATCAATGCTTTCACAACAGGAGCCAGATGCTTCTTCTTTCCCAAGCGGAGGTATCCGTCAGACTTTTGAAGCCCGTGGTTATACCGCATGGGATCCATCTTCACCTGCATTCATTGTTGACAATACATTGACAATCCCAACAATATTTATTTCATATACCGGCGAAGCGCTTGATTATAAAACTCCATTGCTAAGGGCAATCGCTGCTGTTGACAAAGCCGCCACAGAAGTTTGCCAGATGTTCGACAAAAATGTTGCAAAAGTAAATGCAAACCTTGGATGGGAACAGGAATACTTCCTGGTTGACGAAGCTTTATTTATGGCCCGCCCCGATTTGATGCTGACCGGACGTACTTTGATGGGACACTCTGCCTCGAAAGATCAGCAGTTGGACGATCATTATTTCAGTTCAATTCCAACCCGTGTTTTCCGTTTCATGGAAGATCTGGAAAATGAAGCTTTCAAATTGGGTATTCCGGTAAAAACCCGTCACAACGAGGTTGCTCCAAACCAGTTTGAACTTGCCCCCATTTACGAAGAATTGAATCTGGCCAACGATCACAACCAGATGATCATGGATTTGATGAAAAAAATTGCCCGTCGTCACAATTTTGCAGTTCTTTTTCACGAAAAACCATTTGCCGGAATCAACGGTTCAGGAAAACACAACAACTGGTCATTGTCAACCGATACCGGTGTAAACTTATTTTCTCCGGGTAAAAACCCAAAATCTAATTTACAATTCCTGACTTTCGTTATCAACACACTGAAAGCATTGTATGTAAACCAGGATATGTTGCGTGCCAGCATTCTTACAGCTCCAAACACACACCGTTTGGGCGCAAACGAAGCTCCTCCTGCAATCATTTCGGCTTTCCTTGGTACTGAAATTTCCAAGATGCTCGATTTGATGGAAGTTGCTGTAGTTGACCGCAAAATGACTCCGGACGAAAAAACTGCATTGAAATTAAATATCGGTCGTATTCCAGAAATTATTCTTGACAACACCGACCGTAACCGTACCTCACCATTTGCATTTACAGGAAACCGTTTCGAGTTCCGCGCCGTGGGTTCATCTGCAAACTGTGCTTCTGCAATGATTGCGCTAAATACTGCCGTTGCCGATCAGCTTGTTAAATTTAAAATCGAAGTTGATGCATTGGTCGAAGGTGGAGTTAAAAAAGACGAGGCCATCTTCCAGGTATTGAAAAAACTAATCATCGAATCTAAACCAATCCGATTTGATGGCAACGGTTACAGCGAAGAATGGAGAATTGAAGCAGCACGTCGCGGTTTGACCAATATTACCAGTGTGCCAACTGCATTGGAAGCTTTGCACGACAAACGTGTTATTGAAATGTATGGGAAGGCCGGTGTTTTAAGCCCACGTGAAATCGAAGGCCGTATCGAAGTAGAACTGGAAAAATACACCAAGAAAATTCAGATTGAATCACGCGTTTTGGGCGATTTGGCAATCAACCACATTGTTCCAACAGCCGTTCAGTATCAGTCGATGTTGCTCGAAAATGTTAAAAACCTGAAGATTGTTTTCAGCGACGAAGAATACAAATCATTGGCTGAAGGCCGTATTGAACTGATCAGGGAAATTGGTGGTCATGTTTCATCAATCAAAGCCAAAGTGAAAGAGATGATTGAAGCCCGTAAAGTTGCCAATATCATTGAAACTGAAAAGGAAAAAACCTATGCATACGAAAAAAGTGTAAGACCTTATCTGGATGACATTCGTTATCACATTGACAAACTCGAACTGATTGTTGACAACGAGCTTTGGCCATTGCCAAAATACAGGGAATTACTATTCGTTAAATAGTTTTTACAACCTATAAATTCAAAGGCTTCCGTAATTCGCGGAAGCCTTTTTTATTTACTGAATTATCCACCTTCGCCCAATCCGACAATTTTTCAGTATCAATTCCGTTCCCCTTAAGCCGAAAAGAGTAATTTCGGACTTTCTTAGTTTTAAGTACATGAAAATTAAATTCCTGATATTGATTGCAGTCGCGATTTTGGGTTCGGCTTGTTCGGTAACCAAACTGATTTCGGATGCGGATGCCTCTTTTTCAAGAAAAGAATTTTTCGATGCTGCGGAAAAATTCAGGCTGGCCAATCAAAAAGTAAAAGACAAAACAATCAAATCCTCACTTTATTTCAAGCTTGCCGAAAGTTACCGCCAATCGGGTGATTATACGAAAGCGGCTGTTTGGTACCGGAATGCAATTCGTTCAGGGTGCAAAGATGCGACGCTTGAAATGCGATATGCCGATGCTTTGCGTGGCGCCGGAAAACCTGATGAAGCCAAACTTATTTATGAAACTGAACTGAAAAAAGATTCAAAAAATATACAAGCCATCTATGGAATGGAATCCATTCGCCGAATTCAGGAATGGAAAGAAGTTCCTGAACTTTACATCGTTGAAAACCTTAAAACAATCAATTCAGCATCCAACGATATCGCCGTTCAAATCAATCCTGAATCAGAAAAGTCCATCTTTATAAAATCGTCACGCGAAGAAGTTCCAAACAAAAAGATCAACCCGGTTACCGGACAAAAATTCGCTGATTTCTTCCAATCAGTTTACGATACCGTCAAGAAGCGATGGACACTTCCTGAACTTTTAAAAGAACCCGGTTTCCTGAATTCAACCGAAGAAGAATTATTCCTGAATTTCAGTTCATCCAAAGAATTGCTCTTTTTTTCAAGATCGGTTTCCGGGGCAGGTCAGCAGGCGACCAGCCAAATTCTTTTTATTCAGAAAAACAACGGGCAATGGACAAGCCCTGCTCCACTAGCATTCACCGCCGATGGAGCGGAATATCTTCAACCAATGATCACCGAAAACGGCAAAACACTTTGGTTCGCATCTGACCGGACTGGAGGTTTTGGCGGATTTGACATCTGGAAATCAGAAATAACCAACTCAGGCGTTTTTTCGGAACCAATCAATGCCGGTGCTGAAATTAATACTTCCGGAAGTGAATTGTATCCATTCGAAAAACCCAATGGCTACTTCTATTTCTCCTCCGATTTTCATCCGGGATGGGGTGGATTCGACATTTTTCAGGCACAGAAATCGGGAGGAAAATGGCAAATCGAACAACTTCCCCCACCTGTCAACTCACCCGCAGACGATTTGGCCATTCAGTTTTTGGGCAACCTTGAAAAAGGTTTTTTTACTTCGAATAGAAAAGGCAGCCGCGGCACAGACATTTATTCATTCTATCTCCCGCCAAAATTATTTCAGTGTTTTGGCAAGATTCACGACAGCGAGACCGACTCGATCCTTCCAGATGTAAACATCCGGATTGTTGGTTCTGATGGTAGTTCACAAAAAATAAGATCGGTAAACGGCAGGTTTCAGGCCAGTTTAAATCCTGAAAGCGATTATGCGATCGTAGTTTTTGCCAATGGCTATCTCAACGCGCAAGCAAAAGTGTCAACCCGCGGGCTTCGCGAAGCCAAAGAGTTTGAAGTCGATATCAAACCAATTCCAACCAATAAACCCATCCGGATCGATAACATCAACTACGAATTGGGGAAATGGGACTTACTCCCGCAAGCAAAAACATCGCTCGACAAATTGGTTGAACTTCTGAAATTAAATCCGGAGGCGATGATCGAACTTTCTGCCCACACCGATGACATTGGCGATGAGCAATTCAATCTGGAACTTTCGGAAAAACGTGCGGCATCTGTTGTGCAATACCTGGGAGAAAAAGGCATTCAGGATAAAAACCTGAATGCCAAAGGATATGGAGAATCTGTGCCTCTGAAGATAAATGCAAAGCTGAACCGGCAATACGAATTTCTAAATGAAGGTGATGTTTTAGATTCA
>Ga0208968_1001529_pt1 | contig 12403 bp, 12 predicted proteins | sample RifOxyA3_FD_184031 | JGI IMG/M metagenome (GOLD analysis project Ga0208968, IMG submission 184031) | Groundwater microbial communities from Rifle, Colorado - Rifle Oxygen_injection A3 (SPAdes) | ecosystem: Environmental > Aquatic > Deep subsurface > Groundwater | place: Rifle, Colorado, United...
TTTCAGGTTCGCGCATCGGTGCAGCTTTTGCCATGCCACTGGTCGCCTGGCTGATTAAGGAAATTGGGTGGCGACATACCTTTTTAGTTTTTGGCATGTTTGGAATCCTTTACGGAGTGCTTTGGTATCTTTTATTCCGGGATAAACCCGAAAATGCACGGTTCATCGGAACTGATGAAGTCAAATTTATTCAGGAAACCCGTCAGCAATCAGAATCCGGAGTAAAAAAAACTCTTTCGCTAAGCTCCATTTTCAAATCGTCCACCATGTGGAAAACAATGGTTCAATACATAAGCAGCAATTTCACGTTCTACTTCTCGCTTACTTGGATGTATCCCTACATCCAGGAGCGATTCCAGCTTGGATTGGTCGAAGCGGGTTTTTATACCTCCATTCCATTAATTGCTGGTGCAGTTGGGAATTGGCTGGCGGGTATTCTTGTCGATGCCATATACCGTAATGGGAAATGGAAACTTTCGCGCCGTTTACCAGCGATCATCGGATTTGCCCTTTCTGCCGTTGGTATGATCATGGTAACACAAGTTTCTTCGCCTGTACTTTCAGTTGCATTTATGGCGCTGGCCGTATTTGGCGCCGATATGACTTTGAGCCCATCATGGGCATTCTGTATCGACATAGGAAAAGAAAATGCAGGAGTGGTGTCGGGTACTATGAACATGGCAGGAAACCTGGGAGCCTTTGTTACCATCATTGCTTTTCCGTACCTCTTTCAATGGACCAATCGCTACGAACCCTTTTTCTTTATCTGTGCCGGATTAAGCCTTATTGCCATCGTAATGTGGTCAACTATGAATCCTGAAAAATCAATTAATTAAATCAACCAAAATTTTTTAACATGAAAATTCGCCCTTTAATTTCAGTTTTAACGGTAATATGCTTTTTTTCGATTTCTACCGAATCCATTGCCTCGACCAAAAAATCACCAAAAAATATCGTCAGTATCGAAGGCGAAAAGTTCCTGATTAACGGACAGCCAACTTACAAAGGTCGCACCTGGCAAGGCTACCCGATAGAAGGCCTGCTGATGAACTCGCGCATGGTTCAGGGTGTTTTTGATGATTTGAATCCAGAAACCGTTGATAAATGGAAGTACCCGGATACCCGGAAATGGGATGCCGACCGCAATACCAATGAATTTATATCAGCAATGGATGAATGGTATGCTAAAGGCTTGCTCGCTTTCAATATTAACTTTCAGGGTGGAAGTCCAGAAGGTTATTCAAAGTCTCAACCGTGGGAAAATAATGCTTTTGAACCGGACGGAACACTTCGCCCAGCCTATGTAAAAAGGATGGAACGCATTATTGACAAAGCCAACAAATTGAGAATGGTTGTAAACCTTGGTATCTTTTATTTCGGGCAGGACCAACGACTTAAGGATGAAAAAGCAGTAATTGCTGCGGTTGATAACACCGTGGCATGGATCCTGAAAAAGAAATATAAAAACATCCTGCTTGAGGTAGCAAATGAGTGTAACAATAATGCATATGATCACCCGATTATTGGACAGGACCGTATACACGAATTAATAATTAGAATCAAGAAAAATGCCCCTAAATTATTGGTTTCCACAAGTTTTAATGGAAACACTATTCCTCCGGATAAAGTGGTTGAGGTTTCGGACTATGTATTGATTCATGGAAATGGGGTTAGCGATCCAAAACGTATTAAGGAAATGGTTAAAGAGGTAAAGGCATTGCCATCCTATCGTCCAATGCCAATCGTGTTTAACGAAGACGACCATTTCGATTTTGATATGCCGTCGAACAATTTCGTTGAAGCTGTAAAGGCTTATGCATCATGGGGATATTTCGACTTTCGTTTCAAAGGTGAAACTTCCTTTGACGAAGGGTATCAGTCTGTACCGGTAAACTGGGGAATCAGTTCGCCACGCAAAAAAGGTTTTTTTGATAAATTAGAAGAAATAACTGGAGGACTTAAATAATGAAACTCGCATTAAACACACTGGTATACGAAGTTGGAGACAGGGGGCCGGAAGAATCATTGCGGAGTGCTGCAAAATTTGGTTTTAAATACATCGAATATGCCGGTATCCGGAAAGGGAACCCGCTGACCATGACAACTGATCAGAAAAAAGAAGTCGTCAGGATAGCCAAAGGCGAAGGGTTGATCAATACCCAAATGCTGATGGTTGCTACTAAAGACACCGCCCACCCCAATCCGCAAAAGCGCGATGCTGTGTTCGACTACATGAAAGCCTGCGCCGAATACCAGAAAGACCTGGGCGGCCGTCAACTACTTGTCTGTTGGGGCGGTGGATTGTATGAACTTGGCACAAGCCCTGAAAAATCATGGGCTTACATGGTCGAAAATGTAGGCCGTTTTGCTGAATACTGTCTGAAGGAAAATATGTTGGTAGGTATCGAACTCGATCCTCATGTGTACTTCATTTGCAATAACACCCACAAACTGGCCAAAGCGATGGAGGACATCAATCTGCCCAACCTCTACCCGAATGTGGATGTGGGGCACCTGGCAATCACCCGCGAAGATCCGGTTCAGCTTGAAAAACTGAAACACCGCCTGTTGCATGTTCACCTCAGCGAAACGAAATCGTTCGACCACACCAACAGTATTTTGGGCAGCGGAGTGGTAGATTTCAAAGCCTATATTGATAAACTCATTGAGCTTGGCATCGAAGAAAATTGCCTGAAATATGGCGAACCCTGTGTGGCAGGTATTGAAATGGGCAGTGAAGCCAGTGGCGGTTTTGTTGAAAATCCGGATATGTGGGTGGAAGAAAGCCTGAAATATCTGGCGGAAATTTTGCCAGAATTGAAAATGAGATAAAAACAAATAACCAATATAGTCACATAGGACACAAAAGATCTATATTTTCAATGTGAACTTGGTGGCTAGTGGTTCAAAACAAAAAGAAAATGAAAATTTGTATCGACTGCGATGACGCAGCAGTAAACCTTAAAAAAGTGCTTTTTCATCATTTGATAAGTAAAGGAATCGATATTACAGATTTGGATTACAGTGCTTCGAAAGAGGGAGCAATGTACCCTGAAATTGGCTACAATCTGGCCAAAGAAATTCAGGCCGGAAACTATGACCGGGGAATCAGCATTTGTGGAACCGGACTCGGAATGGCCATGATTGCCAATAAAGTTGAAGGTGTTTATGCCGGAGTTTGTCACGATGTATTTTCGGCCGAACGACTTCGTAAAAGCAATGATGCCCAAATTATCACCATGGGCGAACGGGTCATTGGTACTGAACTGGCGAAAACCATCATCGATGCCTGGTTACTTTCTGATTTTCAGGGAGGTGGCTCAACGGCCAAAGTACAACAAATGAGAGAACTTGAACAAAAATCATTTCATCCAAAAACCTAATTTTTTATGAAGACAAGACATTTATTTTCAGGAATAATCATTTTATCTCTCTATCTGATTAGTTCAGCAATACAAGCTCAAATACCTGTTTGGCAGGGGAAAGGCCGTATTGCAATCAGTTCGGATGGTAATGAACACGATCACGATGACTGGGCTGCCACACCATTATCACTCGCGTTACTTGCGGCATCCGGACTTCAGGATAATTTGGTGCTTTACACATATAGCGACCATGTATGGGGAAGCAATCAGGATCATCCGACTTCAAAATCGGGTTTAAACTCGTATGAACACATGCGCGAAAGTGCATTAGGCGGACAGAAATGGTTTCGCTTCGATAAAACTAAATTTGTTTGCGCTGTCGATAATGCTGAAGTTCCATATACTGCACTCCGTGATGTCATTAACGAATCAACTGCTGATAACCCATTAATTATTATTGCAGCTGGGCCAATGCAGGTTGTTGGTGAAGCTATCAACCGTTCCGACGTTTTGAAGCGGCAATTTGTCACCCTGATTTCACATTCAAACTGGAACAATAATCACAGCGACAAACCAGACAAAAAGTATTGGGATTTGCATTCAGGCTGGACTTTTAAAGAAATAACCGAGACTTTTTCCATTGATGCCGGGGGTAATTTGAAATGCATTCAGATTGCTGACCAAAATGGAGGAGCTGATTACGATGGATTTAAAGCGCCAATAGAAAAATTTGAGTGGATAAAAACATCGCAAGCCCGAAATAATCCGGCATACAAACCAGGCGCCTGGGATTGGCTATATTCACAACAGGAAACCTGCATTAAAGAGAATGATTTTGATCCTTCAGATGCAGGTATGATTGTTTACCTGTTGACCGGAATTGAAAAAACAGAACCGGAAATGGGGCGTAAAATCATGGAAAATCCGGTTAGAAAATAGAATTCAATATCAAAAAATACCAGTATGCAAAAATTTTTAAATGATCCTTCCAGAGTTGTAGACGAAATGCTGGAAGCCTATGTAATAGCCCACGCCGATTTGGTGTCAAATACTGAAAACGAACGGGTTATCAAATACAAACATGCTCCCATCGAAGGTAAAGTCGGGATTGTAACCGGTGGCGGTTCTGGCCACAAACCAGCATTTATTGGCTATGTTGGCCGTAACATGGTTGATGCGGTGGCTTGCGGCGAGCTGTTTTCGTCGCCACCGGCACAAATGTTTTTCGATGCAGTAAAATTTGCCGATGGTGGAAAAGGTGTTGCTATTCTCTACGGAAATTATGCCGGCGACAATATGAATGTAGCTATGGCCATGGAGGAATTGGCCGATGAAGGAATTCAGGTAAAAAAGGTAGTTGCCAACGACGATGTTCCATCTGCTCCGAAAGGAGAAGAAGCACGTCGGCGTGGTGTTGCAGGCGAAATCCTGATGTGGAAAGTTGGAGGTGCGAAAGCGGCCATGGGAGCATCTCTCGACGAAGTTATTGCTGCTGCCCAAAAAGCCATAGACAATACCCGGAGTATGGGTGTCGGACTCAGTCCCTGTACTATTCCTGAAGTTGGGCATCCAAACTTTATCATTCCTGAAGGAAAAATGGAAATAGGAATCGGGCACCACGGAGAACCCGGAATTGAAGTTGTTGACCTTGAACCGGCTGCTAAAGTGGCCGAACGCATGTGCAATGTTATTTTGCCCGATCTGCCATTCGAAGATGGTGACGAAGCCGTTGTATTGATTTCAGGATTGGGTTCAACACCTGTAATGGAATTGTACATTCTTTTCAACGATGTACAACGAATCCTGAAAGAAAAGGGAATTAAAATCCATGTTAGCTATGTGGGTAACTATTTCACCTCACTAGAAATGTCCGGTGCCACGCTTACCCTGATGAAGCTTGATGAAGAACTAAAAGCCTGCATCGACTATGAATGTGACTCAGTAGGAATGCGCCAATTTCAGAAATAGGGGGTGGGAGTTTCCAACTCCCACATTTAAAATTCAAAATTCAGGTTTTATGCAAACATTTACGAATATGACAGGGTCGATTATCGTTGACCAACTGATACTTGTCATTCAAGAAAACAAACAATATCTGAGCGACATCGATGGGTTGATTGGCGACGGTGACCACGGCGTTAACATGAACAAAGGCTTCACGATGTGCCGCGAAGAGCTGGATAAAAATCCGGGGGATTTGGCCTACGGACTGAAAACCTTATCGAAAATACTGATGATGAAAATCGGAGGTTCAATGGGACCTCTTTACGGTAAATTTTTCAAAGCCATCGCAGTTTCACTAGATGGAAAAGAAGAAATCGGGATCAACGAAATGGGCGAAGCGTTGAAAGCGGCTGTTGATGCAATCGCTTCAATTTCGCCAGCGAAAGTGGGCGATAAAACCCTGATCGACACCTTGATTCCTGCTTTGGCGGCATATCAAAAAGCTCAAGCTGAAAATAAATCGTTTACTGAAGCGTTGGGGGCAATGAAAATTGCCGCGATTGAAGGTCGTGACTCGACCAAAGATATGGTGGCCAAATTGGGCCGCGCCAGTCGCCTGGGCGAACGTTCGCGAGGAGTTCTGGATGCCGGAGCAACATCCTGCTGTCTGATTCTGGAAACTATTGGAAATGAAGCGCAGTTGCTGTTGAAGAGTATATAAAATTGAATAATAATAACTAAAACATATATCAACATGAAGCAAGGAGTAATTATCGGATTCCTGGGTAAGACTCAGGACCGTTTTTCAGAATACCAAAAACCCGCCACCACGCGTGAAAAACTGGAAATCGTTTCGAAAATTGATGGGTTCGATGGCGTTGAAATGGTTTTCCCCTACGAGAATACCACTACCGAAGAAACTTCAGCATTGATGAAAGAGTTCAATTTGAACTTCGCCGCCATCAACGTTAATATCAAGAAAGAAGCCGAGTGGGTTCCAGGAGCCTTAACCCGTCCTGATAAAGGCATACGAGACAGGGCTGTGGCCATGATCAAACGGGCCAAAGACTTTGCCAAAGCTGTTGGCGCACCGCATGTTACTTGCTGTCCGCTATCCGATGGATACGATTTGCTTTTTCAAGTCAACTATCGTGATTCGTGGAATTTTATGGTTGAAACCATTGGAGAAGCCGCTGATTATCTTCCTGAAGTGCCACTTTTTGTTGAGCCAAAATACTCTGAAACTCGTGTACATTGCCAGTTGGATTCAACAGCCAAAGCCTTGCTTCTCCTGAAAGAAGTGGGTAACCCGAATACAGGTATCACACTTGACATGGGTCATTCACTGCAAAGCGCTGAAAACCCGGCCCAGGCATTGGTTACTGTTTACGAAAGCGGTTTCGACGCCTACATCCACACCAACGACAACGACACCAAAGCCGACTGGGATTTGATTGGTGCCAGCCGCCATTTTCTACATTACGTGGAGTTGATGTTCTGGGCGCAACAGTGTAACTACAACAAGTATTTTACTACCGATGCTTCGCCGCGCATTTTCAATGTGATCGAGTTCTTTAACCGCCATTCAGAAATTACACTGGGTGCATACAATCTGGCCAAATCATTGAATCAGCAACAAATCATGCAAATGATGAACGACGAAGATTTCAATGGGCTGATGAAAATGGTGAACAAGGCGATTTACCGCATCTGATTTCAAAAGATTTAAACCGAAATTGCATAAACATAATGAGTAACGATTATTTTAGGAGAGTTACGCAGTTGACACCTACGAAAATGTGGATCAATAACATAACTTCGGAAGAAGCCAGGATGGCTATTGATGCAGGTGCATTGGGTTGCACCCAAAATCCCTCGTACACCTGGAAGATGCTGACCCATGAAAATGAGTCTGCTTATGCCAGAGATCTGTTGGAAAAAATATTAAAAGAAACCAATGACGATAACGAGGCCATTTGCATCCTTCAGCGAAAACTGATAAAAAGGGTGGCTGATGAGTTTATGCCCCTATGGGAAAAATCGAATGGAGAACACGGTTATGTGAGCATACAGGGAGATCCGATCCACGAAGAAGACCCCAGCGTAATTATTCATGAAGCGCGCATCAACCGGGAAATGAGCCCAAATATGATGATTAAAATTCCGGCAACAAAGGCAGGGATTGAAGCAATGGATGTTTTGATCAGCGAAAACACTCCAATTAATGCCACCGAGGTAATGGGACTCAGCCAGGCAATGGATATTTGCCTCATGTATGACCGGATTGCAAAACAAACCGGCAAGAAACCCAAAATCTACTACTCTCTGATTACCGGTATTTATGACGAATATCTTCAGGATTGGGCGGATAAGCAAAATATTGATATTTCTCCGGATATTCTGTTTCAGGCAGGGATGGCAATTGCCAAAAAGACCTATCAGATGACCAAAGCACAATGGCCGGAGATTGGCTATATCGGCGGAGGAGTTCGCGGTTTACATCATTTTACCGAAATGGTTGGTGCCGATGTTTGCATCACCATGAATTGGCAAGGCCAGGTGGAGGAACTTCTGAAACTGGATCAAAAGGTTGTTTCCCGGTTTTTTAATCCTGTACCTGAATTGTTTATCGATGGGCTTTTGTCTAAAGTATCTGAATTCCGACGAGCTTATATGATTAACGGACTGACTCTTGACGAATACGAGACCTTTGGCCCTGTTGAATATTTCAGGGATATGTTTGTTTCAGCATGGGAAAAGTCTGTAGATATGGCCAAATCGCTTCGATAAATATACCATTACATGACTAAACTAATTACAAAGCATTCGCTTACACTTGAATCGGCAAAAATACTGATCGGCTTTGCTATCCATAAAGCCAGTGAGCTTGGCGTTGGCGGCGCCATTGCAGTGGTTGACGATGGCGGACATCTCATTTGCCTCGAACGTATCGATGGAACAATGGCTGCCGCTTCAGGCATAGCGATCGGAAAAGCAGCAACATCAGCAACATTCAAACGTCCTGGCGCAGTTTTGGAACAAACAATTACCCAGGACAGGCCTGTTATGGCGATACTAAACAGTGTTTCACCCTTTCCTTTTGTACCCCTGAAAGGTTCCTACCCCATTGAATCTGATGATCAGATTGTTGGAGCAATTGCCGTTGCAGGAGCTTTAAACGGAGAAAATGATGAAGCAATTGCCTTGTATGCAATTGAAAAATTCAAAAATTCTGATCAAATATGACTAAAAAGATAATTATTGCCGTTGCTCCTACAGGTGGTTGGGGAAAAACAGAAAACAACCCGGTGCAACCGAAAGCTATCGCAGAAGATGTTATTCGCTGTGCCAAAGCCGGCGCTGCAGTTGTTCATATGCACGCCCGCGATGAAGAAGGAAACCTCACTTCAGATCTAACAGCATTTAATCATGCCGTCCAAACCATCAAAGATTCGTGCGACATTATCCTCGAAGCATCAACCGGCGGGCTATCCAATTTTACGGCCCACGAGCGTGTTCTCCCAACCGGAAACCCTTATGCACAAATGGGATCACTCAATATTGGCTCGTTAAACTTTGGCGACCAGGTTTACAAAAATAGCCTTGTTGATGTCCGTTACTGGATTCAAACATTGGCTGAACGGGGTGTAAAACCTTCGCTGGAGATTTTTGATACCGGAAATATGGAAACAGCCATTCACCTTATCCGTGAAGGGCTGATTTCATTGCCCTGCAATTTCAGCTTTATTTTCGACGTAAAATGGGGAATGCCTTATCATCCGTCAATCCTGGCTTACCTAAAAGAACAGGTTCCTGAAAATTGCAACTGGGGAGCGCTGTTGATCGGCAGTTCCAGTTTTGCCAACCATCTCGAAGCGGCTCGTGCGGGAGCAAAAATCTTACGGGTAGGTTTTGAAGACTCCTACCGGTACAATGGAAAAACAGCGGCAAACAACGAGGAATTGGTTTTAGCCTTACGGGCTGAACTCGAAGCGGATGGGTTCGCGGTTGCCACAGCTTCTGAAGCAAGGGAAATTCTCCTGAAATAATAGTTTAACGACAGATAATTAGACAACTTAAAATCGACTACTAAAATTTAATAAACTAAACCAACATGCAAAAAAAATCAATGTTAACAATTGGCCTGATCCTCATCACCTTCGGATTTACACTTCAGGCACAGACCGAAAAAACTGAAAATCTTGTTGCTGTAAGTAAAGATGGGAAAGGTGAAGTAGTGGTTTCAGGAGAATTAAAACAATGGCATAAAGTAACTCTGAGCCTTAACGGGCCCTTTTCTTCGGAAACAAACAAATCGCTGAATCCCTTCACCGATTACCGCATGACTGTGCAGTTCACCCACGAATCGGGCTCGCCAAGCTATTCAGTTCCGGCCTATTTTGCAGCCGATGGTCATGCTGCTGAAACCAGTGCTACCGAAGGTACCCAATGGCGTGCACACCTTTCGCCCGATAAAACCGGCAAATGGAATTACCACATTTCCTTCCTGAAAGGGGCCATGGTAGCTACTGCTGATATGCCCTGGATGAAGTCACTGGCGCCTTTCAACGGTATCGAAGGTTCGTTCATGGTGGCTCCAACCGACAAAACCGGCCGTGATCTGCGTGGCAAAGGCCGTCTGGAATACGTTGGAAAACATCACCTGCAATTTAAAGGCAGCGGCGAATTCTTTTTCAAAGCCGGTGCCGATGCACCTGAAACCCTGTTGGCCTTTGAAGATTTCGACAACACCATCACCATGAAACCCAAGGTGCCGCTGAAGAAATACCAAGCACATCTTCAGGATTTTCAGGCAGGTGATCCGACATGGAAAAACGGTAAAGGGAAAGGCCTTATTGGAGCCGTAAATTACCTTGCCGGCAAAGGTGTGAATTCATTTTCGTTCCTGACTTACAATGCCGGTGGCGATGGCGACAACGTCTGGCCATTTGTGAGCCGCAACGAAAAATTCAATTACGACTGTTCAAAACTCGACCAGTGGCAAATTGTATTTGACCATGCCCAGAGCAAAGGGATGTACCTCCATTTCAAAACACAGGAAACCGAAATCGATGACAACGCAAAAGGACATGAACAAGGATTTGAACTGATTCCCGAATCGATGGATGGTGGTGATCCGGGACCCGAACGTCGCCTCTACTACCGCGAACTGATTGCCCGTTTCGGTTATCTGCTCGCCCTCAATTGGAACCTCGGCGAGGAAAATACGCAGTCGACCGAAAACCGTCAGGCTATGGCTGACTATTTTTTCAAAAACGATCCGTACCGTCACAACATTGTCATCCACACCTTTCCAAACGAACAGGATAAAGTATACCTCCCGCTGCTAGGGAAAAACTCCGAACTGACCGGCCTTTCGCTCCAAAACAGCTGGGATGCCGTGTTTAAACAAACCCTGAAATGGGTGAATGAATCGGAAGCAGCGGGAAAACGCTGGGTAGTCGCCAATGATGAGCAGGGCTCTGCCGATAAGGGCGTCCCACCGGATCCGGGATACAAAGGATTTGATGCGTCAACCGTTGAATACGACATCCACGATATTCGCAAGCAAACCCTCTGGGGCAACATAATGGCCGGTGGTGCGGGCGTGGAATATTATTTTGGGTACAAATTGCCTGAAAATGACCTGATCATGGAAGATTTCCGCAGCCGCGATAAATCATGGGACTATTGCAGGATTGCGGTCAATTTCCTTTCTGATAACAAAATCCCCTTTCAGGATATGAAAAACAGGAACGAACTTATTGGCAATACCGATCTGAACAAGGATAAACATTGTCTGGCCAAAGACGGGGAAATTTATTTGATTTATTTGGCCTATTCAAAAACTACTTCGCTCGATTTGACAGGCATTTCAGGGGACTTTACAATCGAATGGTTTAATCCCATGCAGGGTGGAAAACTGCAAAGAGGAAATATAAAAACTGTCAAAGCCGGAAAAATTGTGGCATTAGGATATGCTCAGTCAAAGGCCGATCAGGATTGGACAGTTATTGTAAGGAAAAAATAGAATATTAACATAAAATATTTGCAGTTATTGTAATAAGAAAAAGTTGAATACTTGTTGTTAACTCTGTCAAAATAGCGCTTCAAAAATTTAGGCGCATAGCGGGTCCCTGAATTTTTCAGACGTTTTTTCAACGGATGGCGCAAGTTCTTTTTTGTCAACTTTTTTCTTGCAAGAAAAAAGTTGTGGAACTCTAACTAAAAATAATTTTCCGGATTATTTTTATCCAAAAACCTGAAAATAAGACAATCACAGAATCAAATCCTAAAATGGATTTGATTCTGTGTTGAACTACCCGAGCGTGCCCTACGCTTTGAGGCAGAAAAAAAGGCAGAAAATGCGGATATATGACGCTCCACACAGCCACACAGTAGCCGCCATTCTGCCAGTTACCACGCTCTGTTCTGCCAATTAGCAGCCACCACAGCGAACACCATTAGCCACCATTCTGCCAGATGGCAGACACCACCGAGCCACACGGTACGCACCACGGTGGATGTCAGATTCAGTCCTTGATTTGTGCAAATGCAGTCCTGAACTTATCAAATCAAAGGCGATCAACCGAAGGAGTCCTTGTTGCGAAGCATAAAAGATACTTATCAACTTATCAGGATGAAACGAACATGCTACTGCAATAATTATTCAATACGTAAACTCACAAAAAAATGGAAATGAAATTAAAATCGAATGTCAACTGGCATGGAGTTCCACGAGAACGCATAAACTTTCATTTTGTCAATTTTGATGCTTTCGAGTGAATGTTGAATTTTTTTGATCGTATGAAACGAGCCATGAGAATTACTTCTCACACAGGAGAATGATTATTGGCGAGTTCCATCTGACAATTAAAAATCAAATTATAAACAGATGAAAGGAGAGAAAACAAAATTTAGCAGAACCCGGATGTGTTGATTCCATATAAAATCAGATAGCTGATCCAAAGGATGTGCTTTCTGATTGGTGTTTCATTGGATAATCCGGACTAAGCTGACCCCCTTACCTCCGGTGATTCATTAGTATTTTTCAGGATTTTCGCGCGTGTTTTGTGTGACAGTCCGGCAGATGC
>Ga0208968_1001532_pt1 | contig 12380 bp, 15 predicted proteins | sample RifOxyA3_FD_184031 | JGI IMG/M metagenome (GOLD analysis project Ga0208968, IMG submission 184031) | Groundwater microbial communities from Rifle, Colorado - Rifle Oxygen_injection A3 (SPAdes) | ecosystem: Environmental > Aquatic > Deep subsurface > Groundwater | place: Rifle, Colorado, United...
CAGACAACAAATGGGTTGGAGTTACTCTCCGGACCTACAGCAGGTGTCATTGTAAATTATGACTCTAATGTGGGAGATAAGTATCCGGTTGGTAAAACAGGAGCCTACAGGGAAGTTATGACAAAATCAACTGGCGATGACTATAGTTATGGATTTTATCTTATTAAAGTAATGAAGGTTGAGGAGATAGTTGGAGGTGTTAAAAGCGCAGCCGGAATTAGCAAAATTACCTATTGGGCAAACCATAAATATGGATTGGTTGGTGTTCAGTTCAACTTTGGTGACGGCACTTTTGCAAAATTCCCTGTCTACACTACAGCCCAAAATGATTAACTTTTTTTAATGAGATATCTGAACTTTCCGGGGGGGAGAGAAAAAATCCCCCCTTATCCTCATCATAAAAATTTTGTCTATAGAAGTTCTGTTTTTTTCAAAGCAAACAATCTTTTTAATCTGTTTGCAATAAACGGGGTAAAATATGCTATAAAGCGTAAGTGGCTTCAGTTCAGACACGGCTTCTCAATCCCCTATATACTTCTTATTGATCCTACAAGCGCCTGTAATCTTAAATGCACAGGTTGCTGGGCTGCAGATTACAGTAAAAGGGCAAACTTGAGCTTCGAAAAACTGGATGAGATATTAACCGACGCAAAGAAGCTGGGTGTTTATGATATTATTTTTAGTGGCGGAGAGCCACTAATGCGAAAAGATGACATTCTTAATCTTTGTAAAAAACATAGTTCTCTATCATTTGCAATGTTTACCAACGGAATCTTGATAGATGAAAATTTTGCAAACGAGCTGGCTTCAGTAGGAAATCTCAATGTTTTTATCAGTATCGAAGGATTCAGGGAAAAAACAGATTTCAGAAGGGGAGAGGGTACATTTGATAAAGTTGTCAAGGTGATGGAGGTGTTGAAATCAAAAAAAATAGGATTCGGCTTCTCAATTTGTTATCATTCAAATAATTGTGAAGAGATCAGCAGCGATATATTTCTTGATTTCCTTAGAGAGAGTGGAGCCTGGATCGGGTGGCTGTTCAATTATATGCCGATGGGAAAGGGCGCAGATCTCTCACTTATAGCATCTCCTTCACAAAGGAGGCTTGTCTATGAAAGGATAATGAGTTATCAAAAGAGAGAGGATTTTACTCTGATAGACTTTGCCAATATGGGCCATTTTGCATTTGGTTGTGTAGCAGCAGGTAATGAATATGCCCATATAAATTCAAACGGAGACCTTGAACCGTGTGCATTCTTCCACTACTCAGATACTAATCTTCATACAATGCGGCTGAAAGAGGCTCTCTCCTCCAATTTTTACCGTCATTTCCGAAGACAAAAACCATTTTCTTCAAACCCATTTATGCCTTGTCCTATTATGGATGCCCCCGAAGCTTTAAGAGAGCTTTCTAAATGTGCCAATGTTAAATCTACACATTTGCAACATTGCGAGCCAATGGAAGAGCTATACAAAAAGACAAAACCTGTTTCAGTTGAGTGGGAACCGGTTGCAAATGAGTTGTTCAGTTTACTGGGTAAAAGAGAGAGGAGAAAGATTGCTCTTTTCTCAAAATTTCTTATGTTTAAAGAAAAATAGACTTATGATTAAAGATTTAGCGCCATTTCCATTCAAAGCTAAGGTAGCCGGGTGGATGTTATTTATTGCCGGTCTTATTTTGGGGACTCTGTTTGCCTTTTTTAATCTTGTAATAAATTTCCCGGTGCTGGCTATATTCTCCTCATTTCTGGAGGAGAAATACTTTACCGTATTTACGACAAATGTAACAGATGAGCTTACCCTTCTTTTAATTTTAGGAGGTATGTTTTTGGTTGTCTTTTCAAAAGATCATCTTGAGGAGAATTCACAGGAATCATCTGAAAAATTATTTGAGATTAGGGCTAAATCAATGTTTAAGGCACTGTATTACAATACCATTTTCCTCTTCTTCTCAATATTATTTGTCTTTGGACAGGGATTTTTCTGGGTAATGATACTCAATCTCCTCTCGGTGTTTGTCCTATATCTTGTAATATTAGCAATCAAAAAAAGAGGTACTACCAAGATATAAAGATATCTGTATTAGCGATTATTTGTTACAGAGGAGTTCAGCTTTACTGAGATATCTATCCACTCACTAATTTTTACGAGTCCCATCATCTCTACCGGAGGGGTTAGGCCAAAATCTCTAATAGTTAGACGAATCTCTCCCTCACCAATGAGCTCGTCTCCATTTTTAGTCGCTTTAAAAGGAATTGTGTAACTCCTGGATAGACCGGTTAAGGTTAATACGACAGATGCAGTACCTCGGATATTTGTGCCGGGGTTAGTTGAAGATACAAGATTATCTGCATTGTTATCAGATATATTAATATCCTTAAGCTCAATATCTAAGAGAGGAAACTCCTTTGCCTTTATTAATTTGAGAAAACCATTTAGAGCAAGAATATTTCCAGAGTGGAACTTATCTACACTTAGTGAAATTTTATTTTGGGATAGAGTGATTTTACTCTTGTCGACACTGCTATTAAATATAAATCTCGGTCCGGGAAAATCTTTACCCTCAAGTGTTAATTTGAATTTTGAAATATTTGTCGTTCCATTTATTACAAGAGAACTCTCTTTTTTTATCACTAAAGTGGTTGGGATCTGAGAAAACAGATTACTTGCAAGAGTGATTGTAACAAAAAGTAGAAATGATTTTAGCATAATAAAAAAATTAGCCGGTGAGATTGCTCCCACCGGCATTAATCATTACAAATTTAGAACCCAATTACAGCTTCAAGCACAAATCCGTTAAATTTTCCTCCGTTGCGAAGGTCACTTGCAGGAAATCCTTTATATTTTTGAGAAACGTACTCAAGTTTTGTCATAATATTCTTTGTAAGGAACCATCCACCGCTAACAGCAACTCTATTAATATCTACATCGTTACCCGAAAGAACCGATGAGACTGAGTTGTAACGGCCACCTAACCAAAAGTTTTCACTTTTACCAAACCTGTAAACGATATCAGTAGCAAATTGATTAGCCTTTCTCTCAATAGTCTCGGTTTTGCTGCGGCCTTTTGCCCCTTCAAGAGTAGTAAACCACTCAAACCCGCCAACTTTTAGAAAAGCATTACCCATAACGGATCCAATCTTATCTGTAAACCCCGGGTTAAACCTACCCGAAGTGAAAACTGTTGTGGCTAAAGAGTTATCCATTACCCCAAAGTAGTGCGAACCCGCTCTGTCGCCGCCATAAAGTGTGTTTGAAATTGAACCGGCTGTGTAATACCCCGATCCTGTAACCCTTAGACGAACCTTTTCGTTGATTTGTTTGTCAAATCCAACTTTACCGATAAATGCAGGATTACTTTTACCGTCGCTTCCTCCGGTGTAAATAACACCTTTTGCGATATCTCCTTTAATCTTTCCGTTTGTAACACCCACAACAGCAAGAAATCCTTTGTGCTCAAAGTTGAACTCGGCACCTATTTCAGTAGTGAAGGCGTCCATTATGTAATTCTCAATAAACGGATTGTAAATAGAGTTACCATTGTCAGACCTGCGAAAATGAGCATCACCGTAGTTGATCTCCATATGACCCACTTTGATGGTTGTGAACTCCATAATTTTGTCTATAAGCCCGCTATTTAAAAATGGAATTTTATCAAATTGAAGATATCCCCCTTTAACCCAGGTCTCGTTGTGGTGTCTTGAAGAAAGATAAAGTGTCATATTCAATGTAACTCCGTCTGCAAGGTATGCATCAAGATACAAATTCGCATTTGCTGTATTGAACCCGGGCACAATAGCAACAATATTTGTTGTAGCAGTAGATGTGTTACTGTGATCCAGCGTTTGAAACGACTGAGTAAAACTTCCTCCAAATTTTAGTTTGAATTTCTCATATGAGACTAACTCCTCTTTTTTTGGCTCAAATTTGTTGAGTCCCGATTTGTCATAAGGGCGAATCTGTGCTATTCCCATCGTAGTGAATAGGATAAAAGCAAGAAGTGAGGTTAATGTTTTTTTCATTTAAAGATAATTTTTATTTTTTTTAGTTTAAAAGTATGCCAAAAGGCTCTGTTGTGGAATGGTAACATCAAACTTGACAGTGATTAAATCTCCTGTTTTAATTAAGCCAAGCATAGCTACCGGTGGTTTTATTTTATAGTCGCTCATTTTAATGGGAACGCTTCCTGTAAAGCGGAATGCATCTGAAGTACTCTTTTTCCCTGAAGATTTTATAGTAATTTTCTTGGTAACACCTGCAATAGTCAGGTTTCCGGTAAGAGTTACTTCTGCATTTGATTCGCTAAAAACGGGAGTTGCAGGCTCTGTAAGTTGAAAAATAATATTGGGATTTTTATTTGAATTTAGTGCCTCATAAGTTTTTTTGTCCATAAGTTTCTCTTCATCCTTACTTTTGATTGAAAGGACAGGGATGTTAATGGTTAGTGACTTTATGATTTTTTGGTCAATAAGATACTCCCCGGTAGATTGTTCAACTTTACTCTCCCAATCGTGAAGTGTAGATGTACCTGTAATTGAGATTACCGGTTTTATAGGGCTCGGCTTTGAACTTTGTGCAAAGCCGGGGCTATAGTTACTTATTAATAAAAAAGCAAAAAGCCCGAAAACAATATTAAATGGGTGGATTTTTGGTTTCATCATATATTTTAATTAGTGTGGTTATTATCGAATATTATTTGAGATAATCTCTTTTTTGAGAGCAATTCAATAAGGTCCTTTTTAAATTCTATCCAGTAGTCCCTGGATTTGCAATCGCAAGATCTGTTGCAAAACTCTTTATTTTCAATACAGTCAACAATTATTGTCGGCTCAAATGCAGTATAGATATCCCATACGGTTATCTCATTGGGGTCTCTTGTAAGTTTATAACCGCTTCCTTTTCCTTTTGAATTTGCAATAAGCCCTTTAAGTTTGAGAGCAGCAATTATACTATCAAGATACTTAAGAGAGATATCTTGGTGTAGTGAAATATCTTTTTGAAGAACACCCTCCGGATTCTGAGAGCTGGCAATATCTATCATTGCCCTCATTCCGTAACGAATTTTTGTATTTATCTTCATAGGACTTTATTAATTTTTTTGCAAAGATAAACAAAAAATACAAATCCTATAACATTGGTAGGATAATTAAATAAAAAAATAGATTTTTTGTGATTGGTTTCAGCTGAATCTGTTTCGTAAAACAGAAGAATAGGTTTTACTCATCATTACAGGCGCTTCAAAACCAGCGATATATACGCGAAAAGAGTAATTAAACCACTTCTCCAGCTTCTCGACATAATCTATATTTACTATGCTAGTCCTGTGTATTCTGCAAAATTTATTTGAAGGAAGCCTGTTTTCCCAATCTTTCAATGGTCTGTAGAGAAGGTGTTTTTCACCGTTTAGAATAAAAATTTTTGAATAGTTACCTGTAGACTGAATAAGAATAATCTCCTTTAAATTAACAAATTTCATAAACTTATTATCGCTGATAAATATCTTATCTTCGTAATTAAATCTTTGATTGGATATGTTTGAACCCTCACTTTTTGACAGCCTCTCGAGCATCTTCTCAATTCTATCTTCCCTTACAGGTTTTACCATATAGTCAAACGCATTTACATCAAATGCTTTAAGCGCAAAATTGTCATAGGCAGATACAAAAACAATCCGCCCCTCAAAAGAGAGCTGCTCAAGAAGATCAAACCCACTCTGCTTTGGCATCTGAATATCCAAAAATATAATATCCGGGGAGAGGTTCTCAATAATCCTCTTTGCAGAAGAGACATCGAATGCCTCACCAACCACCTCCACATTGTCAAATTTATTTAGTAGTCGTATAAGCCTTTGTCTTGCCAGCCGTTCATCATCTATAACCACTGCGCTATATTTTTCCTGCATCGGATTTTTTAATTAGAGACATTATTTAGTTAATAATCTTTTTGACTATGTGTTGTTTAAAAATACAAGCTTAACCTCTACAAACTCATCGGCAGAGATTATCTCAAAGGAGCATTTATCATCATATTCACAGTTTAACCTCTCTTTAACATTTGCAATTCCTGTATTAGTTCCCGAACTATTCTCAGATATGGAGTCAACCCATTTCCCGCTATTCTTTACACTTATTGTAACTCTATCTTTCTCAAAATAGGTGGTGATATAAACCTTGAGCGGCAATTCACTGCTCTCCATTCCGTGCTTTACTGCATTTTCAACAATAGGATAGAGAATTGCCGGGGGTACCATCAGGGTTTCGGTTCTCGGATCAATATTTATATAGAACTCCAGATTCTGTTCAAAACGAATAGATTGGATGTATATATAGTGTTTGATAAATGAGATCTCTTTCTTTAGCTCTATACGGGAGCTCTCTTTATAAGTAAGGGTATATCTAAGAAAACTCGCAAGTTCGTAAATAATCAATTGAGCTCTGGATGGGTCTTCGTCAACCAGTGCAGATATTGAGTTAAGGGAGTTGAACAAAAAATGGGGATTAATCTGATTTTTTAGTGCCTCCATTTTTGCTTTGAGAGCATTATAAAGAGCCCTCTCTTTGTCTTCCCTCTCCAACTTCCAGCGATAGAAGAGATTTATAATAAAATATGAGGCACACCAAAGAGCAAGAAGAATGAAAATTCCTATAACCCTTTTTGCAAATGAGTTTATTGTAATCTGCGATATGGCAGATATGGGGAAGTCGTAGTATAGAAGGGTGAAGAGGGTGTCAGACAGATACCAGACGACTGAGGAGAGTAAGGCGGCTGTTGTAATTATTGTGATAGAAAACGCTAGGGAATATCTGTTTAATGAGATCCATTTAAAAAAATACCTCAACAGAGTTGTAATAGCTAATGGAATTAAAAAATTTGAGATGAAGACCTTAAGAACATCACTTGCAGAAAAGTCGGCAGGAGAGTAGAGAATTGCCCATACAACGCCAAATAGAAACCAACCGGATAAGTTTAATTTCCAAAAGCTAATCTTCTTAGAGTAGATGTTGTTGAAAATATAAAAGTTGCTCTTCACGGGGTTACTCAACGAAGCTTTAGGTTAGTTGAAAATCCATTTAAGATCACTGGCAGTACTATCTTTTTTATCTCGCGATGGACCATAATGAAAACAGAAAAAATAGTCTATACTTGTGGTTTGTTCAAGAAATCGTTTGTCCCTCTCAAGAATTACAGCTATAGAAGATTTAGAGCAGACATTGACCAATTTAGATTTATATCTTCTACACGAAAACAGAAGGACGGAATTTGGATTGATATTATTTATGGTGTAACGCCCCTTAGAGTCTGTTAAAACGACATCATCACTACCCGGGAACATAATCTTTACCCCTTTTACAGGTGTGTTTTTAAGGGCATCAATAACTGTCCCGCTTACTGTGATGTTCTGAGCAGAACTTATATGAAAACTTGACATAAGAACAAATACAATAATAAAGAGCTTATTCATATCTAATAAAATTATTGTTTCAATTGACAGGTTTTTGTATCTATTAGACGAAAGTTCCTGCAGGAATGTTGCACTAATTTATGTTGCTCTCTAAATTATTTTTTGGCAACTCCAAAATCCTTACTTCAATTCCCCATAGCTTTGCTTTATACTCGATGAATTTTTTAAGTCCGTAATAACTCCAGTTTCTTAAAAGAAAAGGGTCACACTTTGCTCGCTTCTCTTTATTTGTTTGGTTTATAAGGTTTATATGCTTACACCTGTTTGCTACAGCGAAATCTACAAGAATTTTTGAGTAGGTGTGCAGCCTAGTTTTTATATAGTCTCTCTCTTTGTTATGAAAATTTGAGACAGCCATAAACTTTCTTTTACGACCCTTCCCTCCGGCAGAAAATTTTGAGTTAATCTGAGCTCTTCTCATTGCCGACTGTATCTGCAACCTGCGATACATAAACTCCTCCCTGTTCCCTATAAGTTTGACATCACCTTCAAATGTGGCAATTATTGGTGTCTCTGCCGATAGAGAGGCATCTACAGATTTTGCGTCATTCAAGAGAACCGTTTTAGAGCCACATTTGTAACATAGCAGCAAAAAGAGTTTTCTCTTTGTATCGTCAATAAGAATTGAAGATTCGCAAAGTTCATATGTGTTGTTTATGCAGTACTCCAACACTTTTTTATTGTTGCTTCTGTCCCGTCCCAAAGTTATACCAAAGCTAATTCCGAAGAGAGTGTATTCAAAATGGTTCAAATCTTGATTCCATCTCAGATTCTTAATAGAGATTGAACTGAAAGGGATAGGAGTATTGTTTTTATAGGTGAACAGAGAACAGGTTCCTTTGAAAAGAGCAGGTTTAAAGCAGGTGTATTTTTTAGTGACAGTTTTCTGGAGGCAGTTCAAAATATCTGTAGGTACCTTTCCCTTCATTCTTTCGGATAAAAGGACATAACCTGCAGAGCCCTCTTTTACAGGCTCTCCCCGTGCACCGGTAATTCCTAGATCAATTTTTGACTGCTCTGTAATAAATTTGTAATACTTAAGTCTATCAATACTATACAAATAGGATAACATCTCATTTGCCCCATTTACAATTAAATATCTCCAGTTATACAGTTGACTGTACAGCTCTTTCTTTACCTCTTTATCATCTTCACAAATGTAAATCTCTAATCTGCGTGTAAGGGTCATATCCGGTGCTACAAATCATCAGTTTGGTTTAAAATAAAATTTTTGTACATTCGTACTTAATTACTAACCGCTGCATCTGCTCTGTACAATAATCTCTTATTGGGAACTGAAGGCCCCTTTTTAAAGCAGTTTATGAGTGCAAATGCCCCACATTAAGGGCTTACAGCAGCCCCGGTTTTAAAATCTAAATCACTCCACATAAGAGTTTTGGTTATATCTCTTATGTGGATTGATTTTAAGTATAGATTAGTCAATCAAAGGATTATAGTCAGTTTCACGAATAGGAATTAGCCAGGTCCAGTTGTTACCAAAGCTTGGATCTCTTGTAACAGCTAGAACACTAACAAAATTTCCTCCTTCGGTTGGACTTTTTCTGGTTACACTATCTCCCCAGCGTTTAAGGTCAAACCAGTCAAAACCCTCTCCCCAAAGTTCAAGTGCACGATACATCTTGATCTCTTCTAAAAGTAAAGTCCCTGTTTTTGTACAAGTGTACTGAGGGTCTCTTGAGCTATCCCTGTTAAGTGAATTCATTGCACTTTGTGATCCGGGTATATCATTCAAACGGTATTTAGCTTCCGCCTCAATAAGATACATCTCAGATGAGCGGAAATGGTTTAGATTACCAACGCCGGGATAGTCAATTGCCTTAAATTTGAATTGCATATATGCATACGGAGAGGCTGTACTATACAGATCCGGGTAAAGCTGAAAAGCTCTTGCCTTTAATGCAGTGCCGGCAACACCGGTTGCAGTGGTGTATGAGTACCCCGTCGGATCTAAAAAGAGACTTTTTCTTACATCTGTAGCAGGAATCTTATCGAAGAGCTCTTTACTTATGCATTTAGGATAGAGCCTTACATTGCTGGAGTTTGAGTTATACCCTATATAGGCGTGGAATGAGTAGTAATATAGATTCTCATCGACAGAACCGAAACTACCCCATATCCATTCGCTATTAGGCGTATTAAAACCGGCTTTGTAATCATTTACCGACATCAACGGATATCCGTTTCTGGCGTTGACAGCCATTGTAGAGGCTTTAGAGTAATCTTCCCTGGTTATTGCTGCTCTTGCATAAACTGCGTATGCAACATTTTTGTCGGGATCGTAGTTGTACTGTCTGCTTTTCCCTGAACTTGTATAGAGTGCAATAGCATCATCCAGGTCTTTGTATATTTGAGTGTAGACCTCTGCAAGAGTGGAGAGAGGCATCTCTCCCGTAGATTCATCCACTCTTAGAACCAGACCCGGAGTAGCTCCGCTATTGGAGTCTTTCCATCTTTTGCAATATAGCTGAGAGAGCATATAGTAGGAGTATGCTCTGTATGTAAGAGCCTGAGCTTTAACAAAGTCTTTATCTGCCTGAGCTCCTTTAGCATTGTCTACATTCACTATGATTGCATTGGCATTTCCTATGATTCTGTAGTAATAGTACCAGGGATAGTAGAGATAGATACTTGTTGTAACCTCCCTGTACTCTCCGTTTATGATGGATGACCAACCGGTAAGGTTTACGAAAAAATGATTCCCGGGATAGTTTCCGTACAACATCTTTATTGTACCCTCTCCGTTGAACCCCTGTGATTCCAGGTATTGCATAGTCATCAGTTTATTTATTCCATTGATGGCAAGCGCAACATTTTCAACCGACTCAAATACAGTAGTTGTCGTGGTTGATGCTGTTGGTTTGGTGTTGAGGTAATCTTTGGAACACGAGCAAAGAACCAGAACACTCAGAACAGTTAATATTTTAATTATTTTATTCATAATATTTAATTTTAAAGGTTTACATTAATCCCTACAGAGAGTATTCTTGCAGTGACAAATCCGTTGTCACTAACTCCGGTAAATGATTGCTGAGGGTCCATACCTCTTAGCTTGGTAAATGTGGCAAGGTTTTCAATTGACATATTCACCGATACACTATTGAGATCCAGCTTTTCTGTTAACCTTTTTGGAAGAGTATATCCCAGCGAGATGTTCTTGATTACGAAATATGATGCGTCCATAATGAATCTTGAAGTTACTGCGTCGTTATATGTACTCAACTGATAATTTGCTACAGGGATTCCTTTTGGATCTATTCTGTTGGCTGAGTTCTCGGTAACTCCGGCAGGAACTCCATCCCAGGCTTTAAGAAGATCTTTATGGAGGGAGTGAATGTTAGTTGTCACCTTCATATAGTCTGTATAAGGGTAATCCAGAGTCTTACCACCCAGAGAGTATGTGCACAAAACAGAGAGATCCAGGTTTTTATATGATAGAGAGGTCGTTAAGCTGCCAAAAAGATCCGGGATAGCACTTCCGCTCCAATCTTTCTTTGAGTAGCTGGAGTTGGTTGTATAGTTCTTCTCATTTATAGTAACCAGCCACTGAGCCGGGAACACTGTTTTCCCCGCCAGCCGGTTCTTCTCCTTCTTGAGGCCGCGCAGGAAGCAACAAAGAAAACCTGCTGCCTTTCTGGTATTCTGACTTGACTGTAATGTTGCCGCCCATTTCTTTCGCTAATTTTTTGCTTAAGTACAATCCAAGTCCCGTTCCTAAGCGTTTAACAAGAAAACTCACCATTAGGATTCATCGAACGATGCGTTTCCAGCATTTCAAATTCCTTGAAAAGCTTCGGAATATCTTCCTTGCGGATTCCAACTCCTGTGTCCACGATTGATATTGCGACAGTTTTGCGCATGTTTTCCAATGGCTCTGCCTCTGTAACAAGAATCGAGACAGACCCTTTTTCAGTAAACTTTATGCCGTTTGTCAGAAGGTTGAGCATTACTTGCTTCAGTCTTCTTGGATCCGCCCAGATCGCTTCAGGCGCGGAAGGGTTTTCTTGATAAATTAGCTGAAGTCCCTTGCTTTCGGCCTGGCAATTAAGGAGATCAATGCACTCAGCTATTGTCTGGCTTATATCTACTAGACTTTTATGGAGTACAAGCTTCGAGTCCGCCATTTTTCCATAGTCCTACTCAATGTTCACCGCAGTCATACAGTAAGGTCGTTAATCTGGAATGACAACATGTGACAACTATTTATGGCAAGCTGCACGAAATTCTGTCGTTCAGACGGAATGTATTGTTTGATGTTTTCCAAGCTGCCCAGGATTGCATTGACTGGGGTGCGCAGTTCATGGCTCACGGTTGACATAACGAGCGTCTTGTACTGATTTTCTGCCCTTGCCTTTTCGAGCTTCTGCGCCAACGAACAATCCACAAAAGTGAGATATGTCACATCTTGATCATCATAAATGCCTTTCCGTGCCTTCACTTCTATGAGTCTGTCAGCAACTTCAAGAAATCCGTGACAGTCCCCTTCCCGGCCTTTTGCTTTCTGGACGAATTCGCCAAAAGGTACCCGCGTTGTCAATTCTGTCACCAGATTTACATGATGTTGGAGCAAAGCTTTTTTGAGTTGTGCGCCTCTTGAACCTGTATATGATAGAAATTCAGGTTTACCTGCTGACTGAGGCGATTCTGCGCTTTCGAGTAAAATGTCGAGAACCGCCTTGTTGTGTCCGATTATTGAGAGTTCGTCCAAGTCATTGGTTATGGCTATTCCTATGGGCAAGTCTTGGATAAATTCTCGCCATTGTGTGTTTATCTATTTAAACTAATAAGGCAGGTACAAATACTCTTTTGGTTTCAAAGAGCCGAAACGAGTCTGAGATGAAAGTTTTGCGCATACCATAAGAGCAGATGCAATAGGTCAAGATCATGTTAATAAGCGGAA
>Ga0208968_1001535_pt1 | contig 12369 bp, 10 predicted proteins | sample RifOxyA3_FD_184031 | JGI IMG/M metagenome (GOLD analysis project Ga0208968, IMG submission 184031) | Groundwater microbial communities from Rifle, Colorado - Rifle Oxygen_injection A3 (SPAdes) | ecosystem: Environmental > Aquatic > Deep subsurface > Groundwater | place: Rifle, Colorado, United...
CGCTCTGCTTGTAGTTCAGCGCCAAGGCCAATTGAAGGGTTTCCGATTGCAGGAGTTGAGACGATGCCTCCTTGAGAAGTTTTTCCCAGTATCTACGGGCAGCTCGGTGTTCACCGGTCGCCTCGAGGGCCAGACCGCGAAGGACGCGGCTGCTGAACGCGGTGTACCCTGTACTCCTCTGCTCGTTGCGGTTCAGCACGGTGAGGGTTTGCCCGGGGGCTCGGCGGATGAAGTAGTGGTGTGCGGCGAGCAGGTACTCGAACACTTCCTCGTGCCCGATGAAGGCCGGGCGCTGCGCTTGCAGCTCGTTTAAGCTCAATGCGTTATCGCTGTGGCGTCGCATCCGGTACAGATCGTTACATGCCAACGGGAGCCAAAACCTGAGCAGGGCGGCTTGGGCGTGCGTCGGCAGGGTGATCGGCACCTCCTCCGCGAACCTCGACACGGTAAGATTGCTCTGGGCTGAATCGAGATGCTCGAACTGCCACCGATACTCCTCGATCAAGGCCGGGTAATCTTCGGCCAGACTGTAGCAACAGCGAAAGAACCCCCGGGCGGAGGCGGCATAGCGGCCTGACGGATACCGTTGCAGATAGCCCCGGATCGCCTGCACCGCTTCGCCGAGCAGGGTTGTATCAATCGAGGCTTTTGTCCATAGAGTATAGGAACTTCCATCGTTATTCTGTTGAATACGATTCCCTGACCATTCGGCGTGAAGCAACGCCGTGCGGCTGATCATGTAGTGGGCCGTTTCCCGGACCCAAGGCTGCTCGCACTCTTGTAGGGCAGTGAACAGGGCCTTCGCTTCGGAATAACGCTCGGTGTAAAAGGCGAAGACCGCCTGAAGGTAAGCGAGGAAATGGGTGCCTGCCGGGGAAGCGATGCGGCGGACGAAGGTCTTGTCGAGAATCTCAGAGGTAGATTCGCCGCGCTCGTGCAGAGTGAACAGGGTTTGCCAGAGATCTCGTCGCGTACGAATCAGCAGATCTCGTTCTTCGACCGGCACCTCCACGGCCGCCTCGAGTGCCTTCTCGAACGCGACCTGCCCGGTGTCGAGGGTGATCCAGGGCGTGCCCTCGGCCGATTCGTAACTCGGAGGATACTGCCCTCCTTCATCATCATCGGTGTCCAGACTGCGAAAATACTGCTTGAGGAAAACCCGGGCATGGAATGGTACTTGTCCGTACTGATACTCTTCCCACTCCCAAGGGTTATTGACCCAACCATCCAATTCGTCTGGCTGTATCTCGAGCTTGGCCAAGCCCTCGTCGAGCAGAAGCAAGCGCAGGTTGACCCCGGTATCGTTGTATGGCGAGAGGTACGGAACATTGCTGCAACTGTTGACCGCGTGCTGTTCCACCGACCAAGTCGGGTGACAATAGCAATAGCTGTAGGCCGGAGGGCACCCACAGGCCCGGGCCGAAGCGGCGAAAAACCCGGTCGCGATCACCACGAGCATGAAAAGGCAACCCATCTTCGCTGTTCTTCCTCGATCGATTTCCCCCGAGATCGTTCGCACATTCCCGCCTCGCCGGCATCGCAGGAAGGATGGCGGATCTCTCCTGTCTCGGGTGTTACTCACCTGGGTATTTCGGCCATGCTGGTCGATCGAAGCTGGGTTGTCAAACTGTGGGCGTGAACAAGGTAACGGTAGACTGCTCAACGTGGTTGTTATATGTGGTTCGCCGCAATGAGTTGGCGTTGGTCAGTTAGGGGAGTGCTGGCGCGGCGCAGCGAAAACCATCGTCATCGTTACGATCGGTCGGGGTATCTTCGGACCGAGCAATCACCGAGAGAGAATTGGGATAATTGTAGTTTGAACGATAGCTCCCACCCCGGAGTACACGCGCCGTCCCAGAGACTGGACCGGTAGGATAGGTCTCGGGGAAAATCGGGAAGTACTCGAAATACCAATCGAAGACCCATTCTCCGACGTACCCGGCAAGGTTGTAGAGACCAAAGGGCGAGATACCGTTGGGGAAGGCATTGACCGGAGCGGTCTCCGGATACTCGTCGTAACAGTAGTACTGGTTGCAGTTGGCGAGGTCCGGATTGTCGTAAGAGGGGTACAACTCACCCCATGGCCAGGTTTGAAGTTCGTCTCCCCGAGCCGCATACTGCCATTGGGCTTCGGTCGGCAGTTCTCCGTTCAACCACAAACAATAGGTCCGAGCCTGTTCCCACTCCACGCAGTTGATGGGGTGGTTGTGCAGGCCGGCGACCCCATCGGTGCAGGTGCCCCCACTGTCGGGGTGAATGCCTGTTCCGGGCAGGGTGCAGAGAAGCTCAGATCGGAGCTGACCTCGACCCAGCAACTCGCGTCTGCTGCAGGTGGATCAGAGAGTTCGTTCAGGCAGAGTTGATCGTTTGGCGGGAGCAGCCCACCTCGCTCGCCAACTGTTCCTGGGTCAGGTCTCCGTTGACGACGCGGGCGATCTTGAGCTTGTTTCTCAGCTTCATGAGCGGAAAGTAATGTATGGCGGTCATTGTGACAAGTATAAAAGACATAATGGAGCTTTAATTTTACATTCATTTTTCTTTTGACGATCACTTTGCCCCTGTGGTCGAATACCTCGGCCACTATTGTTCCAGGTATCCTATGCGTGAGACCTCGGAAGTCGTGCTCCGCGTGAGCGGGTTGCGGAAGAGTTACGGACATCTGCGTGCAGTGGATGACCTCGACCTCGAGGTGCAGGGCGGTGAGATCTTCGGTTTTCTCGGTCCGAACGGCGCGGGCAAGAGTACCAGCCTCTCGATGATGTGCGGGTTGCTCCGGCCCGATGCCGGGCACATCGAACTCCTCGGGTTACCGCTTGAAGCCGGGTGCAAGGCCTCCGTTCGCAAGATCGGCATAGCCCCCCAGGACCTCGTGTTCTGGGAGATGCTGACCTGTAAAGAACAACTCGAGTTTGTCGGTCGCGTCTATGGCTTTTCCTGCCGGGAAGCACGCGCGCGAGCCGCGGAGTTGCTCGCGATATTCGGTCTGCAGGAGAAAACGAACTCTCTTGGCAAAACCCTTTCCGGGGGGATGCAGCGGCGGCTCCATATCGCCCTCGGTCTGGTCCACCGCCCGAGCATGCTGTTCCTGGACGAACCCCAGGCCGGGCTCGACCCTCAGAGCAGAGTCCTGGTACGAGAGGTGTTGGACTCGCTGCGGGGCAGCACCACGGTGATCCTCACCACCCACGACATGGAAGAGGCCGAGAAACTCTGCGACCGGGTCTGCATCATCGATCGCGGGAAACGTCTGGTACTCGACACGGTCGAGGGGCTCGAGCGTCGGCTCGGGGAGGGGAACCGCTTCGAGCTGGAGATCGACGCCGAGATCGAAAACTCCCTGCTGCCACACTTACCGCATCGGCTTCGCGAGGCCCCCGGATTGGCAGTCCAGGGGAAGAGTCTGCACTTCACGGCTGCCGAGGGAGCTGCGATGCTGCCGGAGCTGCTCGCCGTGGTCACGGCTCGAGGGCTGCACGTCACCCACTTGCGCTTGAGGAAGACGACCCTCGAAGATGTCTTCCTGCATCTGACCGGCAGGAGCTTGCGCGAATGAACGTCTGGATCACCTTCCTCAAGACCTTCCGCGAGAACCTGCGCGAGTGGAAGATCCTGGTCATGGCCCTCAGTTTCGCCCCGGCCTTCGTGTTCATGATGCACGGCTATTTCAGCGTAGCCTCCCCTGCCTACCGGCTGTTGGTGATCAACCTCGATACCCAGGAGGATGGGACGCGCCATCCCCTGCTCCGAGCTTGGGAAGACGCCCGACATACCGATGGGACCGCCATGTTCCTCACGGAAGAGGTGCATGACCTCGAGGTAGCCAGGGACAAGATCGAACGGCGCGAGGCCGATCTCTTGGTGGTGCTTCCCGCGGGTTTTCTCGCAGGGTTGCACCAGACCCGCGAGCAAGGGGTGCCTTATTCCGGCAAGCTGGTCAATCACTATGACCAGAATAACCCCCGCGGGGCCATGGCCATGGCCCTGTCCGATTACGTCGCCTATTCCCTGGCCTTCGAACTGACCGCGACCGCGTTGCCGTTCGGGGTTGAAGCGGTGTCGGTCGGTGGACCGGGCCAACGCAGTGAGTTCGACCTTTACGTGCCCGCCCTCCTGGTCTTAGCGATCATCATGATCCTGTTCACGGCCGCCGCCTCCTTGATCAAAGAGGTGGACAAGAAGACCCTTCGCAGGTTGATGCTCTCGCCGCTCCGTACCGGTGAGTTGCTCGCCGCGGTCGCCCTCAACCAGGTGCTGCTCGGCACCGTCGCCCTCGCCCTGGCCTACCTCGCCGCCTATGCTACCGGTTACCGGGACCAGGGCTCGCTACCGCTCTTCCTCCTGGTCGGAGCGGTCACCAGTTTGGCAGTGGTCGCCGTAGCCGTCCTCACGGCGGCGTTCCTCTCCACTATCTTCGAGCTCCTTACGGTCGGCGTGTTCCCCTTCTTCGTGCTGATGTTCTTCTCCGAGTGCATGTTTCCCTTACCTAAAATCCCCCTCGGGACGCTCCTGGGCCAGGTCTTCTATCTCAATGACGTACTGCCGACAGCCTTGGCCGTTCGGGCCTTCAACAAAATCCTCAACTTCGGCGCCGGGTTCCAGGAGATCGCCCTCGACCTCGCCGGCATCGTGATCCTCGGTGCGGTCTATTTCGCGGCCGGAGCCTGGTTGTTCCAGCGGCGGCATATGCGGGTGTGAGCAGCGGTTCTCAGTTTCCTGCCAAGACCTCGCGATAGAGGGCTGCCAGGTGGTCCGCTTCGATCGCTGGATGGTATTCGGTTTCCATCTTCTCGCGGCCGGCCTCTCCCATGGCCGAGCGAAGCCCTGGGTCGGCGTGGAGTGCCCAAAGGTTGTCCGCGAGCGCTGAGACCTCGCCCTCGGCCGACAGTAGGCCGGTGCGGCCGTGTTCGACCTGTTCCGGAATACCGGCGTGGAGGGTGGCGACGATCGGGAGACCACACGCGCTGCCCTCGCAGATGACCGTGGGCGTGCCCTCGGCGTCCCCGTCGCGAGCGGTCTTGCTCGGAGCGAGCAGGACGTGGTGCTCGCGCATCAGCGCCGCCACGTCGGAACGGGGAGGGAGGAAACGGATCGAGGGACCGAGGTGCTCGGCCGTCCGTCGGAGTTCTTGTTCTAGGGGACCGCTGCCGACCAGGGAGAGCGAAACGGTTGTGCGGGTCTCTGCGGGGAGGCGTTCCCGGAAGCGGGCGAAGGCGGCGAGACCGTCGGCGAAACCCTTCTTCTCGATCATCCGGCCGACCATCAACACGTCGAAGCGCGTCGGAGTCCTCGTGGGAGGAGGGCTGAAGCGTTGGAGATCACAGCCAAGACGGATCACGACGAGTTTCTCGCGAGGGCACCCCTGGGCCGCGAGTGCGTCGGCCATGTGCCGGGAGAGGACAATCACCTTGCGGGCCAGGGCGAAGATGCGCGGCCGGTAGTGGAGATAGCGCCAGGCGGTGAGATCGAGATCCCGGCGAGTGCCGAGGGTGACGTCTCGGCCGTAGTAGCTGAGGACCAACGGCGGCAACTCCCGGTGGTCCGCTGCCGACCACACCGCGGTCTGGCCGAAGTGGGCGTGCAGGAGGTCGATGCGTTCGCGTCTTGTCCAGGAACTGAGAGGTGAGACCGTGAGCAGGCTACGATACGCGGCCGTGCGCAGAGCTCCCTCTTGTGCAGCAAGACAATAGACGTCAGACCAGGGGAAGCGCTCGGGCTCTTCTCTCTGCACGCAAAAGACCTTGACCCTGACCCCGCGCAGATGGCTGAGCGTGGTATAGATGAAGGTCTCGGAGAGCGGCAGAAAACGGTTGCGCAGGAAGCCGATGACGGGCGAACGATCCGTACTGCTACCTCACTGAGGTGTTGGAATCACGGTTCTTCAGGCTTCGCTCCGCGGCAGGCTCGGGCGTCGCCGTTTCGTCATCGAGGCGGCGAAGGCTTCTTTCCCGTGTTCGCGGATCGCTACGATGCAGGCCCGGCGGTTGGAGTTGAAGAGAAGGCCGAAGACCTTGGCGATGAAATTGTCGAAGGTCTTGCAGGCCTTGGGATCGGCGAAGTCCAGGCAGTCCGCGCAGGTCGTGTAGGTGTGGTTGCCGCAGCAGGTCCTGACCTTGCACCAGGTCGCCTTGAGGTTATCGCGGCAGCCCGGGCAGCGGCCTTTCAGATAGGATCGGCAGGCTCCGCAGTAGAGGCCGCAGGCGGCGATCAGCTTGGGGTCGGCGAGGATTTCTTTCATCGGTGTTCCTCCGGAGACGTCTTTGCGTTGCGGCGGCAGCAGGGGCAGGTTGAGGCGCAACAACCTCAATCACCGCCGGAAAGGCATTCTACCTGCCCTCAAGGAGCGATACAAGGTCATCGGTTCGAGGCACTTGTAAAACCCCCTCCTGCGGACTAGGATCCCGACCGGTTCGGCATCCCCGGTGGTGGAATGGCGGTGAAGAGCGAGTTCGAGGTGATCGTGGTGGGCGGAGGCCATGCTGGGTGCGAGGCTGCGCTCTGCACGGCCAGGCTCGGGCACCCCACCTTACTCCTAACCTCGAACTACGACAACATCGCCCTGATGTCCTGCAACCCCGCCGTGGGCGGTTTGGCCAAGGGCCACCTAGTCCGGGAGCTCGATCTCCTGGGCGGACAGATGGCAAAGACCACGGACCTCTGTGCCATCCAGTATCGCAGGTTGAACACCCGCAAAGGGGCCGCCGTCCAATCCCTCCGCGCCCAGGTCGACAAGCGCCGCTATCGCGACCTCATGCGCCGGACCATCGAATTGCAGGACGGCCTGGTCGTGCGCGAGGCGGAGGTCTCGGCGCTGGAAGAGGCTGATGGACGCGTGGTCGGAGTGCGGACGGCGCTCGGGGAAGTGCTTTCGGCAGAACGGGTAATTCTGACCTGTGGGACCTTCCTCGAAGGTGTCTGCCACATAGGGTTCCACCGCTTCGAGGCCGGCAGAGTTAACGATTTTGCCACGCATGGACTATCGGGATGGCTGCGCGAACGCGGTTTCAGGGTTGGCAGGCTCAAGACAGGCACTGTTCCCAGGCTGGACGCTGCCAGCGTGAACCTCGACGGCCTCGAGGCGCAACCCGGAGACCCGGGCGAGCTCCGCTTCGCTTACGTACCTACGGGAGTGCGTTTGCCCCAAGTAGCCTGCCACCTCACCTATACCAATCAAGCCACGCACGAGGTTATCCGGGCCAATCTCGACCGTTCCCCCCTCTTCACCGGACGTATTACCGGTATCGGCCCTCGTTATTGCCCCTCCATCGAGGACAAGGTCTGCCGGTATCCGGAACGAGAACGGCATCAGCTCTTCCTCGAGCCCGAAGGACTCGATACCTCTGAACTCTACGTCAACGGACTCCCCACTTCCCTCCCCTGGGACGTGCAAGATCGAATGTTGCGGACCATACCAGGTCTGGAACGAGCACGGGTGCTCAGGTACGGTTACGCTGTCGAATACGATTACCTGCCGCCCACCCAGTTGCACCCATGGCTGGAAACCCGTGCGCTGCCTGGCCTGTTCATCGCCGGGCAGCTCAATGGAACCTCGGGCTACGAAGAGGCGGCGGCGCAGGGGTTGATGGCCGGCCTGAACGCAGCCCTTGGCCTTCGCGGCAAGGAACCCTTCGTGCTCGGCAGGGCCGAGGCCTATATCGGCGTACTCCTCGACGATCTGGTCACCCGCGGGACGGATGAGCCCTATCGCATGTTCACCTCCCGAGCCGAATTCCGGCTGACTCTGCGCGAGGACAGCGCCGAAGACCGTTTGCTGCCGTTGGCCGCAGAGCTCGGTCTGGTGTCGCGGGAGTATCTCGAGACCTACGAACGTCGCAGCTCGGCGTATACCCGGTTGCGCTCGCTGGCCCGCGAAACCAAGATTGCGCCCGATTCCGCTTTGGGGCGGCGGTTGCGCGGGGAGAGCGAAGATGCCTCGCGATTGGCACCGAACCTGTACGAAGCGCTCAAACGACCGGAGTTCACCTGGAGCGAACTCGGCCTGGAGTTGCACGATCTCGGCGTGGAACCCGACCTCCTCTCCAAGCTCGCGGTGGAGGCCCGTTACGAGGGCTATCTCCTGCGCGAGCAACGCGAGGCTGCACGTCTGGGACAACTCGAGACCGTCCTGCTGCCCGACGTACTCGATTATGATGCAATTCACGGCTTATCCAACGAGGTGAGGGAAAAGCTCCGCAAGGTACGTCCGGCCACCCTCGGTCAGGCGGGTCGCATTCCAGGAATGACCCCGGCGGCGCTCTCGGCCGTGCTGATTGCCTTGCGCCTACGTCACAAAGAAGGAAAAAAGGTGCGGGGTTCCTGATCCGAACTGCCGATATATCCACCAGAGAGTCCAGCCGAGGACGCCGGCGTATGATCGAGCGCGTCGAACAGAGCCAAGAAAGCGTCGAGCCTCGCAAGGTCGAACGGGCCGGGAGGAGTCTTCATCGGAGCGAGTCTGTACCCTCTCGACCTGAACCGCATAGCGGGGATCGCGTCGATATGGGGGAAGGGAGGGCTGTGGCGCTAGCCGTGCGGAGGATCGACGAGCTGGCCGCTTCTCTGGCCGAGGTCGGAGAACGGCTCTCGGTTTCGAGGCCACCGATGGAACGTGAGCCTCGGCCTGAACCGCGACGCGCGCCCCCGCCGCAAGCTCGACGAGGTGACGATGCTGTGGAGCGCCTGCGCGAGGTTGCCGAGGAGATCCAGCGACGCAGCCACGAATTGGCCGCGGCCATTCGGCAGCAACCCGAACCCCGTTCGACCGTGCCGCGAGAAACCACCTCGATCGGGATTGCCGGAGTGGTCGGAGCCAACATGGTGGTCTTGCGCCTCGAAGACATCAGTATTCCGACGCTTGGCCAGGCTTTTGTTGTCGATACTGGGTCCACGATGGACGAGGGGCGCCTCGATCGGACCGGACATGCGGTCGAAGAAGCCCGGGCCGGTTTGGCAGCCTTGCGCAGTGCCCTAGGCGAAGATGGACGTGGATCGAGCGAACCCCAGGACTATACCGCCCAGCTCACCGCCGGGAGTCAAGCCGCGCTCCAGAGCAGGAAGGCGGAGAGGGAAATCTCAGCAAACGAAGCCACGGTACGAGCTGCCCTCGAGGGGGGGCGCTGACCGGACCTGATCCTTGATATCGGCACTGCAACTATTATTTCGGTATACATGAAGCGGTGGTAAAATAAAATAAATTCATTATGTTGAATATTGTTATTGTATTCCTGTCACAATTTTCGTATTCATACGAGTTGTTGCAATGGTACTATTTCCAGTGCTCGATGCGGAAAATGGACGGGGGTCATGCGCCGCAAGAAGCCCATCAGTGTACTCGGGTACGATAACTATCGCCTCTACCTCGAGGACATGTACCACCACCTTAAGAAGACCCGGCGCGGCTTCTCGTACCGGGCCTTTTCGGCCATGGCTGGTCTGACCTCTCCGAATTTCCTCAAACTGGTCATCATGGGAGATCGCAACCTCGGTCAGGACAGTGTCGAGCGTTGTGCCGAAGCCCTCGATCTGACGAAAAAAGAACACGAGTATTTTCGGGTATTGGTTTCTTTCAACCAAGCGCGAACGACCGAGGAGAAGAACTGCTACGTCGAGAAGCTGCGCAAGTTCAGACCGACGAAGGAGGTTCGGCGCCTGGAGAAGCGGCACCACCAATTCTGCAGCCACTGGTATATACCGGTCATTCGAGAAATGGTCGATCTGCAGGAATTCCGACCGGATCCGGCGTGGATCGCCTCGCGTATCAATCCTCCTATCCGCAAGAGCGAAGCCAAGCAGGCTCTGCATATCCTCGAGGACTTGGGCATCCTCCTACTGGAGCACGGGACCTACCGGAAGAGGGAACGTTCGCTCAGCACCGGCGATGAAGTGCAAAGCGTTCTGGCCAAGAATTTGCTGCACCAGATGATCCAACTCGGGTGTGAGGCCCTTGACCGGGTTCCCTCGGAACAGCGCGACATCAGCGCCTTGACCTTGTCCATCACCCAAGCCCAGTTCGAAGCCATCAAACGCAGGATCCAACTCTTCCGCAAGGAAATCCTACAGCTCGCAACGACCGAAGATCGCACGGACAAGATCTACCAGTTCAACTTCCAGTTCTTCCCCTTGCTGCGAGATCCCGCGGAGGTGGTGGTTACGGCGGAGGAACCTGCAACCCCCGAGAGAACCGAGGACACCGATGATGCGACTTCATGATAGGAGCCTAGCCGTAGGGATCGTGTTCCTGTTGATCGGCTGTGTCGACTATTTCTTCGTCGAGGATGAGAAGAAGACCGGGGACGTCCGAGAAGAGACTTCCCCTGTTGGGATCAACCCCCTCCTCCCCATCCCGAACCTCGCAGGAGGCACCGAGATCGGCAATCCGATGGCGGGCGGAACAGAGCTGGGAAACCCTTACATACTCGAAGGAGTACGGGGAGGTTCACTGGCCGGCGGTGTCGAGATCGGTAATCCCATTCTCATCCCCGAGGACCACGTCAGGGTCGCCGAGCTCCTCACGTCGAACGAGGGCGGAGCCGTTGCTACCACCTTGCGCCGTCCCGACCTCAACTTCTTGATCCTGGTCACCGATGCTCCTGCGACCGAAGTCCGCCGCTTCGACGCGAATATCGGTACCGTTCGGGCCCTGCTCGCTCGGGACGGGACCAGGACGAAAGACCTCGAGCTCCTGAACGGTGCCTTCGAACTGACCGGGCTCACCGGCCTGCGCACGGTGCAACTTGCCGCAGGTTCCCTCCCGGCCGGGATGTGTCACGGAGTGGAGTTGGTGATTGACGGTTCGACCACCATCAAGCTCGACACGCTGACCGCGACCTTGACGAGATCGCTCCCGGTTCGCGTGTTGGCCGACTTCACCGTGGAACGGCCAGACCAGGTCGCGTACGTGCTGGTGCTCGATTTCTCGCCCCAGGAGAGCGTGGTCCCCTTTGCCGATGGGTACGATTTCCGCCCGGCAATCACCGTGCGCAGCCTCGCGCGGTTCGAGAACGGTTTGTACCAGATGCTCTACCCCCTCGAGCCGACCTCGGACGCTCCGGGGACAGGGCAAGCAGGGAACCCGGATCCCGTGGTTTCGCCGGTGTTCCCACAGCCAGGGTCATCCCCGGGAACGAGTGAGGACCCAGGAGACCCGTCCCCGTCGGTCGACAGCGAAAGCGGTCCGTGCGACGAAGCCCTGCCGTGCTGCGAGAGCAAGATTCTCAGTCACGATGAATTCTGCCGCAATGCGGAACGCCGTGTGTACATGCTCTGCGAAGAGAAGGTCGGTGATTGCGGTGGGAAGCTCATCAAGTACGAACAAGGGCAATTCTGTGACGGGGTCAACTCGACGTGCCCCGGCGGTGAAGTGATAACCCGCCGGGTGGAAGTGTGGGCCGATTGTTCTGGAAAAGGTCTCGCTTGCTACGACAAAACGCGGGAATGTACCGCCAAACCCGAGTGCCCGTAACGCAGAACGACCGATCGAACCAATGCTTTTTGCCCCGGACTGTTCCGAGCAGGTAGGTGCGTGGTAGTTTTCCGTGGGGGGCGTTGAAAGGCTCGTGCTACAGAAACGAAAAAGGGCGGCTTGCGCCGCCCTTCCGCCGACTCTTTCGAGCCTGCTTTTATTTGGAAACCTGAATGGTTCCCCCCCTCAACGAATCCATCTATAACACAGTGCGTAATCCAGGTCAACACTTTTTTCGGGCGGTACTACCGTCCGAGAACAAGTTCTTTGGATTCGCGGCTGCGTCAACCAGAAGGACCGGAGGAGGTCATCAGGTCGCTGGCCAATCCGGCACGGTCCTTCTGCATGATTAATGCCATGCGTTACGACAACTCGGAATGGTATTCCGGTCAGCAGGTTGGGTGGGTGTTCGGGAACCAGCGAGTGCTCGGGGCCGGTGTCTCTTCGTCTCCTCGGGGAGACGGATGACTCCGCATGGTTGGGATCAGGAGCGCTCGGGAGGACGTCGTTCAGGGAAAGGCACAAGAGAGTTTTGATCCTGCAGGGAAGTGGGGAGACCGGTGGGAGCTTCCTCGAGGTCCTCGGGTAGGATGGGATTGAAACGACTGTCCTCGGCGAGGACGAGATCGAGCATATCCGGGATGGTCGGCCCTTTGTGCGGGTAGCGTCCGAAGACCATACGCATGAGCGTCGGTTGGGCCTCGCAGCGTTCCCCCGCGTTCTTCAGGACCGAGAAAGCCACGTCGGCCAGTTTGCGATTCTCGCGTTGGATGGCGCGTTCCCCGCGGGCCGTCCGGGCGAACTTGCGTATGGCGTAGGTCGTGCCGGCCCGGTCGAGGACCTGAATCAACAGATCGTCGCCGAGTTCCAGACGTTGTTGGCGGTACCAAAAGGTCAGGTCGGGAAGGACG
>Ga0208968_1001543_pt1 | contig 12327 bp, 14 predicted proteins | sample RifOxyA3_FD_184031 | JGI IMG/M metagenome (GOLD analysis project Ga0208968, IMG submission 184031) | Groundwater microbial communities from Rifle, Colorado - Rifle Oxygen_injection A3 (SPAdes) | ecosystem: Environmental > Aquatic > Deep subsurface > Groundwater | place: Rifle, Colorado, United...
GGTGGCCTCCTTTCCGAGTTCACTACTGATACAGATATCGTAGGATATCTGATATCCAAAAAGGCTTTGCGCCTTGAGCGCCACTAAGCCTCTCGGAAGGAAGCCACCCTTTTCATACTACCATTGGAGAAACAGGCAAAATACTGCAGGGGTTAATTTTAAGAAAGTGGAAGCGCGCCAAGTGGGGGGCAAATAACTACTATTCTGAAACGCACTTCATATGGAAAGCCTGTTTCTTGCCCGCCTTTTCTCTCACACTGGACCTGTTCCGGATTGTCGGCTACGAGGGCGAAAGGTTCCTTTCAGCGGTTCCAACCGCCTCCTGACCCCTGATAGTTCGAATCCTGTTACCTTAGGGATAAACGGGATTAGAACTCCTACTCTGACCTCGTTGACGGCATGAGGGTGAAGTTATATCCTCTACCTATATGAACCACTTAACTCCTGTAGAACGGCAAGAGCGACTTGCCCGGCTTATATTACGCGGGGTATACCTCTATGCGCAGAGCCAGGGCTGGATAGATAAAAATAATAACCGGATGGTCAAGCAACTGAACCGCTCTGATATCTCTTCGAATGTTCAAGGGCGTAAGAAAGCCGTCATGGGGCTGCTTGATCTATCCTGACACCCCTCATTATCGCACAAGAACGGCCCAGGAAGGCCTTTGGCATCTAAAGGCCGGGAATGGTATGATAATCTAAGGGATGGGTCGTATCAGTATTCTAAAATCACTATTCCCTGCGGGTTTGCAACACTCTGGCAAAGGAGCAGTATGAAACCTTGGAAAATGTGTTGGGGTATCTTTTTTATTCTAATGCCAGTATCGGGATTTTCAGGAACATTGCAGCAGTTGGCAACCAAGTTCGGGAAAGACATTAAAAATACCGACACTAAAATTGCGGTAATGGATCTCTCCTCAGAAGAAACTGAGAAAAGCCAGGATTCAGTTGTGGTGCGTGAACGGCTTACCACATTCCTGGCGCAGAATAAGAATATAACGCTAATAGAGAGATCTCTCTTAGAGAAAGTCTTTCAGGAACAGAAAATCCATGTGTCTGGTGCAGTAGCCGCTGATACTGCGAAAAAGATTGGGGAATTAACAGGAGCCAACGCAATAGTTTCCGGTACCCTTAGCGAACTTGCTAATGATGAGGTTGAGCTTAATGCGCGTATTATAGAGGTTGAAACCGGGAGGGTTATCTCTGCCGGGCAGGCTGTGTTCAAAAAAGACTGGAAATATTTTAAACCACTTGCCGTTAATACTGATGAGAAAGTCGCAGCAGATAGCGCACAGGATTATTATCGGCGTGCAGTTAAATACCACAATGACGGCAAATATAATATGGCACTTGAGTATTATTCCAAGGCTATCAAACTAAAGCCAGATTATCTCGAAGCCTATTATGGTCGGGGGAGCATATACGCCCTTACGCCTTCCGCTGATGAATTTCTTGGTATTAAACAAGGCGGGGATTTTAAGGGCAAGTATGCTGAGGCCATCTCCGATTTTAATCGGGCAATAGAACTAAAGATTGACTTTACGATGGGCTACTTTAGCCGTGCTATGGCGTATAACGCTATGGGACATAGATTTCAGTTTTTACCAGATCCGGGACAAGGCACTTCAGATTACGATAGAGCTATAGCGGACTTAAACAAAGTGATTGAGTTAACTCCGATGACCACGACTACGGCAATTGCCGGGTGTTACGACACATTTATGGAAGTCCCCTACTCTCCAGATTATGTTGGCAACTATTTGCACCGGGGTTCTGTCTATGAGGCTAAAGGCACCCCACCAGACCATTGGGCAGCCATTGAAGACTATAACAAGGTCATTGCCGCATTCCCAAACTGCGCGTATCTTTACTCTCTTAGGGGGAAGACCTATAAAGCCATCCCAGATTACACTAAAGCTATTGCTGATTACACTAAGGCTATTGAAATATCTACAAATACCACGTCCAATTATATTGCTCGTGGTGATATATATTATTCAAAAGGTGACTATGTTCAAGCTATTAATGATTACACTCGTGCCATCGCGATAAGGACAGCACAAAATAGTGTTGTTATTCCGCCAGGAGATATCCCTAAGTGGGGAGAGGGTAAACCCATTGATCCCTCCTTTAGTTCAGATTTCGTCAATGACGATTCCATATATATTAACAGAGGCAATTCATACTACATGAAGGCTGACTATGATAAAGCTATTGCGGATTATAGTAGAGCCATTGAGTTGAATGCCACTCCGATAGATGGTTTAGGGGTCGAATTAGGCCCTGGCAAGGCGGTGGCTTACGCCAACCGTGGGAATGCATATCAAGCTAAAGGAGAAAAAGACAAGGCTATATCTGATTACACAAAGGCTATTGAGCTGGACCCCAAGTACAGCAGTGCCTACTTAAACCGTGGGAATATTTATCTTAATAGGTATGAGTTTGAGAAAGCTTTCGCAGATTTCAATAGAACGATAGAATTGAATCCCAACGACGCCATCGCATATTTAAACCGTGCAATCATTTATTACACCAGATTTGAGTACGATAAAGGCATTGAGGACGATACTAGGGCTATCGAACTTAATCCGGCTAATGATGACGCCTACTTTAGGCGCGGAGAGGGTTATCAATTGAAAAGTGCATATGATAAGGCTATTGAGGATTATACGAAGGCCATAGAGATTAATCCGGCCAATATAGAGGCGTATGTCCAACGCGGTTATGTCTACTTGCGTAACTCTACATCTATGAAGGCAATCGATGATTTCAATCGTGCTATAAAACTTGACCCAAAAAAATCCGCAGCGTATAGTGGGCGTGGGAGTGCGTATCGCAATCTGCATGAATACACCAAGGCACTGGAAGATTTTGATAAAGCTTTGGAGATTGATCCAAAAGATGTTGCAGGCACTAATCGCACAGAACTCTATATTGATACTGGCAAATACGATAAAGCGATTAATGATTGCACCGAGAGAATAAAGCGTAATCCGAGTAGTGATATTGTGTACGAACAGCGAGGTCGTGCCTATCTTCGCAAAGGGGTGCTTGATAAAGCAATTGCTGATTTCAATGTGCTCATAAAACGCCATCAAGATTTTGAGCAAATTTATATATCCCGAGGAGAAGCATATGCCAGCAAAAAGGATTATGCTAAAGCCATTTTGGATTACACGAAAGCGATTGAAATAGATCCGAATTCACAGTTTGCACCTACGGCCTACAGTCAACGTGCAGCGGCTTATTATGCCACCAAGGATTATGCTCAAGCCATTAGAGATTGCACCAAGGCGATTGAATTAGACTCAGAGTCAGGCCCAGCATACCGTTGGCGTGCGGAGGCTTATTACGCTATGGGGGACTATAAAAAGTCGGCATACGACGTCGGAAGAGCATTGGAACTATTCCCAAAACTTCAAAGTAAAATGCAGACATTAATAGATTCTCTAAGAGCCGCCGGTTATTAACTCTTAAGTAGGTGGGCGGATGCGGTCTAATAATAATTTGTGGCACGGACAAGTCGAAGACTGGTGTAAGTTACTTCTTTGCGCCGATAAACCCTCCGTTGAGCTTGAGAAGCTTCAAGATTGTGGGAAGCTTTCCGTTCACCCTGAATTGATGGCTCTTATTGGCTGCCTGCAGGACCCATCCTGGCATCCAGAGGGGGATGCTTGGGAGCATACGCTGTGTTGCCTCGATTCCTTTGCCGCTGAGCGGGTGGGGGATCAGTACGAAGACTGCATCGTGGGATTAGCAACTCTCTGCCATGACCTCGGAAAGCCATCAACCACACGAACCCTAGAAGGACGCATCGTATCACGGGGCCATGAAGGGGCCGGTGAAGCCCCGTCACGTGCCTTTCTAAGCCGTATTGGGGTATTGCAGGCCGAAATAGAGGCTGTTGTCCCGCTGGTGCTATGCCATATGCGGCCTGAGCAGCTTTACAACGCTAAGTCCGGGGATTCGGCTGTAAAACGCCTTGAAAGGGCCGTAGGTGGAAGGATGGACCGGTTGGTGAGGGTTTGCCGGGCGGATAAAGGCGGGCGTGGCCAAGATGGTAAACCTGAATTTCCTGCTGGAGAATGGATTCTTCAAAAGTGCCAGCAGTTGAACGCTGCCCAAAAGTAGTTGCTTCGGGCATTAGCTTCTTCCATAGCCTAGAACTGGAGGCCTATGCTAAAGTCAAAAATTGAAGTTGGAAAGGAATATGCCTTGCGCGAGCCTCGAAGCTCTGACGGTAACTTTCAGCGTTTCCGGGTACTTGAGCATGTTCGGGGGTCGAAATGGAGAGCAGAGTGGATTGAGCCCAATCCTGGACTCAAGGATTATGTTGAGTCGAGTGCGCTCATAGTCCGATGGAAGGATGTTAAAGCCTTCTTGAGAGACGAAGACCGCAAGCGCCAATTACTGGACGATAACGCACGGGAGGGATATGAGAAGGATTCTCCCTATGATAAATTGCTTTATGAAGTTTTTTCCAGTATTGGCGAGGCTGACTTGCAATACTACCACGGTATTCTATCGGGCAAGAAAGATGCGCTAGATCGGGCTTTAACCCGAGCAGGCATTGCAACCAGTGAGAATTTTTTATATTCCTACACCGCTCGTAATGGAGAAATCCAGATACCATACGCGGGAGCTCTTAAAATTGCTAAGGCGTTTAGCATGAAAGAACCTGCGACTGTTTTAACTCAGGTAGAGGCTACCGAACGCGAATGGGAACAGCAGGCTTTACGACCCGGCAAAGAGTATCTGGTTCAACTTCTGAATGAATATCGCGCTTCATGGGCCATTTTAAGGCAATGGGCCGGGTATGATGCTGCTGTTGCTCAGCGTGAGGAGTATATTAAACGCTTGGAGCGTTTAGTATGGGACGCTATTTATGCGCTGCAAAAGGCCGGAGCAGACTCCGAGGCAACCAGGCTGCGCCGGTCAATGAGCTCGCGAGGGTAAGCACCGGCCAGGTGCTAAATAAAAAGCCAGCGGCAGATTCCTCTGTCGCTGGTTTTTTACAGTCTCTGTGGTGCTAGTGCCGGGTGTCCTTTGGGGGGCATGGATCATTTCCGTAACTGTCTTTGTCACGTATTTTCCCATCACGTCCGTGGATAACTACTTCTGTCCGGTCGCGTTTTGCTCCTGGAATAGCGGCTTTAATCGCTTCGCCTTGCGTGTCATGTACTGAACTGACACGACTCGCGCCGGAAACACGGACAGCCCATTGACCATCTTGCGGCACTACATGTCGCTCTTTTTTACTCATTATGTCATACCTCCTTATGGTAAAAGCATAGCACATGACCCCGACAACGTAGTGTCGTGTTGTTTACAGTGGTTTTTCCTTAAAAACCCGGTTCTCCGGCTTCCTCATAGTCGGGGATGGCATCAATAGCCAAGTGTAACGCCTGGATCTCTAGCAGTAGGGTTCGGAGCTCCGGAAGTAGAGTGTCCAAGTCTTTCGTCCGACGGGATGACAAAAGGGTTTTCCATAACTTGCCGCCCTCATTTTCGACCTCAGTAAGTTTCATCTGGTGGGCTTCTCTCTCCGCACGACGTTTCCTGGCGATGTCTATTTCTTCCAGCTTACAGCCGAGTAAGTAGACGACCTCTCTATTGAGAGATGGCCGCTCATCTTCGATAGAGAGTTTCTTGAGCTGCCCAGCCATTCCGCCGGGCAACTTTAGTTTGACCTCCTGGTTCTTCCCATAAAAATACCGTGGCTTGTATCCCATTGTGTCCTCCTGTGGTTTGATTATTTCGGTGATTACCGAAATCTATAGTGTGCTGACTTTACTTTCTAAATATAGCGAAAGTAAAGTCGTTTGTGATAACGATGCGCTCAGGAGGACCGATGAATATCATGCCTTGTGGGGGCTAACCGATGGCAACATGAGATTATGTAGAATATATCAGGGGCCGGATATTCAGGTAAAAGTTTTACATGCGAGCTTCCATCCTATGGAAAATAGCACTTCGGAATTCAAATTAACGCAGGGAATTATCTCTCTTAGCGACGAAAAGTCCTGGGACAAAGCGAAGCTGGAATGGGAGTTGCTAAATATTTATTGGATTGAAGAGCCTCAAACCTGTCTGTGTGGACATTATCCAATAAATGAGATATGTGTCCTGACTAATAAGAAGAATGGGAAGACGGTGGAAGTTGGTAATTGTTGTGTAAAGAAGTTCCTCGGTCTTGATTCGGACAAAATATTTCAATGCATTAAACGTGTCAGAAAAGACATAACTAAGGGCTTAAATGCTGAAACAATTCAGTATGCATATAATGAGCAATGGGTTAGCCTCTGGGAAAAGGATTTTTTGTTCGATACGGCACGGAAGCGGAAATTAAGCCCAAAACAGCTCGCAAAGCGTATGGCACTGAACAGGAAGGTCTTGCGAAGTATTGTAAGACCTTCTCAAAAAGTGAGCAAATCAATCTTCGAATTATAATCGAACCGAATAAATAAGACTTTCGCAAGGCAATAAATGAAGGCATATCACACAGAAGATTTTTATATACAGAAAATCGGGAAACCAGGGTATTTTAAGAACCTTGTCTTTTCGCCGCGATCTGCAGGGAAGAAAGGACTGTTATCTGGAGATAGTCACGTTGCGTGGGGGGTGCCAGCGAGGATAACACATGTTCCCAAGATATTCGCTATTTGGCTAAACGCGCTTGTCGCGTACTTCGATGAGGTTATAGAGAACACATCTTCAACCTATCATGAGCGGTTGAAAATTGCTGGCTGGCATAGCCTTAGTGAAGGTGCCCAAGCGGTAGATCTGAGAAGGAAGTTTCTTGAGAAGTATTTATACTCAAAGTCACGGAAGCTCAATTTGGAAATTGTACGCGTTATTGGCCAATCATTCAAAGAGCAGAAACATCTGAAGGTGTTGGACGTCGGTTGTGGGATCTCAGTCCTTTATGACGAGTTGCCTGAAAAGGCCGGATACAGAGGAATAGATGTGTCCAAAAGGGTACTCGAAAGTTCTTTCGCACCTTTGGAAAAACTTTTAATTGGAGAGTATCTCCAAGTCGTTAATAATATGGAACAGGGCGGGTTCCACGTGATCGTCGACTGCTTGTGTTCAAAGGATATATATACCTTCCCTAAAAACCGGCAACAGATACTTCTTGAAGCTCCGGAGTATCGCTCCTGGTTATCTAAAATTTATACTCTGCTTGTGGAAGGGGGCTTATTTATTCATGTCCGTCCCAAAAATGAGTTTGAGGAGAGAAAGGCTAAAAAGCCGACATTGCTGCCTTTTGAGGCATACCTAACAGATCTTTGGAAAGGGGATAGGACCCCGGCCCATGTCGGGAACTATGCTATCTATACACTGCGAAAATAATTACGGCAGCATGAGGGATTGATATAGATAAGCTGGAGGATATCCCTTCACCGGTATACAGCGGTAATTTATGACTGAAGATACAATAGGGAACCAAATTAGGAAATTAGTAGCAGATGTTTTTACTCTTACTTCAGAGCTGACGCGGCTGACAAAACGGCCCTTTACACCTGATGGGCATTTGGTCGGCAGCATTGGGGAGACATACGGCAAATATTATTATGACATTGAACTGTACCCGCCATCCCACAAGGGGCATGACGGACTTTGGCGTGGTCGCGAGGTTCAGATAAAAGCCACACAGTGCAACTCGGTAGAATTAAAACGTGCGACAGAACTCTTACTCGTTTTAAAAATTAACACAGACGGTTCCTTTGAAGAAATTTATAATGGGGACGGGGGAAGGCCCTGGGCGGCGCTTTCTCATAGAGAACCGACAAAGGCGGGCGAAATCAGCATATCTCTAAAACGATTACGGGAACTGAACCGTGAGGTTGCAGCAGAAGATAAGATCCTGCGCAGTATTGAATAACCTCGGGTTGATTTGTAATTTTGCATTTACCGGAGCCATGTGCTCCGGTTTTTTTTGCCCAGTTTGTCTGCGCTTACTGCAATTCTTCGAAGAATCTGGCCAATAATCGGTGAATTTGCCCTAATTCTTTGCCTCCTACGAAGATAGCCCTTGATTCATTGGGGAATTGATGCTATGTTCACAATGCGGGTAATTCTCAGACGTAAAAATGAGGTAAAACACGATGCCTATAATAAGGAAAAATAGCAGGGTTCGAGATAAAAAGTGGAACGGTAAATACACGGGAACCGTAGTTCGCACAGCTACGCGAAATGGTTCCCAGGTTCTTTTCGTGCAGTGGGACAACCTGGCGGTAGAGGATGAGCTCCTACTGAGCGAAGTGGAGGCGGTAGGGGAGCAATGCAAGTGCAAGCTGGAGTCTGTCGTCAAAAAACTGGTGCACTAAAAGGAGGGACATATGAAAGCCAGCGAAGCGAAAGAAGGTGTGCGGTATCTCAGTAAAACGGGCATCCCCGTCACGGTCACCGGAACCAAGAACGGAAAGGTGCTTATCAAGCTTGAGACCACGAAGACGACCGTTGCGGTGAATGGCGACTACGATCTTAAGCCCATAGTCGCCCCGGCAGGAAAAAAGGAGGCCGAGCGGTCCCCTAAAGAGAAGGGAAAGGCTAAGGCAGATGTAAAGACGGTTACAGCCCCGAATTCCCTGTCGGCGCTTATTGACCCCATGTTGTTGTCCGGGGGCCATACGGTGAAGGAAATAGCCATTGAACTGCTTAATAAAGCCGGTGAGATGGCCAAGGGCAAGGATCTTGAGGCCAATGTCCGCGCCCGGATGGTGTCCTATGCCCGCAAAGGGTGGCACATAGCCAAGGACGACAAAAAGCGGGTCAAGGTCCTTCAGAAGAAGGCCTAAGAGGCACTATGGGAAGCAGAGCTGCCGTAGTATTCGTGGATGGCGATAAAACCTCTCCGGGCATCTATCTGCACTGGGACGGGCATCAGGTGCAGGGATTACTGGAAGAGGCGTTGCCAAGGCTTAGGCGCGGGGATGTGGGCTATTCAGCGGCCCGCTTCTGCGGGGTATGCCACGAACGCATATCCGGCAACTTGAGCCTTGGTCTTATAGCACCCCCAAGCAGGGATGACTCCGATGTGTTCAACCATGGGGTATTCTATGTTAACGTCCGGACTTGGGAGGTCGAAGCTTGCCGGGGGAACTCGATTATTCGCTTTCAGCTGGACAAGTCTAAGGTTCCAGAGGGGTAGACGCTACAGAATAGGGTGGAATCGGGCCAAAACGGGCCTATAAGGCCGCTCTGGCCCGCTGGCGGAGGGAATTACATATGATCAGCAAGTTTATTCGGCATTTGCGAGTGGAACGGGGGCTTTCGCCCTGCACCTGCAGCAGTTATGACTATCAGCTACGGGCGTATCATCGGTTCCTGGATGCTAAGGGGGAAAATCTCCTCACGGTTACTCGCGAGACCCTTTTGGCATACCTTGAGGCCCGGAGGAACGCCGGGCTGGCGGGGAGCTCGATATTCGCGGCGGCGGTCGCCATTCGCCAGTATCACCGTTTCCTGACCTGTCATGGGTATTCTCTATCGGACCCGACTGCCGGAATGGTGCTTCCTAAATTTAAGCAACGGTTACCGGAGCCACTCAGCATCCAGGACCTTGGCACTATTCTGGACATGCCCGTCGGCTTAAAGTTCCAACAAGTCCGTAATAAGGCCATGCTGGAGCTTCTATATGCTACAGGCATGCGTGTGTCTGAACTTCTCGGACTTACAATGCCGATGGTTGACCTGTCCGGATACCAAGTGCGAGTTTGCGGGAAGGGCGGCAAGGAGCGGATCGTCCCGTTCGGTCAGAAAGCCGGAGAAGCGCTCTCCGCTTATATGGCGGAGCGGGAAACAAGGTTCCCGCAGGTCCAGTCTGTATTATTCGTGACAGCCGGAGGTAAGCCAGTAAAGCGAGGGGCATTTTGGTGGGAACTTAGGCATATGGCGAAACAGGCTGGGTTCAAGGGCCGCATCTCACCACATCAAATTCGGCATAGCGCCGCAACGCATATGCTTGAGGGGGGCGCGGACCTACGGGTCATCCAGGAGGTGTTGGGGCACAGCTCAATCACTACGACTCAGCGTTATGCCCACGTGACTGCCCGACTGCTTAAGGCTACTTGTCAGCGGGCACATCCACGATTTTAATGTACAAATGCCATTATTATGGCGACAGGACGCTGTCGGGTTCATCTGCTAGAATTAATGTATAATTTAAGGAGAAACTTTATGGCGAATGCACTAAAAACTATGCGAAAATCAGCTAAAGTAAAAAGCAATCACACGTTAAAACAGACTGGTAAGACCCTATATAAAAATGCGGCGAAGAAGTTCCCGGTAAAAGATTCCGCTGACATGGATTGGGGTGTGACATCGAATCCAGCCTTTCAGGATGCACAGAACAATATCAGGTTATATTCCGGCGATTGTATTGGAATCTTGAATCAGATCGCTAAAGCGGAGCCGGGTGGCTGTGTCGATATGATTTTCGCAGATCCGCCATACTTCCTATCAAATGGTGGTATTTCATGCCAGGCCGGGAAAATGGTCAGTGTAAATAAAGGTGATTGGGATAAAAGTCGTGGACCAGATGTGAATCATGAGTTTAATCGGACATGGCTAGAGGCTTGCCAGAAGGTATTAAAGCCCAATGGGACCATTTGGGTTAGCGGTACGGCACATGTTATTCACTCCATCGGCTTCGCGATGCAACAGCTGGGATATAAAATTCTGAACGATATCACGTGGGTAAAACCGAATCCACCACCAAATCTTTCCTGTCGCTACTTTACACATGCGACAGAGACTGTTATCTGGGCCGCAAAAAACCTCAACAGTCGCCACCTCTTTCACTATCAAGAAATGCGACGGATGAATAATGGCAAACAGATGAAAAGCGTCTGGCCCATATTGCCACCGGCGACACAGGAGAAGGAATTCGGGAAACATCCTACACAGAAGCCCCTGGATTTACTAAAGCGTATTCTTCTTGCCAGCTCTAACCCTGGAGATCTGATATTAGACCCGTTTATGGGGTCCGGGACTACTGGCGTTGCGGCAGTGCTTCTTAAGCGTAAATTCGTCGGCATGGACCTCGACTACGGCTATATTACTACCGCTATCAAAAGACTCCAGCAGGCGGGGAATTTGTCAAATAGTGAGCTCTTCCCTTCGGCCAAATAATTATTTATCTCAAGTTGGGGAAAACATGAAAGAAAATGGCATTGGTGGTGCAAACACAAAGACTGGCTTGGTTTTTGAAGGCAATACAGACCTTGCGACCTTCCTCGGAAAGCAAAAGAATTACAGAGTAGATGCTGATTCTCAAGTCTTCTATGACGGTGAATTGGTGGCGCGCATATTTAAAAAACACGGTCTGTATAAGTTTCTGGAAGAACTCGGGATAGAATGGAAAAAATTAATATCAAAAAAACTTCTTCCGGACGATTCGATATTCGTTATTGTTAGAAACACAGTCTTCGTAATTGAATGTAAGTTCCAGAAAGTGGCTGGCTCCGTGGATGAAAAACTTCAGACCTGCGACTTTAAGAAAAAACAATATCAGAAACTCTTTTCACGAGCGAATATCGAAGTCGAATATGTATACTTGCTGAGCGACTGGTTCACAAAGCCTGAGTACAAAGACGTTCTCGATTACATCCATAGCGTGCGCTGTTATTTTTATTTCAATTTTATCCCTTTGGAAAAAATAGGTCTCACGGTCCCACCGAAGTAATATTCCCATAGCTTATGCGCTCAGACAGTCTGGTTACGAACCTTTCTAAGGAACTGCAGCGATTGGGTGCACTCCCAATCGGCACAGAGTCTGAAAGGACGAATTTCTTGCGAGAGTATCTCCTATTTACTAACCGGTTCTTTTTTGAGTACCGGCCTAATCCCGATGCCTTAAACTCCCCTGATCCCGATTATCCTGATTGGAAACGGCATACCGAACATCTTGCTATATGGGACGATTATTGCCGACAGATATTGGGGCTGACATTCTCAGATGCCCAAATCACCGCTCTCTCAAAGTCTTTAATCTCGATATTTTCAGGAATAGCCGGGCAAGTTCCTGCCCCATACGCCCAAAATGTGAATGCTATCGCAGGAATTTCTGCCGCAGAATTTTCCTTTCTGAGGCTGTTGCATGCCGCAATGGATTTCTCGGAGGAACTGTTGCCAATAGACGCTCCATTAGTGCAAAAATTAAAGGCGTCGTTTTCTCAAAAAATGCCTGGCCCGAAAGAGTTGCAGACTGTTGACGGCGCTAACTCCTTGATTGCGTGTTTTGGTGGTGCCGACAGGAATGTTGACGAACGCAGACGGTATATACAACGCGCCTGTGAGCGAATTGACGCTCAATATGGCGGG
>Ga0208968_1001547_pt1 | contig 12298 bp, 9 predicted proteins | sample RifOxyA3_FD_184031 | JGI IMG/M metagenome (GOLD analysis project Ga0208968, IMG submission 184031) | Groundwater microbial communities from Rifle, Colorado - Rifle Oxygen_injection A3 (SPAdes) | ecosystem: Environmental > Aquatic > Deep subsurface > Groundwater | place: Rifle, Colorado, United...
TGGCTTACGTCCGTTTCGCCAGCGTCTATAAATCTTTCGGTTCGATTGAAAGTTTCAAAAAAGAACTGGATACTTTCGATAAGTAATTACGAACTACGAAATAAGCGAATTACGAAAGAATATGGTTTTGCGAGTAAATCTGTCAACGGCATTTCGTAATTAGTTTATTTCGTAGTTCGTAAATGAAAAACCTAATTAATTTCAAATAATATAATCAATATGGGAGGAAACACCAAAATCAAAAAGGGGAAGAAAGTTGAAGGGAAGAAAGTCGGGGGAAAGGGGGTCAAGAAGCAAGAAGCAAGAAACAAGAAGCAGGAAATCAAGAAGATAAGCAAGAAAGAGGATATGGGGAAAATCACGAAAGTTGTGAAACGCAGCGGGCAGGTGGTGGCTTTTGATGAAGGGAAAATTGCCAAAGCGGTTTCTAAGGCTTTCTTGGAAACCAAAGAAGGGGGAAAAGAAGAAGCGAAAAAAGTGGCGGAAAAGGTGGCAAAGATGATGGGCAAAAATTATAAAAAGGGTTACATCCCGGAAATCGAAGAGATTCAGGATATGGTGGAGCGGGTGTTGATGATTTTGGATTTTGAGGAAACCGCCAAGACTTATATTCTTTATCGGGAACAGCATCGGAAAATTCGCGAGACGGAAGAGTCCTTGAAAGAAGCGGTTGATTTGGTAGATAAATATATCCAGGAAATCGATTGGAAAGTCAAGGAGAATGCCAACATGGCGTATTCTCTCCAGGGTCTCAATAATTATGTTTCTTCCATTGTTACTTCGAAATACTGGATGAATCGGGTTTATACCAAAGATATTCGCGAGGCGCATGAAGGCGGCGATTTTCATATCCACGATCTCCAGCTTTTGGCGGCTTATTGTTGCGGTTGGGATTTACAAGACCTGCTCAGGCGCGGATTTACCGGTGTGTCAGGGAAAGTAGCCTGCAAGCCAGCCAAACATTTAGGCTCGATTTTGGGGCAGATGGTGAATTTCATTTACACTACCCAGGGCGAAGTGGCCGGCGCGCAAGCCTTTTCCAATTTTGATACGCTCTTGGCTCCATTCGTGCGTTACGATAATTTGACTTATGAAGAAGTGAAGCAGGAAATTCAGTCGTATGTTTTTAATATGAATGTTTCCACGCGCGTCGGTTTCCAAACGCCTTTTTCCAATATTACGCTCGATATAACTTGTCCAAAGAATCTTGCCAAGGAGGCAGTACTTATCGGCGGCGTTCCGCAAAAGGAAACTTACGGGGAATTTCAGGAAGAAATGAATATGGTTAATCGAGCCTTTGCCGAAGTAATGACGGAAGGTGACGCTAACGGACGGATCTTTACTTTCCCTATCCCGACGTATAACATCGGTAAAGATTTTGATTGGAGCGATGAGCGGTTTGATGCTATTTGGGAAATGACGGCCAAATATGGCATCCCTTATTTTGCCAATTTCATCAATTCCGATATGGATCCGGATGATGCCCGTTCGATGTGCTGCCGCTTGAGGCTGGACAACCGGGAACTTCACAAGCGAGGCGGCGGACTTTTCGGCGCCAACCCCTTGACCGGTTCGGTGGGAGTGGTGACGATCAATATGCCGCGTCTTGGTTATCTCGCGAAAAACAAAAAAGATTTTTTCGCGCGGCTGGACACCTTGATGGATATCGCCAAAAACAGTTTGGAAACCAAAAGGAAAATGGTGGAAGGTTTGACGGAAGGTGGCCTGTATCCTTACACGAAATTCTATCTGGCTCCCATCAAGATGCGCCGCGGAGAATACTGGGGCAATCATTTCTCCACGATCGGACTGATCGGCATGAATGAATCTTTGCTTAATCTAATAGGAAAAGACATTGCTTCCAAGGAAGGACAAAAATTGGCGGAGGAAATCTTGGTTCATATGAGAGACAGGATTATTCGGTACCAAAAAGAAACCGGAAATTTGTATAATCTGGAAGCTTCTCCCGGAGAAGGAACGGCGCATCGTTTGGCTGGAATTGACAAGAAGAAACATCCGGAAATGATTTTTGCCAACGATAACGCGGTTAAAGAACAAGACGCGATTCCTTATTATACCAACTCATCTCAGCTCCCGGTGCATCTCACTGAAGATATCTTCAGCGCTTTGGATCTCCAGGACAACTTGCAAACCAAATATACCGGTGGCACGGTGCTGCATGGATTTTTGGGTGAAAGGCTTCGGGATATTGATACGACCAAAAAGTTGGTGCGGAAAATTGCCGAAAATTATTCTCTGCCGTATTTCACGCTCACGCCGACATTTAGCGTTTGTCCGGTGCACGGATACCTTTCCGGCGAACACACGCTTTGCCCCAAATGCGTAGTCGAGCAGAAATGCGAGGTATATTCCCGAGTAGTGGGATATATCCGTCCGGTCGAGCAATGGAATGGCGCCAAACAGTCGGAATTCGCCGATCGCAAGGAATTTGTGATAGCGGGAAAGAAAAAATAAAATTTTAGAAAAAAAGATAGCGGGGCAATATTTTCTTATGGGGAATATTGCCCTAGTTTTTACTTCTTATGCAAATCGGAGGATACCAAAAACTGACTCTTATAGATTTCCCAGGGAAAATTGCGACGACAGTTTTTACTGTCGGCTGCTCTTTTCGCTGTCCGTTTTGCCATAATCCGGAACTCGTGAATCATGGAACATGGAACATAGAGCATGGAACGAAAGCGGAAAATGAGTTTTTTAAGTTTTTGAAATCAAGGCGGGGCAAGCTGGAGGGGGTGTGCATTACGGGCGGAGAGCCGACTATCCAGCCGGATATTATTGAATTTATCAAAAAAATAAAAAAGCTGGGCTACGCGGTAAAACTGGACAGCAATGGAACTCGGCCGGATGTTTTAAAAAAAGTCATCGACGAAAAGTTGGTTGACTATATTGCGATGGATATCAAAAACCAGCCGAAAAAATATTTAGCCACGGCGGGTATCGCCATAGAGACGAGGCATGCCTCGTCTCTACTAGAGCGGGTTAAGCTGTCCGTCGATTTGATTATGCGCGGCCGCGTTCCTTATGAATTCCGCACGACGGCCGTCCCGGGAATCCACACGAAAAAAGATTTTTTGGAGATTGCCGAATGGATCAAAGGCGCGCCGGCGTATTATTTGCAGGAATACCGGGAAATAAGGATATTGGACGAAAGGCTCAAGAAAAAAACTAAAGGCAAAAAGATCGATTTAGAAAAGATAAAAAAACAGATCGAGAAAAATTTTGGAAAAGTCGGAATAAGGTAGATAATGTTATGAGAATTTATATTAAAGTTTCACCTCGCTCTTCAAAAAACGAGGTGATAAAAATATCCGACGGGGAATATCGCGTAAAACTGACCGCGCCGCCGGTGGACGGCGAGGCCAATAAAAAGCTGGTTGAAATTTTAGCGGAGCATTTTGGTGTTTCTAAAAGCGCGGTGAATATCGTCGGCGGGAAAAGCGCCCGGACAAAAATAGTAGATATTTTGTAATTCCTAAAACCGAGTTTTAGGAGAGATTCGAGAAGTGACTAAATCCAAAATATTTTTTTGGTTGGCAGCATCTTTCATCGGAGGCGTGGCGATGGCTTCTTTCTATTACCCAAAAATTATTGTTGGATATTTTTTGTTGGTAGGGTTGGCGTGCAGTGTTATATTTTTAGTTATATTCTACGGGAACAAACCGGCGGTTGTGGCCGGTTTTTGTTTGGCATTTTTCATCTTGGGAGCACATCTTGCCGGTGTGAAACTTAATAATTTGAAAAATCTTGATAGAGACGGAAAAAAATTTTACGGGGAAGTTATGATTGCGCGCGAACCGGAACAAAAAGATAAATATCAGAAAATAATAATTTTACCAACAGTTTGGACATCCGATGTCCAAATGCAAAAAGGACATCGGATGTCCACATCCGGACAAGTGCCGAAAATATTGCTTAATGTTTTTGATATGGACGAATACGCTTATGGAGATATTTTGAAAGTAGATTGCGTGTTGAAAATACCGGAAAACTTTTCCTCTGAATTCGATTACAAAATGTATCTGGCGAAAGACGGAATTTTTTACGAATGCCAAAAAACAAAAATGGAAAAGACGGGAAGAAATGAGGGGAGCGCGGTCTATAAATTTATTCTCGGCGTCAAAAACCGATTCAACGAAAAAATCGAGCGCCTGATTCCGTCTCCGGAAGCCGGGCTTTTGTCGGGTCTGCTTTTGGGCGGCGATTCCCTGCTTTCTAAATCTTGGCAGGAGCGGTTTTCCGTCACCGGCATGACGCACATTGTAGCGGTGTCGGGATATAACGTGACCATTATTGCCGAATATTTGATGCTGGCGGGAATAATCATTGGCCTTTGGCGCCCGCAGGCTTTCTGGTTTGCAATAGTCGGCATTGCTCTTTTTGTTTTTATGATCGGACTTCCGTCTTCGGCGGTTCGCGCCGGAGTGATGGGAGGACTGCTTCTTTGGGCGGCCAAAAACGGGCGGCTGGCCAATTCGCAAAACGCCATTATTTTTTCGGCGGTGGTGATGCTTCTTGTCAATCCTTTGCTTTTACGCTGGGACGTCGGTTTTCAACTGTCGTTTTTGGCGACCTTGGGAATTATTTATCTGTATCCTCTTTTTCAAAATAACCTGGTGAAAAATCACAAAGCCCTTGGAATAACCGAAATGTTTATTCTTACTATTAGCGCCCAAGCTTTTGTTTTGCCGATTATTCTTTTCAATTTTGGGAGACTTTCTTTGATTTCGCCATTGGCCAATGTTTTGGTTTTGCCGGTCATTCCCATAACGATGCTTTTTGGTTTCCTTTCAGCGCTTGCCGGTTTTGTTTTTACGCCGCTGGCCACGGTTCTCGCCTGGCTAAGCTATCTTCCTTTGAAATATGAAACGCTCGTCATAAAATACCTGGCCGGCCTCAAATACGCGTCAGTCGAAGCGGGGCTGGCTTGGTGGGGCGTGGTGATTTGGTATATAATTCTAATGATCACGGTAAAATATTTTTATGCCAAAGAAAAAAATAACCTATAGTCTTATCATTGTTTTGTTCATCACTGCCCTCATTCTCGCCGGCATAATTTTTTATTCCCAGTCTCGAAAGTTGAAAGTGGTGTTTTTGGACGTCGGGCAGGGAGATTCCATTTTGATATCCCGGGGGAGTAACCAAATTCTCATCGACGGCGGAGTGAGTGGGCAGAAGGTTTTGGAAAAATTGGGGGAATACGTGCCGTTTTGGGACCGGGATATTGAAATTCTTTTGGCGACGCATCCGGACGCCGACCATATCACGGGGCTTGTCGCGGTGATGGAAAAATATGAGGTTGGCGCGGTGATTGACAACGGCGTGGCAAGTCAGTCGCAAGTATACGCGAAATTCAAGGAAACAATCGAAAACAGAAAGATAAACGAAATAGAAGGACGGTCGGGGTTAAGAATAAAAATAGGTGAGGACGCGGAAATGGAAATTGTGGCGCCGGATGGAACGCAACCCAAAGATAATCCCAAAGACACCAACGCGAGCAGTATCGTCTCAAAACTTACTTATGGCGAAAACAAGTTTTTATTTACCGGCGATATTTCCTATGACAACGAGAAGGTTTTGGTAGACAGTTCGCGGGATATCCGGGCGGATTATCTGAAAGTTTCCCACCACGGATCTAAATACGCCACATCGCAAATGTTTCTCGACCGCGTCAAACCGCGCGCGGCCATTGTTTCCGTCGGCGCCGACAACCGCTACGGCCACCCCAGCCCGGACGTGATCGCGAGGCTGGAAGAAAACAAGATCGAGGTCAGAAGGACGGATCAGGAGGGAGATGTTGAATATAATTTTTGAATTTTTAATTTTGTAATTTTATAAATAAATTGTTAATTTTCAATTTCTAAACGATCCGCAATTTTTCTGTGTCTGAATTTTAAAATTGAATCATTGGAAATTTATTAAAAATTAAAAATTGGGAATTAAAAATTATAAGAATCCTGTTTTCTTGCCAAAGCCTCTATTTAGTGGTAAGCTCTGAATATCAGTAATAATCATCATTAAAGAATAATATTATGCCAGTAGCCAGACAAAGACACACGAAAGCCAGGCGCGATAGGGCGCGGGTATTCCTTAAACTCAAGGCGAAAAGTTTGATCAAATGCACCAATTGCGGCGCGGAGATTTTGGCGCACAAAGTTTGCGCCAAGTGCGGATATTACAAGGGCAAGAAAGTGGTGGACACGATGAAAAAGAAAAAACCACGAAAGCAGAGCTAATTTTAGCGAATGAGAGCGAATTTGCTAGTTGAGAATATTGGCTCACATTAGCTATCATTTGCTCGGCTTTCGCGAGTTGTTATTTATGGCAAATCGACACCTCTCACGTTCAATCGCGATGCAGTGTCTTTATGAATGGGATTTTAACGGTAAAGACACCGGCAAGATTGACGAGGCAATAAAAAAGAATATTGCCGAATTCGGACCGGGAATGGAAGACGTCAGTTTTGTGGAAAACTTGGTGAAAAGCACCATTGAAAACCAAAGCAAGATTGATCCATTGATAGAAAAATGCGCCCCGGAGTGGCCGTTGGAGCAAGTTACGGTGGTAGATCGAAACATTCTTCGTCTCGGTATTAACGAGTTGCTTTTCGGCAGTTATGAAGAAGTGCCGCCCAAAGTGGCTATCAACGAAGCTATCGAGCTGGCTAAATCCTTTGGCGGAGAATCGTCCGGGCGGTTTGTGAATGGCGTTCTAGGCACGATTTATCGGGAAATGGGGGAGCCGATGAAGGATGATGTGAAGAAGAAAAAGAAGGATAAGGATGTCCTAAGTGAGGAACGCGAAGTGAAAAAATAGCACTATAGTAAATTATTTTAAATCCCAATTTCAAAATCCAAATATCAAACAAAATCTAAATTTCAAATGTCAAATTTTTTGGATTTTAGGTTTTGAGCTTGATTTGAAATTTGAGTTTTGGACTTTGGATTTCAATATCCATGTTAGAAGATCTTGAAAAAAAGCTGGGAGTAAAATTCAATAATATCGAGCTTCTCCAACAAGCGGTGACTCACCGTTCGTATCTGAACGAACACCGGGGCTATAAGCTGGAACATAACGAGCGTTTGGAATTTTTGGGCGACGCGGTTTTGGAGTTGGTGGTGACGGAATATCTTTATAAAAATTATCCCAACCCGGAAGGCGAGCTGACCAACTGGCGGGCGGCACTGGTGAACGGCGAAATGCTGGCGAAAATCGCCGGAAGGCTGGGAGTGGAGGATTATCTTATGATGAGCCGCGGAGAGACTAAGGACAAAGGCCGGGCGCGGCAATATCTTTTGGCTAACGCTTTTGAATCCATCACCGGCGCGATTTATTTGGATCAGGGTGAAAAAGGTTACGATAAATGCCGCGATTTTATCATGAAAAACGTGGTATGCGAATTGCCGGAAATAATAAAACATAAACTATACATGGATCCCAAGTCCCGTTTTCAAGAAGTTGCCCAGGACAGGGTCGGTGTCACGCCGAACTATCGCGTGATGAGCGAATCGGGACCGGATCACGACAAGAAATTCGTAGTGGGAATATATCTCGATGAAGAATTGGTGGCGGAGGGCGAAGGTCAGTCCAAACAGGAGGCCCAGCGCAGCGCCGCGGAAAAAGGGCTGGAAGTGAAGGGATGGTAATCAGAACCACTGATTAGCACATGATTAAAATTATTTCACTGAATGGGAATAATTATGAGGTGGGTGCAAAAAATTTATAAAAATATCGGCGATATTTTTCGCTTTATATAAAAATAAAAAATCACGTGTTCTCAATAAAGTCAGTGAGAATCAGTGGTTCTGACAATGTTTCTAAAAAAACTTGAAATTTCCGGTTTCAAATCTTTCGCGTCGCGCACGACGCTGGATTTTTTGATTGGCGCGAAGAAAGGCGAGAATATCGGAATCACGGCCGTAGTCGGTCCGAACGGCAGTGGCAAATCCAATATCGCTGACGCCTTGCGTTGGGTGATGGGGGAACAGTCGATGAAAAATCTCCGCGGAAAGAAATCGGAGGATATTATTTTTGCCGGGAGCGGGAAAAAGGCCCGGCTGGGCAGCGCCAGCGTAACGCTGTACCTCGATAATTCCGACAAGAAAATGCCGCTGGAATTTTCCGAAGTTTCAGTGGCCAGAAAAATTTACCGCAGCGGCGAGAGCGAGTTTTTGGTCAACGGTTCCCGGGTTCGCCTCCAGGATATCGTGGATATTTTGGCCAAGGCCGGGGTGGGCAAACAATCTTACGCTATTATCAATCAAGGAATGGCCGACTCGGTTTTGAACGCCACGCCGTTTGAGCGAAGGAGTATAATCGAAGACGCGGCCGGAGTGAAAATCTATCAAATCAAAAAAGAACGCTCTCTGCGCAAATTGGAATCCACCCGGGAAAATTTGGACAAGGCTCGGGCTTTGACAGAAGAAATTAAACCGCACTTGCGATTGCTCAAGCGCCAGGCGGAGAGGGCGACGCAGGGCGAACATGTCGCTAAAGATCTTCGAGAAAAACAGACCATTCTTTTTTCCCGTCTCTGGTATGATTTCCAAAAAGAAAAAGCCGTTTTCAATGAAGCCAAAGAAGATATCGGCCGGCAGATGATGAATATCCAGCGGGAAGTGGACAAACTGACGGATGAAATAAACAATGAAAATAGGCAGGAAACCGGGAACGAGGAATTGCCGAAATTAGAAAACGAGTTGCGCCAAAAAAGAAATATTTTGAGCCAGTTGGACCGGGAGCTGATTGTGACGGAAGGACGAATTGAAATTGAAAAAGAGAAGCAGAAAAATATCCGGTTGATTGAAGCTATAAAAATAGAGAGCGTCTTGGTTGATTCTAACTACGTGAAAATTGCCCTGGAAGATTTGAAGACTGACCAGGAAAAGCTGATCAAGCGTTTGGAGGGAGTAGAAGATTTGGCGGAGTTGCAAGACATTCGGGAGTACGCCCGGGTTATCGGACAAAAATTATACGAGCTCAGATCAGACGTGGAGAAAGGCAGGGCGGAACAGAAGAACACTGAAAGCGGGCAGAATGACACGGAAATAAAAGAACAGCAGGCAAGGATGGATAAAGTTGAAAAAGAAAAAGAGGCGCAAGAGGCGATTATTTCGGAAATGGAAAAAAAGACAGGGAAGCTACGGGAAGAGATAAAAAAAATTGAGGAGTATATAAAAACTTTAGAAAAGAGAATTGAAAAAGAAGCGGCCGCGGACAGGGAGCGCCGGCAAAATTTTTTTGAAATAGAGCGAAAGCTTCGCGCTTCGACCGACGAGCTCAACAAGTTCAAGGATAACTTTAACGAAGCTAAAATCGCACTGGCGCGGGTGGAAGTGCGGGAAGAAGATCTTCGCTCCGATATCAAGGAAGAACTTAAGACAGAACCGGAAGAACTGGAGGCGGCGGAGGGGACGGTTGATCGGGCTGGGTTGGAACGCGATATCGCCAAATTAAAAACTCAAATGGAGCAGATCGGAGGAATTGATCCGATGGTGGTGGAAGAATATGAGGAAACCAACAAACGATTTGAATTTTTGACCGGCGAGTCGTCCGATCTTGAGAACGCTATCTTAAGTCTTAAGGAAGTGATCAAGGAGATGGATCAGAAGATTGAAAAGGAGTTTGCCGCGACCTATGAAGAAATCAATAAAGAATTTTCCAAATATTTCCGGATAATTTTCGGAGGCGGGAGCGCGCGATTGAATAAATCCAAAATCCAAAATCCAAAATCCAAAGTTAAAAATTTAGAAATAGAAGATGAAGGCGGGGTGGTCGATGATGCCAATGAATCATCGGACGGATTGAAAGGAAAAGAAGAGACGGAGCAAATCGGGATTGAGATTTCCGCTTGCCCGCCGGGCAAAAAAATCGCCAACTTGAATATGCTTTCCGGCGGAGAGCGGTCGCTGACTTCCTTGGCGCTGCTGTTCGCGATTATCTCGCACAATCCGCCGCCTTTTGCCGTGCTTGATGAGGTGGAAGCGGCGCTGGACGAAGCCAATTCCAGGCGTTTCGGCCGGATATTGCAAGAACTTTCCGGCAATACGCAATTCGTAACCATCACTCACAATCGCGAGACAATGCGCCAAGCCTCACTTCTTTATGGCGTTACTATGGGCGAGGACGGCATTTCCAAATTACTTTCAGTTAAACTAGATCAAATAGGCGCGGGAGGACGGATAATGAAATAAATTTAATTGTGTCAAGGTTTTGAAAAATAAAGAAAATCTGCTTGTTTATGCAGACAGAGATTTTTTTCTTTTTGTGAAAAGATCGGCCTTAGGGAACCAGCTATCCGGGCGCTAAAGTTGAACTTTTCGTAGGGCTGAAGAAGCATTCCCTTAAAGTTCAGCTTTTTACCAAGCTTACCCGGGAGCAAACGCGCGAGTATATTAATATAAAAACAAAAAAACGCCGGGCTGATCTGATCCTGGCGGTTTTTATAATAAATAAAAGAAGAAATTTTACGCTTTGGCGAAGGCGGTTTTGTTTTTGAGACATTCTTCAATCCGTCAAACCTTGCTTCCAACCTATTAACCTTTATTTCCAGTCTGTCAAAGCTATCGTTCAGATTGTCAAGACAAAAACTTGACAAACTGGGAATATGTGCTAGGATGATGAACCGCATGAAACACGCAACAATAATATGACGAATAGAATAACTAAAAACAATAATTTTCAGGAAAATCGGGCGAAAGAAAGGCCGGAGTTTTTGGCGTTGGCGGACAGCCTGATGAGCGGTCTTTCGGAACGGTCGCGCGAGATTATGATTATGCGATATGGCTTGGCCGGCGAGAAGGGTGAAACACTGGAACACATCGGCGCACATTATTCCATAACTCGCGAACGCGTGCGCCAAATCATCGCTGACGCGCTCAAAAATATTTCCCAAAAAGCGGAAAATCCTGATTTCAAAAAATCCGAGGAGAAAATAATTTTTACAATCGAGGAAAATGATGGTATAATGAAAGAAAGCGATATCGTTTCGCGATTGAACGCGGACGGAGCGGGCGAAGCCAATGCTATCAAGTTTTTTGCCGGCTGTTCGAAGAAGATATTTTTTGCCGGAGAGAAAGGCGAGATAGAAAAATCCTGGGTTGTTTCCAAGGATACTTTGGAAAGTGTTCGGGCGACCGGCGCCAGGGCGCGGGCGGTTTTGGAAAAAAGAAAGCGGCCTCTTTCCGACTCGGAAATTTTCGGCAGCGTTGCCAAGGAAATCGGGTTTTCGGAGAAGAAAGTGTTTAACTTTTTGAAAGTGTTTTCCGGGATAAAAAAGAGCCGGTTCGGCAAGTGGGGGATGCGTGATTGGACGGAAATCAACCCCAAAGGAACGCGGGAAAAGATTTATGTCGTTCTCAAGGAAACCAAAAAACCGCTTCATTTTACTCGGATTGCTTCTTTTATAGATAAATACAGGCTGGGAAAGAGAAAAGCCCATCCGCAAACGGTGCATAACGAGCTTATCAAGGATGATCGGTTCGTGCTGATTGGGCGGGGAATTTATGCCCTTCGCGAATGGGGTTATTCCGAGGGGACGATCAAGGATGTGCTTCAAGATATTCTGGCCGGCAGCGAAAAACCTTTGGATAGGGAAGAAATCCTGGCGCGTGTTTTCAAAGTTCGAAAAGTCAAAAAAACGACTGTGATGATAAACTTGAACAACGCGAGAGTTTTTGAAAAGAGAGGACAAGGGTATACGATTAGAAAATAGAAAAAGCCAAACATAAAAACAGAGTTGTTTATTCAAAATTTATATGAACAACGTTTCAGACATATTCATTGTCGTCAAGGCTTTTGGAGCGGCCATCTTTAATTTCTGGTGGGCCATTTTTCCGATAGCTTTTTTTTATATCTTCAAAGTGCTTTGGATAGATTATGTTGGTTGGTATTCGGAAGGCTCTTGGTATGCCAGTCAAAAGTGGACGGTTCTCGAAGTCTTTCCGCCGCGGGAGATTGAAAAAGGGCCGAAATCGATGGAATCTTTTTTTGTTGGTCTGACCGGAGTTTTGACTACCTACGACGTGTTCAGTGAATATATGAAAGGTTCCTGGTTTCATGACCGTTTCAGTATGGAGTTGGTGGGAGAAGAAGGGAAAATCCATTTCTATATTCGCACCCAGAAAAAGCATAGGAATATGGTGGAGGCGCAAATTTACGCCCAGTATCCGGACGCGGAAATCGTGGAAGTGGAAGATTATACCCAGAAGTTTCCCAAGATTGTTCCCAACCGCAGATGGGACTTGTGGGGTTCGGATTTTGAATTTGTTGGACCGGCGCC
>Ga0208968_1001548_pt1 | contig 12287 bp, 8 predicted proteins | sample RifOxyA3_FD_184031 | JGI IMG/M metagenome (GOLD analysis project Ga0208968, IMG submission 184031) | Groundwater microbial communities from Rifle, Colorado - Rifle Oxygen_injection A3 (SPAdes) | ecosystem: Environmental > Aquatic > Deep subsurface > Groundwater | place: Rifle, Colorado, United...
CGTTTTAACAGAAGATTCTGGGAACCAGAGCTGCCTTTTCGTCTTTTGAATGCATGCCTGACACATGTTCCTATTAATCAACTGAAAATTGTTTAGAGCCACAAAAATTTTAAATTTTCGGCCCGGGCGGTGCTACCTCACTCCGAATCTCACCCTTCACAGGTGGTATCCAGGAGCAAATTCTCTCAAAATTAGTCCCAGGTTGGGCCGATTTTCCCGGTTTTTGGTGTCCGGGCGCAACTATCCACATACACCGGTAGAAATTCAAGGATTTTGGCCCCTTTCCTTACGTTAAAGGCAAACTGCCTGAACATAAGATCAATGATATTGATCATTAGCTTTGGGAACCTGGCCTTGTTTCCACTATCATGCAGATAGCTGATGCCGAAATACTGTTCAACGATGTATCGAAATTTTGAGATGGACTTGTTGCGCTGGATTTCAACATCAATCAATTTGGCATTGATATTATCTTTGCGCATGATGCCGTCACCGATATTATTCAAGGCAAGGAATTCACGGTTGGGAGCCCTTGCATATCTTTTATCAGCATAGGTTGCGCTAATCTTATCGTTTGTATGGGTACTATGAATAACAACATAAGGCAGATAGATGGAATCATTATGGGGAGCAGGAGTCAAGGATGTAGAAAGGACAAACCCATGATCCGTATCAACCGATGCATGTTCCTTAAACCCATAATGAGGCTTGTCGTTTTTGACGGTCCAATCCGAATCAAGATCTCTGGAATATTTTTTAACCTGACCGTTTTTATCCAAATTACCTTCAGGAGTGTTGGCTTTTTGCTTGAGTTCTTCAAGTTGTTTATTGAAAACAGGTTTGCTTGCAGATTGAACAAGCCGTGCATCGACAGCCACCCCTTGATTAATGGATAAGCCTTTTTGATGAAACTGTTTGAGAAGAGCACTGTTGATCTGGATCATGGCATCTTTGGACAGACGCTTCCTAAACCGAGAGAAAGTGGAATGATCAGGAGAAGGGCAATCCAAAGGCATATTAAGAAAAGACTTAAAGGAGATACGGTCATTAATGAGGCTTTCAAGCTCAGGGTCGGAACTGATCCTGAACCACTTTTGAAGCAGAAGACATTTGAACAAAAACAAGGGAGAATAGGCTCTTTCTCCTTCACGGGATTTACCGGTCTGATAATATTTTAAAAGAAGGGTTTCAATGGAGTCCCATTCAATGGATTTATCAAGTTGTCTTAGAAATAGCAGGGAACGGTTTTTATCTGTATTGCTGTTGATAGCGATGTCGGCAAAGGAAAAATGTTGTTCAATGTTTTTATAAGCCATGATACCTCCCTGAGATTGATTTTATGGAATCATAATAGCATAAAATACTTATAAATTCAATATGATAAACAATTTTCAATCAGAAAAATGATAAAATTTGAAAAGATAATTAACGGCTGGCCGACCCCGCTCAAAAAATTTGGGGTCGTCGTGCAAAGGTCTCGCTGTTTTGTTGGAATTGTAAAATAGAAACTTAAGGAGAAACCATGAAATTTTCGTTTGTATTCAATGCACTTGAGTCGGTTGTTAAGAATTTTCCGGGCATCAAAGAGATCATCTCTGAGCGAGATACATTGCGTCGTTCGTTTGGATTCGTTCCACCTGGTCATTTCTATTCTCCGATTCCTTCCTTGGACGATATACAAAGAGATGACCAAAAAATTTTCGGAGATGTCCCTTCGAATATATTGGGGCTTGACCTTCACGAGGAAGAACAGCTTCAGCTACTTAATGAATTCATTGTGTATTACGATGAGATGCCTTTCCAGCCAAAAAAGCATGAAGGGTTGCGTTACTACTACGAAAATCCTGCTTATTCGTATTCTGATGCTATTCTGTTGCATTGCATGATTAGATTTTTGAAGCCAAAGACTATAATCGAAGTTGGTTCTGGATTTTCATCTTGCATGACACTGGACACAAATGAGCTGTATTTTGGTGGATCAATTGCAACCACTTTTATAGAACCTTATCCAGAGCTTCTCATGTCCCTAATCAAAAATACGGACAAGAGTAAGATTAAGGTGATTCCAGCCCGTTTGCAGGATGTTGACTTTGATGAATTCGAGACACTCCAGGCGAACGACATCCTATTTATCGACTCAACCCATGTTGGTAAAATTAATAGCGACGTGAATCGTATTTTCTTCGATATTTTACCAAGACTATCTCCAGGCGTCCATATCCACTTCCATGATATCTTCTTTCCGTTTGAGTATCCAAAAGCTTGGATATATGAGGGGCGTGCATGGAACGAAGCATATCTCCTTCGGGCTTTTCTTCAATACAACAATAAATTTAGCGTTGTACTCATAAATACGTTTGTAGAACATTTTCATAAGGCCTTTTTTCAAAAGAAAATGCCGCTTTGTTTGAAAAATACTGGTGGCAGCTTATGGATGCGCAAAGATTGAATACGATTAAAATAGCTATAGCGATATGGAATACGAGGGGCTAAAATTGATGAGGGGAAGATTCATTTCGATGGTTAGGTTATGAGCGATATAATAGTCAACAAGAAATTGGTGGTGGTCCTCGGAATGCACCGTAGTGGGACTAGCGCCATCACGCGGGGTTTACAAGTGATGGGTGTGGATCTTGGAGAGCGGCTCATGCCTGCACACCAGGAGGTGAATGCCAAAGGTTTCTGGGAGGACCTGGATTTCAACGCACTGAACAACGATATGCTATACGTGATAGGAAATGATTGGCATTGTTTGAGCCCCGTCAGCAAGCAGGATGTCGAGATGTTACAGAATAAAGGTTTTTACACGCGTGCCATGGAATTATTGAGTGCTAAGATCGACGATTCGCCGGTTTTCGGCGTCAAAGACCCTCGTATCACCAAGCTTCTATCATTCTGGAAAGAGGTGTTCGAGCAGAGCGGACTCGATGTGTACTATGTCTTGTCGTTGCGCAATCCGATGAGTGTTGCAAAGTCGCTTTCGAAAAGGGACAATTTCGATTTCGACAAGAGTTGTCTACTATGGCTGGAACATGTGCTCGAAAGCCTATCGGGGTCGCAGGGGGCAAAGCGTGTGTTGGTGGATTACGATCTGCTGATATCAGCGCCGGATGTGGAATTGAAGAAGATCGCCACTACTACCGGGCTTATAGTCGATCCGGTCGAATTTGAGAAATATCGATCCGAGTTTCTGGACGAGTCACTCAGGCACAATACTTTCAGCTTGGAAGAGCTACGGCGTAACGAAGATGTGCCCCCATTGGTATTCGAAGTCTTCGAGGCATTACAGGATGTCGCCAGGAATAAGACGGATCTTGCTGCCCCCTCCCTCCTGCAACAAGTTAAAGTCTGGTTCCGTCGTCTGGATGACATGAAGCATGCAATGAAGAAGGTTGTGCAAAATGCCTCTCACAAATATGCCGAGCACAACAGGGAGATTATTTCTCTCAAACATTCCCTATCCGAGAGTGACAAACAGATTGCCTCTCTCAAACATTCCCTATCCGAGAGTGACAAACAGATTGCCTCTCTCAAACATTCCCTATCCGAGAGTGACAAACAGATTGCCTCTCTCAAACATTCCCTATCCGAGAGTGACAAACAGATTGCCGATATCTTTAATTCACATTTATGGAAAGCTACTGTACCGATACGCTATATCGTCAATATTGCCCGATTTGCTGTCGGACATTCGCGGGACTTTCTGATTGGGTTGCTTCGTAGGATCTATCATCGCCTGCCGCTTTCGACAGTGGGGAGTAACCGGCTTAAAGGTTGGTTGTATAGCAGATTCCCCGGCCTTTTTTCTCATACGTTGTCGTATAGTTTGTGGAAATCCCAGACCATTGGGTCAAGGTTCGAGCGTATTTCGTTTGATCTCCCACGGGAGATAGGCGAGCCGTTTGAATTCCTTTGCCCTGCTGATCCGATGGTTTCCATCGTGATCCCGGTGTATGGCAAGATCGAATATACCTACAGCTGTTTACGATCGCTCTGGCTGCATCACTCGCACTACAGTTTCGAAATAATAGTGGTCGATGATTGCTCGCCGGACAATACATTGAAGGTATTAGAGACGATCAAGGGTGTACGCATCGTTCGAAACGAAACAAATTTGGGTTTTATTCGATCCTGCAATCGTGGTGCAAGCCATGCACGGGGCAAGTTGCTGGTGATGCTCAACAATGATACCGTGGTGTGCCCTGGTTGGTTGGATGCACTCGTACGCACCTTCGATACATTTCCAGGAACAGGGTTGGTTGGATCGAAGCTGATCTACCCGGACGGCTCTCTACAGGAAGCGGGTTGTATTATCTGGCAGGACGGTAGCGCCTGGAATTTCGGACGAAATCAAGACCCAGGATTGCCGGTCTTCAACTATGCACGCGAGGTGGATTATTGTTCTGGTGCTTCTGTAATGATAACGAAATCGCTGTTCCTAGAATTGGGCGGTTTCGACGAACATTATCTTCCGGCTTACTGTGAGGATTGTGACCTCGCACTCAAGATTCGTGAAAATGGCTATCGCGTAATCTATCAACCGCTTTCGGCCGTGGTGCATTTTGAGGGGGCGACATCCGGCACCGATATCATGCAAGGCGTCAAGGTGTATCAGGTGGAAAACAGCAAGAAGCTCTTTGCGCGCTGGCGGGAGCGGCTAAAGAAACAACAGCCGAATGGGATGGATGTGGACGACGCTAAAGATCGCTGTTCAACAAGGCGGGTGTTGGTGCTCGATCATTGCACTCCTACGCCGAATAAAGATTCAGGCTCCATTGATATCTATAACATTATGCAGTTGCTTCGGGAAATGAATTTTCAGGTGACGTTTATACCGGAGGACAATTTTCTTTTCATTCCGGAATACACTGCTATGTTACAAGGTGCAGGAATTGAAGTATTGTATTCGCCGTATGTAACCTCTGTCGAACAGCATCTGCGAGACTGGGGAAATCGTTATGATTTGGTTTTGCTGTTCAGAGTGGGAGTTGTTGAACGAAATATCAAAATTATTCGTAAATATTGTTTCAACGCAAAAGTGTTATATCAAACGGTAGATCTGCATTATCTGAGAATGTTGCGGGAAGCTGCTTTGTTTGGTGATGACAAGAAGCAACAACAGGCAAAACGAATGAAAGAAACCGAGCTGGCTTTAATTCAAGCCGTTGATATGGCTATGGTAATTAGCTACAAAGAAATAGAAGAGTTGTCGCGCGAAATGCCTCTAAATAATATTAGATTGCTACCCTTTTCCAGGCATATTAGAAGAACGGATAAATCATTTATGGGGAGTCGAGATATTATTTTTGTTGGTGGATATCAGCACGCGCCTAATTTAGATGCGGTTCAATTTTTTGTTGCTGAAATCATGCCCATATTAAGGCAGCTTTTATCTGGATTTCGTTTCCATGTGGTAGGCAGCAACACACCGGAAGCAATAATGGCGCTGGCGGCTGAAGATATAGTAGTACATGGCTTTGTTGAGGATCTTGACTCATTGCTATATCAAATGCGTATAAACGTGGCTCCCCTCCGCTATGGAGCGGGGATAAAGGGAAAAATTGGTTCGGCTATGGCAGTTGGCCTGCCCACAGTTGGCACTACTATAGCAGTAGAGGGTATGTCACTTATCAATGGTAAAAATATCCTGGTGGCGGATGGTGCAGATGCAATTGCAAATGCAATCGCTAAACTCTATGAGGATGAAATACTCTGGACTGAATTGAGCGCCGCTGGCTTGGAGTTTGCAGAGAAAGCATGGAGTGGGGAGGCGGTATGGAAAAAATTGGCTAATATTCTCGCTGAACTGGGAATCAAGGTAGAGCGCGGTAATCGACCGTTGAAATTGTATTCTTAGGAAAAAAGATAAGGCCATGCATGTTTAGTTCAGTTCATCACATCGCTCCGTTACTTGTCGCGCATGATAGGCAGTCGTTCGATCTCGGATTACCGAAATTGATCCTTCATCAATTCGAGGAAATAGAGAGTAAAGTTGCAGGGACAACTGCCTCTTTTGTTGTGGAAGGCTATTGCATCCCGTGCGGCAGGACGGTTCCGTTCGCGGTTGATATGTTAGCGGGTGGGCGACGCGAGGGTGGGAAGTTTGTCCCCAATTGGCGTGAGCGGCTGGTTTGTCCAAGTTGTAAGATGTCGAATCGACAGCGCCTAATGGCGGCATTGATAATACAGCAGCTCCAGGGAACTTCAAATCAGAACGTTTATCTAATGGAACAGACGACCTCGTTGTATCGATGGGTTGCGGCACATTTTCCCGGGCACAGAATAACTGGAAGCGAATACCTCGGCCATGGTTATCGAGGAGGCGAGATGGTTAAGGCGTGGCGTTATCATAATCCCTTAAGGAAAGAAGTGTCGCTTACCATGGTGCGACATAAAGTGAGTTTGTTGTACGCCATGCTGAGGATAGGCGGCCTCTTTTTCCACGAGGATTTGATGAATCTGAGTTTTGAAACCGGCAGCCTCGATATGATTGTCAGTAACGATGTATTCGAGCATGTCCCGGATCCTGTCAAGGCGTTTGCGGAATGCTTTCGCGTCCTACGTCCTGGAGGCATGATGTTAGCGAGTATACCGTTTCACAGCCAATGTGATAGGTCGATAACGCGAGCAGACTCGGGGCAAAAAGGGGTGAGGCATCTGTTGCCGCCAATCTATCACGGTAACCCTATTTCTGCTAAGGGTTCGCTTGTGTTCACGGATTTCGGCTGGGACGTGATTCGATCGTTTCAAATAGCGGGGTTTTCTGATGTGGTCATTGAGGTATATGCGTCTGCAAAGCTCGGCCATCTGGGTGGCGGCCTATTAATATTCAGGATGAAGAAATGAAAACAATCGTTTCTCTCTATCGTAAGCACTATCATAGCTGGCCTTAGTCCGGAAAATTGATGTGACAGATAAAACTCTTGGAGGTGAATTGAGAAACGATACAATTATTGATCTCATTGTTTCAAAGGAGCAGCACGCCGTACTCAAAAACCTGTCCGTCACTATGCCGGACATCATCTTAAATGATCGCCAGATCTGTGATTTTGAACTCCTGGTGACCGGTGTTTTTTCGCCTTTAAAGGGTTTTATGAAACAGATGGATTATGAATCCGTCCTGGATCGTATGAGACTTGAATCCGGAGAACTCTGGCCGATTCCCATTTGTCTTGATATCCCGGAAAACCTTGCCACAACCCTTGAAATTGGCCAGTCCGTCACTTTAAGAGATCCGGAAGGGTTTCTTCTCGGTATCATGACCATTGAAGACATCTGGCGCCTTGATATGGAAAGGGAAGCGCAGGCTGTTTATAATACAACAGACATATCTCATCCGGGTGTGGATTATCTTTATAATAAATCAGGACGGTTCTATATCGGCGGAGAAATCCAAGCTTTAAACCTTCCCATTCATTCTGATTTCAAGCAGATTCGCAACACTCCTGCGGAAGTCAGAAACAAATTTGACAAACTCGGCTGGAAACGCATTGTCGGATTCCAGACCCGGCAGCCTATTCACCGGCCTCAGTTTGAAATGACCCTCCGGGCCATGCAGGAAGCCCATGCCAATCTGCTGTTGCTTCCCATTGCCGGTGTTGCAAAACCCAGTGACTTTGATCATTTCACCCGTATGCGGTGTTACCAGAAAGTCGCGGCCCATTATCCGCCGGACTCCCATGTGCTTAACCTTCTGCCCCTGGCCATGAGAATGGCAGGCCCTAGGGAAGCGATCCTTCACATGATCATCGGAAAAAATTTCGGATGTACCCATTTTATCATCGGTCATGATCATGCATCTCCCGGCAATAACAGCAACAATACGCCTTTTTATCATTATGATGAAGCCACAGTGCTTGCCCAGAATGCAACCCAAGAGATCGGCGTTGACATTATCAGTTTTGAAGAAATGGTGTATCTTCCCTTTGAGGATGAATACAGACTGGCGGGTGAAGTTCCTGAAACAGTAAATACCGTTTCATTTACCGGAAGCGATATACAGAAAAGAATCCGCACCGGTAAAAAAGTGCCGGTATGGGCCACCTTCCCGGAAGTCGTTCATGAGTTGCGAAAATCCTATCCTCGGCCTTCAAAACAGGGATTTACCATATTCTTCACGGGATTATCCGGCGCCGGCAAGTCTACCATTGCCAAAATCCTGTATGCAAAATTCCTTGAGATCGGTACACGGCCGGTCACGCTACTGGATGGTGACATTGTCAGAAGAAATTTATCTTCCGAACTTAATTTTTCCAAGGAACATCGTGATGTCAATGTCAAGCGGATCGGATTTGTAGCCTCGGAGATCACAAAAAACAGGGGAATTGCCATTTGCGCCCCCATCGCCCCCTATGAAAAAACAAGGGCAACGATCCGTCAGTCCATCGAAGCTCACGGAGGCTTTTTTGAAATTTATGTCTCTACCCCTATCACGGAATGTGAAAAACGGGACAGAAAAGGCATGTATGCAAAAGCAAGGGCTGGTCTCTTAAAAGGTTTCACCGGTGTGGATGATCCCTATGAGGCGCCTTTAACCCCTGAACTTAAAATTGACACCACAAGCCTTGCTCCTGATGAAGCCGCCCAGGAAGTCCTTCTCTTTATAAGCCGGAAAGGTTTTATTTGAGGAGACAAATTGCCAAAAAGAATCATGATGCAGAATTGAAATTGGATAACGGTATATTATGTGTATCAGTATCATTATTGTGAATTTTAATAGCCATGAGCTATTGGAGAAATGTTTGCATCATGTGGAGGCTCAAACGGTTCAGCCTGAAAAGGTGTTTGTAGTGGATAATGCCAGCACGGATGGGTCTTTGGGTATTCCGGAAATCTCCGGCAGGGTTACCGTGATGAGGCTTGCCCATAATGTCGGTTTTGCCAGGGCCAATAACCTTGCTTTAGCCCGGTGCAGAACTCCGTTTGTCGCCCTGCTCAACCCGGATGCTTTTCCTGCCCCGGACTGGCTGGAGCAATTGCTGGCAGCGACATTGACATATCCGGAATATTCGATGTTCGGCAGCCGTCTGGTGTCTTCGGCAAATCCTGATTTGCTCGACGGTGATGGGGACCAATACCATATCAGCGGCTTGGTCCGGCGTGAAGGCCATGGTTTCGAATTCAATCCAGGGCAAGAACCCTGGGAGGTCTTTTCTCCGTGCGCGGCTGCGGCCATGTACCGAACAGATGCCCTGCGGCAGGCCGGCGGTTTTGATGAAGATTTTTTCTGTTATGTAGAAGACGTGGATCTGGGTTTTCGATTGCGCCTTTTGGGCCATCGTTGCCTGCAGGTACCGGATGCTGTTGTGTTGCACATGGGATCAGCCACCACTGGTGGACAGCATAGTGATTTCGCAGTTTATCACGGCCATCGAAACCTTGTCTGGACATTTTTTAAGGATATGCCCGGCATTCTCTTCTGGTTGTTGTTGCCGCTTCATCTGTCCGTTAATCTGGCAGCACTTTTCTGGTTTTCGATGAGAGGGCAGGGCGGAGTGATCTTTAAGGCAAAAAAGGATGCGTTATCCGGTCTGGCTTGCATGTGGCAGAAACGACAATGTATTCAGAAAAAGCGTGCTGTTTCCGTCGGCAGCATTTTAAAATTTTTAGATAAACGGGCTTTTCGGCCAACCGCAATATGGATAAAACATTAAAATGCCTGAAATAACAGCAATTATTGTAAATTATAATGCCGGCGATATGTTGTTGGAATCGGTAAAATCTCTTTTATGCGAGGCCTGTGTATGCAATGTCATTATCATTGACAATCATTCAAAAGACAACAGTATGTATGCTGTTGAAAAGTTGGCCAAAGGGGATGGACGAATTGTATGCATCCGCAATTCTGAAAATCTGGGTTTTGCCAAGGCCTGTAATATGGCCATTCCCATGGTAAGAAGCGAATATATGCTGTTTTTTAACCCTGATTGCATTGCCGGGCAAGGTGTATTGGGAAAAATGATGAACTATATGGAAAATAGCTCCGGCGTTGCAATGGTCGGACCTTGTCTGCTCAACTCCGATGGGACTGAGCAGGCAGGGGGGCGGCGTGCAGTGCCTACTCCCTGGCGTTCATTTGTCCGGGTATTTCATCTTTCATGGCTCGGCAGATACTATCCCCATCGTTTCAAGGATTTTCTTCTGCATAAACAGGCCTTGCCAAAAACCTCAATTGAGGTGGAGGCTATTTCAGGTTCATGCATGCTGGTCAACTGCAAGGCCGTGAATGATATTGGAGCAATGGATGAGCAATATTTCATGCATTGCGAAGACCTTGACTGGTGCATGCGGTTTCGGCAGAAAAAGTGGAAGATCTGTTTTATTCCTGATGCAAAGGTTGTCCATCATAAGGGTTCTTGCAGTAAATCTCGACCGATTTTTGTCGAATGGCACAAACATAAAGGCATGGTTCGATTCTATCACAAATTTTTCCGTCATCAGTATCCGCCGGCATTGATGTGGCTGGTGATCTCAGGGATCTGGCTGCGCTTTGGACTGGTGGCAATTCATCGGGCGGTCAAGTATGTAAGGAGCTATTTGGGGCATGGCGGGTAATTCGATACTTTCTGAAGACAGTCGATTTAAACCGGGTGAAGTTGGGGTGATCGGTGCAACAAGCTTGGTGGGAGATTGGCTGTTGCCGATGTTGACCCAATCCGGATGGCGGGTTACGGCTTATTCACGGCGGATGGCCGGGCAAGCGGTGAAGGGGGTGGAGTGGCGGCAGTTATCTTCTTTTCAAAGAACAAAAAAAGATCTGCCCTACTGGATTTGTCTGGCGCCCATCTGGGTTTTGTCCGCAAATTTCACATTACTGGAATCCCATGGGGTGCGGAGAATTGTTGTACTGTCTTCAACCAGTCGTTTTACTAAGGAGGATTCTTCAGATCCGCAAGAGCAGGCCGTGGCCCAACGCCTGGCAGAAACAGAATTGTGTGTGCAGGCATGGGCGGAAAAGAACGGTGTGAAATGGGTCATTCTTCGTCCGACAATGATTTATGACCTTGAACGGGATAAAAATATTATCGAGATCGCCCGCTTTATCAGGCGGTTTGGTTTTTTCCCTTTATTAGGTGAGGCCGGCGGTTTGCGCCAACCTGTTCATGCGCAAGATGTGGCCAGCGCGTGCATGGCGGCTTTAAAATCTATAGGCTCGGACAATCGCGCCTATAACCTCTCCGGTGGAGAGATACTGTCTTATCGGGAGATGGTGACCCGGGTCTTTACGGCACTTGGTCTTCAAGCTCGGTTTCTGCCTGTGCCTCTGTCGGCCTTTCGTGTTGCCGTTGCCCTGCTGCGCTGTTTGCCGCGTTATAGGCAGTGGTCGGCTGCCATGGCCCAGCGCATGAATAAGGATATGGTGTTTGATCATGGAGAGGCTGTTAGGGACTTGGGATTCTCCCCCCGGCCTTTCCGGCCGACCAGACAGGCTCTTTAGTATGTCCACTATTTTGATCAGCTTCCTGTTCGGGTTCATAGGGTCATGGATTATTTTGAAATATGGCGGAATAATAGGCACAATTGATAAACCCAATGGCCGAAGCTCACATTATAAGGAGGTTCCCAAGGGTGGCGGGTTTGGCATTCTTGGAGCCCTCATTTTTTTCAGTCTGACTTTGGAAATCCCCATATTTATATGGATTTCTGTATTGATTATGTCATTGATAGGCTTCTGGGGAGGAGACAGATCGAATATGCCTGCGACGCAAAGACTCTTCATGCATTTCGGATGTAGCCTGTTTTTTTCTGCCTTTTTTCTATATTCCAACCAAGCTGCTTTCAGTACATATATTATTTGCTTACCAATATCTGTCTTTATCGTCGGGACGGCAAATTTTTATAATTTTATGGATGGAATTGACGGAATAGCCGGGATTACGGGTTTTATAGGCTTTTCCTTGGTAGCATTTTATAACAAAATAGCCGGCATGGAGGCTGTTTATGGGGTTTTAAGTCTGTCCATGGCGTTTGCATGCCTTGGATTCCTTTGTTTCAATCTCCCCAAAGCAAGAATTTTTTTAGGCGATGTCGGAAGCATTCTCTTGGGTTTTTTGTTTGCGTGTTTGATTATTGTCCTATCCGAAGACATAGTGGATTTTTTTGTCATGTCAGGATTTCTGGCGCCATTTTATTTTGATGAAATTTTTACCATGATTTTCAGAATGAAAAATAAAGAACCTTTGCTAAAACCTCATCGAAAACATATCTATCAGATACTGGCCAATGAAGCCGGCATCGGACACTGCAAAGTTTCACTGGGTTATGGCTTTCTACAGCTTGTCATCGGG
>Ga0208968_1001551_pt1 | contig 12280 bp, 9 predicted proteins | sample RifOxyA3_FD_184031 | JGI IMG/M metagenome (GOLD analysis project Ga0208968, IMG submission 184031) | Groundwater microbial communities from Rifle, Colorado - Rifle Oxygen_injection A3 (SPAdes) | ecosystem: Environmental > Aquatic > Deep subsurface > Groundwater | place: Rifle, Colorado, United...
ACGGAAATCGTCCCAATTCATGCGATGGCAGAAAACCGCGGCACCCTTCTCCGCTTGGTCGTTGAGAACAGGCAACAGCTCACGGGCGTCGCCCCCCCAGAACGTGCGGGACATGCCGAGCGCGGCACCACCGACATGCCCGCCCGCGAACTCATTGAAATAGGTGTGACCCAACGGATGCGTACGCATCGTTTCACAGGCGGGCATCGCCAAGACCGCCGACGCCACGAGCGGCGTGACAACGCGGCCAAAACGGATTGACGCGGACAGCCGCTCACGTAACCATTCCGAGGCCTCAACAACCACCCAGGCGGCCAGCAGGCAGAAAAACGGCATCATGGTCATCCAATGTTTGGTCCCGCCGAAAATCGGTGAGGTGGGCAGGGCGATGACCAACACTGGCACCAAAACAGAGAGCACCATGAGCCAAACGCGCAACCTCTCGTGCGAGCGCGCACTCATGCTTCGCCAAGGTAGCAGACTCAAACCAATGCCACGCCACACCCACACCACGAGACCAATTGTTCCCGGCACAAGGATCGATATAGGCACGGTGAAACCCGTCATGACAAAGGGGAATGAGACAGGAAACGGTGGCTCGGTTAGGAGGCTGCCAAAGTACTCAACCGGGTAATGCTCATGATGCAGATGATAGCTGTAATAAGCGCCGAGCCGCTCAAAGGGAGCGTGCCAACCGTAGGGATAGAAGATGTAGAGGATCACGGGGCCGACAAGAAGCATGGAAAAGAACGCCCAAGGAATGGCGGGGATAGCAAGGCGCCTGTCCGCTGTCAGATGAAATTCCTTGAGATGGGCGAGCAGCCAGGCCAAGCCGAAGACGATGGGCAAAAACAGAGCGTTGTGTTTGGTGGCAACAGCGAGTCCCCAGGCAACGCCAGCACCGAAAATCCAGGCCGGTGACTTCAGCGAGCGCCAGAAAGCGTAGGTGGCAATCACGCCCGTAGCCATCGTCGGGCCGTCAAAGCAAGCGAGGTGGGCGTGGTAAAACACGTGGGGGCAGAGCATCAACATGGCCGCCGCGAGCAGGCCCACCGGGCGAGACATCAGCCTCACCCCAAAGAGGTAGGTAAAACCGTTACCGACAGCGACGACGACTATCGAGGCCAGTCGATAACCGGTGGCGTGGGATGTCCAACCCAACCAAACGTGGAAAACCTTCCAGGTCCAGCCCATCATGATCTTGACCAGCCCTGGGTGCTCGGTGTTGTAGCCAAAGGCACGGGTCAAGGTGTTGTCTGTAAAGGATACCAGAGGCGACCCAGCCCAGAGGTTCTGCCAAAGTCCCTCGAACCAACCATGGTATTCAGCGGCGGCACGAAAGTAGTAGCCCTCATCGCGAACAAACCCTGTGGTCGCGGTCCAGGCTAAGACGAGGGTGGAAACAATCATGATCGCTACGGCAACCTGCAGGTCACGATCACGGCTCACTGCCATCGCCGACTCTTTCGCCCCTCCGATGAGCTGCCCCACTCGACTCATGGCCCGCTCCCCTGCGCCACAACGAGCAAACTTCCACAGAAATGTGCAGCACCATTGTTTTGGGTCTCGAGCTCAATGGCGACGACTCCAGAATCACCACCGAGCTCGGCGACCATGCGCTGCCAACCAAGTTCCACCGGTATCGTCCTCGAGCCCAGCTGTTTGTCACCCGAGAGCAGGCGCACTGTCACGGGTGCCGCCGCACGACCCGAAGCTTCGCGGGTAAAACCAAAGGCCGCGTGAATGGTGCCCAGCCCGACGATCTGCGGGGTCTCGATGCGCAGGGTGCCACCAGCACCAATGGGATGCATCCACACGCACTCGCGTGGCTGATTATCGATATCGACAGTCCTCGGGCCTATGTAGCTCCACTCGGAGTCGCGCGGACAGACACGGCGACCCCGGTCGATGCGATCACAGGGGAGCTCCACCCCGTCCGGATATCGGGCGATCACCTGAATGTTCTTGATTTCGTCGCGCAGGTCAAAAACCACCCTGCCCTGCTCTGGCAGCAGAAAAGTCGCAACCCTTACCGCCCCAAAACTCTGGGTCGACTCCTGCGCCGCAAAGCGCGACAGAGGGCCGGCCAAGACGCCATCGAAACCAATGGTATCGATCTCGACGAGATGGACACGAGAGAAGCCCACCAAGTCCCGCGCGACCAGATGGCGCGGCTCCCAAAGCGGAAGATCTCCGAGCCGCCTTCGCACTCCGACGATATAGGCAGGCTCGACCACAATGAGGTCGCCGTCGGCATGATCGCCACGCACATAGGCAGCCGCTGCGTCCAGATCCGCGTCTGCGACAACCTTGGCCTGCCGCCACAAAGACAGCACCACACTGGCCACCAAGGTGAGGGCGAGAATCACGGCGAAAGTGGCCCGCATCATTTTGTCTAACTACACGCCCATGGGTCGGAGCGCAAAGGCGGCAGAGCAGGTCTGTGCCTCCTTTGCGTCTCATTGCTGTTGTCAATAGGCGCACGGTTACCGAAGCTACCGAAGCTACCGACCGGTTTGCGCAGGTCAATTTATCGGGCGGCCAGTCGGAGGGATGCCGGTTCAGCGATCCGCTCGAAGACATGGTCTTCGGAAAGTAGCTCTCCCCCTAGGTCCAAAGCACACTGCGCAACGTGAGCGTCGGGCGTAGAAATGGTCTCCCCCATGCCCCGCAGCTTCACCCGTAAATTGCCAACGCGCAGCCAATGCTCTAAAGGCGTATGACAAAGCGCAAGGTCCTGCAGAAAGAAGACCAACTCGTTCATCTCTCGCTTCCCCAGGTTGCCGGAGGTCAACTCCGCTGCCACCACCGGGGGCAGGTACACACGTCCCTCTGTCAGCGCCTCCTCAATGACCTCTGCATGTTGCCCGTCGCCCAAGTATGCTATCCAGCTGGACGTATCAATGATCAGAGCGCTCACGCGATAGCTCCAGGTCCACATTGATGCGAAGCCGCCCCTTGAGCGCCTGGGCTTTTGATGCTGCCCGCGAACGACGCACAAGCTCGAGCCCAAAGATCAACGTGTCGGTAATGCCTTTGCCGGTTGCGGCGCAGGCTTCCTCCAGCAGCTTGGGCGGCAGGTTCGCCGTAATTCTTCTGGATTCACCCATAGCTGTATATTGATGTTAGTATGCATCGCTGTCAATACGACATCCAGTCTTCGCAATACGTGTGTGGACGGTGCAACCGAGCTGCGCCCGCTGCGTGGTCAAGCTCGCTCTGCATGTGTGGATGTGCCATATTGGCGTCTCAGTGAGCTCCGGGCGGCGAAAAAATGTAGAAGATCATCACCCTTTTTCGCTGGCGAGTGGCCGACACACGTAGATGAGGAGAAACGGGCCACGGCTCACAGCGAAAGCGAGAGTTTGACATGGATAGGATTGCGGTGTTCGCCTCTTTGATCACCATTGCCCTGTGCAACGGTTGCTCCTCCCACGATTTTGACAACCGAATCGAAACTGGCCACATGGGTCTGGTGAGTGGCACCGTCGTTCAGCGACTCAGTTCGGGCGATGACAATAATGAACCCGATACTGAACCGGTGGTGGGTGCGGTGTGCACCTTAGAAGGTACCAACCGCAGCGCCTCGACCAACGACATCGGCTATTTTCGGATCCTCGCGGTTGCCGATGGCTCATACATTCTCATCTGCCGCTCGCAAAATGGCATGGGTGCCGACGTGGCGACACTTCAGGTGGTGGAGGTGCGGGATGGTACCGCTACCGATCTCGGTATTATTGTCGCCACCCGTCCCGGGAGCCTCTCCGGTTTCGCTTTCCTACAGGGGCAAGAGCAGCACCGCGGCATCCGCGTCGCGGTTCCCGGCACCTCATTGGTTGGCGTCACCGACGACGCGGGAGCGTTCACCGTTGAATCGATGCCAGAAGGCACCTACGACATCACCCTTTCCGCCGATGGCTACCTTGATGTCGACATCAACGGCATCGAGATTTTTGCGCAAACCACCACGCAAATCGAGCCCGTCACGCTGGCACTCTCCACCGGTCCCTCGGGAACAATCCGCATCAACGACGGTGCCGAAATATCCCTCGACCGCTCCGTCACGATCACCATCACCGCCGGTGAGGCTGCGGTGCGCATGATGTTGAGCTCCCTGCCGAGCTTCGCCGGTGCAGAGTGGCAACCGGTGGCGTCGGTGGTCCCCTGGACCTTCTCCTCCGACGGCCTCAAGACCCTCTACGCCCGCTTCTCCGATGCCAACGGCCTCGACAGCGCACCGGTGGAAGACAGCATCATCATCGATACCCTCCCCCCCACTGACGCCTCGGTACTGATCAACAACGGCGCTGATCTGGTGAGCTCGGGTACGGTCGCGCTGGCTCTATCTGCGAGCGACGACGGTGCCGGCGTCAGCGACATGCAGGTGAGCAACGAACCGACCTTTGCCGACGCCACCTGGCAACCCCTCGCAACGAGTCTCGCATGGACCCTTTTCCCCGGTGACGGGGTACGCACCGTCTACGCGCGCTTTCGTGATGCCGCAGGTCACATGAGCGAAGAGATTGCGAGCGACAACATCGAGGTCGACAGCTCGGCCCCCATTGTCGGTGCCATTTGGTTTGCCGAAGGGGATCTCACCCAGAGCGCCAACGTTACACTGCTAGCTTCCGCCACCAACGCGAGGCAGATGCTCATCAGCATGAACGAATCATTCAGCGATCCGATCGTTCAAAACTATGCCACCAGCACATCGTTGTGGCTCACCACAACACCGGCCGAGGACGGCGAGTACACCGTGTGGGTGAAGTTCGTCGATGCCGCAGGCAATCAATCGGAGGCGACCTCCGCCAGCATCATTCTCGACACCACCGCCCCCACCCTGCCAACCTTGCTCGATGAATGGATCCTCACCAACCAGACGGCCGTTTTTGTCCCGTTCTCAACCCCCAGCACCGATGCCAATCCCGACGTCTACCTCGTCGCCCTCGCCAGTCAAAACCCCAACTGGGAGGCGGCGACCGAAGGCCGCGAAGACGGTCACGATGGGATCTGGGTCGATCTGCCCGATGCGGCGGACGCCACCATCGACCTCCTGCTCACCGCGCGGGACGCCGCTGGCAACTTGGCCCAAAATGGTCTCGGCGCGCTCGCCATGGCATCGTTCTCCGTCACCCTCGATCGCCAAGCCCCCGAAATCCATGATTACGACATTGTGTTCGTTCGCGAGGTGACTCTGGGGTACGAGTTCGAGGTTGTACTCGACCCCTACTCAGCCGTCAACACCTACAACGGCATCTGTGATCTGCAATGGGGTCTGGCATCGACCACCGAGAACACCGCACAGATCTTCCCGGTCACCGCAGACCTGCGGGTGTTGTTGCAGCCGATGACCACTTACCTCGGGCGCGTTAGCTGCCGAGATGAGGCGGGCAACCTGTGGTCGGGCCCCGACCGTCCCATCAAAACTGGCACCCTTGCGCCTTCGACCATCACCTCAAACACCACCTTGAGCTCCACCGGTGGTCATCCGATTTGGATCGATTCCACCCTGGTGTCCGATGGCGTCACCCTCACCCTCGCCGCCGGTGTCGTCCTGCGGGGCATTCCCACGCCCATAACCAGTTATCAATCGCAGATCTTAGGTGGAGACTTCGATATTGTCGCCATCGGAACGGTGGACGCGCCGATTCGAATCGAATCGGTTGTTGTGATGACCGACGGGATTGCCTGGGTGCAGCATGCAGAGCTATCCAGTTCTCCCTTGTTTGCTGGGGGCGGGGGGCTCTATGCCTATACCCTTTCCCTCGAGGACTCCATCATCACCGACGTCACCGTCGAGCCCGGACTCGACAGTCAAGCAGCCCCCGGCCCCTGTACCCTGCGCCGCAACGTCTTTCTCGGTCATGCCCTGGCGAATTTGCAGCGTTGCGAGAACGCCACCGCCGAGTACAACTATTTCGCCGATACCACCTACCCCCTCCAGGTCTCCCAGGCAACGGTGGTGCGATACAACACCCTGCACAGTGTCTTCGTGTCGCCCTGGTACATACCGGTGGGCGGAACCGTTGTTCTCGAAAACAACTATTGGGGGACCACCAACACCGTCGACATTCAGGACAACCGCATCGATCTCACCTACGCCCCGGGAGCGACCGTCGACTTTTTGCCGATTCTCACCTCGCCCCACGTCAATACGCCCACTCCCTGAGCTCGGGTTGAGGTTGTGTAGCTCGTGACCTTTCTCGCCGAAGATCGTCAACGCCTTGAGGCCTTTCGGCGCGGCGATGCTTGGGCCTTGACCGACGTCTACCGTCACTATGCCCCCTTTGTGTTTTCGCGCTTACGTGATGGATTTGCTATCGGTCGGCAAGGGTCGCAGGGCTTTTTTCCTGGCCTCAAGGATCTCGCCACCCGCGAGAACATGGCGCAGGAAATATTCGTCCGTGCCTTCACCGAAGCGGCCCGCACTCGCTACGATGGGCTGCGCCCCTACCGCAACTACCTCGGTACCATCCTGCGCAATCTGGTCATCGACGAGCTACGCAAACATCGAGAGTTTGTCGCCTGGGAGGAGTCTGAGGCTGAGGGAGATATGCCGGTCGGGGGATTGGAGCCGCCCGACGCCGCTTTGGATCGTCAGGAGCTACAAAAGGCGGTGCGGAATTTCGAGGCAACCCTCAATGATCGGGAGCGTCGCATTTTGACCTTACGCTTCCGCCAAGGGTGCTCATTGGAGTCAGTGGTCAAAGAGACCGGGCTCACCGATTATCGCGTCAAACAAACGGAGAAAGCGATTCGCAAACGGTTTTTGGCGTACATGCACAACCACGGTTTTCTCGAAGGCCACACCGATGGTGAAGTGATGCTCGGATTGGGCTGGTTCCTGTTGCTATGGGGAGGGTACGCGGCATGAAAGAAGCTCGAAAGCTCGACGCTCTCTTCGCGTCGCCCGGCGTAAGCTCAAGCGATCCTGCCCTCGCCCAGACCATCATCGACGACCCACGGGTACGCGCGGCCTATCGGCGGCGGGTCCTCGTTGAAGCGGCACTGTGTGATACCGGTGACGATGAACCGACTGCTTTTTCCTACGAACGGGTTGAGCGATTGGTGTTGGCTCTGAGCGTCGCTGCGCCGCGGCGGCGGTTGGGGATTCGTTGGGCCTTTCCCTCCTTGGCGGGCGCTGTGGCGGCAATGGCGCTTTGGGTATGGCTCGTTCCTGCCCAACATCGCATCGCTCTCGACCCCACGAGCCCATTGACACCCGTGTGGGGTCAAGAGGTTCGCCCGCGCGGAACCAAGGATCCGAGCTGGAACATCGGCATTCGCGTGTTGCGGGTGGAACAACCGGGCAAGGTTGACGACTCGGCGCTGGGAATGCCGTTGTCGATCGACGATACCATCACATTCTCCTACTCGGCGGTCGACGGGAGTCACCCCTATCTGACGTTGATCGGTCTGCAACCCAATGCACCACCCATCTGGTACTACCCGGACGTTTCCGACGATGGCAGCATTGCTATCAAGACTGGAGTTGTCGATGAGCCCTTCGGCGACGGCTTTGTCTTGCAGGCGAGCCATCACCCCGGCCCCTTTCAGATTGTCGCATTGTTCGGTCGAGCACCTCTCGACGGCTCAGCCCTCGAGAGGCTGAGCTTTGCCGAGCTGCCGGTCAACTCCCTCACCGAACAGCTCGGCTGGCCCGATGTGCGGGAGCACAGTCTTCTCCTCAACCTCCGCGAGGTATCCCAATGATGATGCATCTGGTGCTCGTGGCCCTGGCGGTGACGGCTGCCACGGACGGCACGGTGCCATCCACCGACGTCGACACCTGGGCGGTGATCATTGCCAACAACGAAAGCAACGATTCTTCCCTCGCGGATCTAGAGTTTGCCGACGACGACGGTGTTCGTTACGCCGAGCTCTTTGCCGCCCTCGGTGCCGAGGTTCGACTCCTTTCCGTCCTCGATCCCCAAACCCAACGCCGCTTCCCCAAGGCCACCCAGATCACCCACCCCCCTCGACGCAATGTCGTCTTTGCCGAGCTGGACGAGGTTTTTGCTGAGATTGCTGCTGCCGAGAAACGCGGCATGTCGACGCAATTCTACTTTGTTTACGCCGGCCACGGCGAGCTCGGCCCCAACCGGGAGGGGCGGTTGACCCTGCTCGACGGTGGTCTCTCTCGCACCGAGCTCTATCACCGGATCATCGCCCGCTCCCCTGCCTCGTGGAATCATCTGATCATCGATGCCTGTCATGCCTACTGGGTGGTCAACAAGCGTGGTGCCGGACGACAGGGAGATCACCGCGAGGCGGTGGAGTCCTTCTTCGCCGCCGAGCATCTCGACAGCTATCCGAACACCGGCGTCATTCTTGCTGCCTCCAGCGAATCGAAGACCCACGAGTGGAACCATTGGCAGTCGGGGATCTTCTCCCACGAGCTTCTCAGTGCCATGAGCGGCACCGCCGATATCGATCGAGACGGTGCCGTCAGCTACCTCGAGGCGGCCACCAGCGTGCAAGCGGCTAACGCGGCGATTGCCGACGCCAGTGTGCAACTCCGGGTATACGCCCGTCCGCCACCCGCGAGCATCGAAGCAACACTGCTGCCCTATGGGAAGTTGCTCGCACGCGCGACCCTGCTCTTTGAGCCCGGGGCAGGCGGTCGTGTTTCAGTCCGCGACGCCCGTGGGGTAGCAATTGCCGACGTCAACCGGGACGGCGAAGCGTTCTTTGAGCTTGCCTTGATTGGCGAGCCTCCCTTCGAAGTGTCCCGTGGCGATCGCGTCGCCACGTTGGATGCGGGGCAAAACCGCATGCACGATCTCGTTTTCACCGCAGCAGCGACCACGGCCCGGAGCGGCCTCGATGCCTCCTATCGCCAGCACTTGTACGCAACCGCCTTCGGCCCGAGCTTCTATGAAGGTGCGTTAGCGTTCGCGGGTCCTTGGAGTGATCGCTGGAGTGGTTGGCTCGGCTGGGCACCGGCCCCGGAACAGATTGAGACACGCATCGAGACGGGGGACTGGCGGCCATGGGCGGGCTGGGCAGCGGTGGTGGCGGCCACGGGCAGTGGCATCGTGGCGCTGGTCTCAACTGTTGAGGCAAATCGGTTGCATCGCGACTACGAGGCCACGACAGATCCCCAGGAGGCCCGCGAGCTGCGCCGCACGGTCGAGAGCTTGGATCTAAGAGCCAACGTTCTCTACGGCGTCGCCGGTGGGTTGGCGTTGGCCGGTGGTGCGCTGTTGCTGTGGTCGTGGCTCGACGAGCCGGCGGCAGTCACCGTCATGCCCCAGGCCGATGGTGTGGCGATGGGTTTGCGATTCGAGTTTTGATCTGATTCGGAGATTCGGACCGGCCTTGGCTTCGAGGGTTGGGATGTATGGTCTGGAAGTGGTGGACCTAATGCTGAATCAAATCTATTCATTATTCCAGAATCCAAAATCGATGTGCTCAACACACCTGCTTGGATTACTGGTGGGTGGCCACACGTAGCATCAAGTCTTCTAGCTGGGTAATATCCACCACGCCGTCAAGAATACCGAGCAATCGCTGGACCATCGCTAGGTGGTAACGAGGCCCGCTGCATGGCGATCTTCGGGGATCCAAGTCTTCCTGGTGGGATTGTTCTTCGGTCAACATGATACCGAGGGTTAGCACACCGGCTGGGCTCATGTTATCGCGAGGTGTGTCATAGGGACCAAGCGTGTCGAGATCCAAGACACAACGAGGATTGCTGTTGCGGAGATCGGTAGGCCATCCGCCCCCAGATGCAGAGCTTCCAAGTTTGGCGTTCCACAGGGCACGAAGGAATAGACCGTTCTTTATGGCTGTACCTTCAGCAATGGTGCGAGCCGCAGCCAGAGAGGCGGCTCGTGCATCGCCGTTTTGGGTCAATATTGTGTCTTTGGTAAGATCGTAGACACGAATGCGGCCAGACTTCTCGTCATGACGCAAAGTCCAGCCATAGTCATTAAAGAAGCGTTCCCACCAACCTATCGTGACCGTGGCCTCGGCCCAAGTGTATTTCGTATCCCAATTTAGAGCCGGAGCCGCGAGGGTTTCCACCCGTTGGTTCATGATATCCATGCTGCCAAGCCGCAAGGCCGGGTGAGCAGAGGCATACAGCTGCACCGTGAAAGGTTCCGTCTCATTGTCGAACGTGGTCGGTTTTGTATCAAAGACGGCGCAATATTTCTCAGCGGGTATCCACACAAGGCCAGGGAATTCCTGGGCAAGCTTGGTGTCCACCTTGAATGGCCGAGGAACAATCTGAGCCAAAGCCTGTTTTGCCTTTTCGGTAAGTGGCGCTACTGGGATTGCCTCAATCTCCAGAGTGAGAACCTTGTGAGGTATAATTTCTTCGGTTAACGAATGCTTGCGGAGCAGTGGACGAAGTTCGGCGTCATCAAGCGCGGCCTGCAATGATTTTGCGAGCCTTTGGTAGTTTTCACCAACATTGTTGCTGGCCTGGGTTTTGGTGAGCGCCCCTTTGTACTCATGGAATGGCTTCTTGGTTTCGCGGTCACGAAAGACGACGACCTGTACCTCGCAATTCTTGCTGCCTTTGGGAAGACGAAATCTGTGCGGCATGCACAACCCGGTCCCCTTGGCCATGAAAGACCCTTGCCCGGGTAGATCCACACCTAGGCAACGGTTATGTTGAGGGTTTGTGCCGGAAACCAAAGGATTGCGGAACAATGCGTACAATTTTCCATCATGAGCACGCGTTAGCATGCCGACCTGAACATAATGGTCAATCAGGGCACGGGCCTCTGGATCGTCAGGCTCACGGACAGGCACTCGGGTTGCAGCGAACGCGTTGGGCGAATTGAGGGCGAGAGCCACGCACTCAGCCGCTTTCCTTCTTGCTTCCTCCGCAGATAGACCGACAGTCCCCGCGAGAATTGCGGGCATCAGGGTCGTGGATGGAAGATTGCTGGCATCTAGGACATACTCTAGAGCGGTGACATCCTGGAATGAGAGACCCCCAATCCTGGCGTTGAGTCTCTCTGACAAGGCCTTCTGGGTCAAAGCGACCGTTGACCCGGCCTCAGCGCCGGTAGCTATGACACCACCGCCCTCGGGACCGCAAACTCCCTTCTTGGTCTTGGGCTCAACAACCACTGCGGCCAGCTCCACGACCCGAGCCTTCTTGACCCGAGCCTTCTCCCCATGAGCGTCTATTGGCAGCTTCGGAACTTGGAGGAACTGGCCAACGCCGATCCTCTTTGACGTCTCAGCAAGCCACGCGTTGATAATCCCGTCGGGGTCGGCAGCGTTGGCCAGTTTCACGTCCAACGCCGGCAACTCTTGTTCAAAGGCCTTGAGCTGCGGGAACTTCTCATACAGGAAGAGTCTGCACTTGTCTTCGAATCGGCCCTTGGAATTGACATACCGCTCGCTGCCGGTCATCCATTCGAGCGCGTCGCAATAGGTGCCGATCCGGTTACCGTTCTTGCGCTGCGGCTTGGTAAACGAACGGCCTGTCGTTATAGAAACCACATCCCTCAGCGAAATCTGCTTGGTGGGGCCAACCTCTTGGCCTTGATCGACGATCCCTTTTCTGCGTATCTTGACTTTTGCACAGTATTGGATTGCCATGCTGCGCTCCTATCACACACAGTTAGAGTCTGTATACCACGTGCGGCCCCCACCCGCATGCGCTATGACGAGTACCTGCGCAAGGGCTATGGCATCGGCAGCGGTGCCGTCGAGAGCTCTCACAAGCAGGTCGTGCACGCGAGATTGCGGCAAGCCGGCATGCGCTGGAGCGAAGCCGGAGCGCGACGTCTGCTGGCGCTCCGGGTCCTCTTGCTCAATCACTCTTGGGGGCAACTGGACCGCATGGTCATGGCTCGCGTCGCCTGAATGCGTTGCATCACACTCCGGTATCGGCGAGCTTGGTCAGCGTGAGCAAAGCCAAGATCCCCACTGACCTGCGCCAGCGCCTCGAAGAGGCACGGCTCGATTCTTTGGCGCTGGTTCGCGCCATTGACCGCCTCGACCTCAGCGCCGTCGAACTCCCTCAACAGCTCCTTCACGAACTCTTTGAACTCGACGCGGACTTCGCCGAGGCTCTCTGGGCGTTGGGTCAGCCACCGAACGCACTCGACTATCGCGCGATGGTGCGCGACACCCTCGCCTCGCTCAAACGTCGTCCAGAGGTTCTTGAGGAATTTCTCGCTCGATTGCCTGCACGAGCAATCCAGCCGCTTGCTGCGTATCGGGCTGCCATTCGCGCCGCACTCGCTCGTGCCGACGCCTACTACGAGATACCCGGACACGAGGAGCACTGACCTACGTCAACTCAAACCCG
>Ga0208968_1001553_pt1 | contig 12259 bp, 7 predicted proteins | sample RifOxyA3_FD_184031 | JGI IMG/M metagenome (GOLD analysis project Ga0208968, IMG submission 184031) | Groundwater microbial communities from Rifle, Colorado - Rifle Oxygen_injection A3 (SPAdes) | ecosystem: Environmental > Aquatic > Deep subsurface > Groundwater | place: Rifle, Colorado, United...
CCTTTGTTCAGACCGGGTCTGAAGTTGAAGTATTGCAAATTCTCGTTAAATGACAATCCTGATGTTCCCCCACCGTAAGATGGCCCGATATTGTTCCAGGCCCAACTCTCAGGAACAATTTCCGGTTCAAAAAAGCGGTCATCGGCTACAAGATTCCCGTTTATACGTTTGATTCCGTTTGCAACAACTGCCTCTTTCCATTTTGCAAACAGGGTAACGACCGGGGTAGCCAGGGTGTCCATTGAACCCAAGGTCGGATCTGCACCACCTATAATGTACAGATTACCATAAAGAACCCCATCTTTTATGTAACCGTCGTGGGCAAGCCGGGTCGAAAAGCGGTAATCTTTCCCAAGAACGGTAAGAGCCATTCCTGTACTGATTGTTTTCATTGTTGATGCCGTCAGCAACGGCATGTCCGGGTTCCAAGAGGCAATTATCTTCCCTTTTGAATCAGTAACCATTATACCAACTACTGCGTCGGTAAAAAGAGTGTCTCGCTTAAGAGACTCGATATACTTCTGAATGTTGTTGTTTTGAGCACTGAGTGAACTTCCAAAAAGAAAGCACATGAAAATTGTCAGGAAAGTGGCAGTCTGTTTCATTTTTAATGAGTTTAGTTATTTGAGCAAAAGTACAAAAAATATAATCTCTTTGTAAAATTATAATTACATTTGCGGGTTAATAAATCAGGTTAATTCGTAAAGACAATGAGTAGTTTCAGAAAAAGGGCATTAGATGAGTTTTCGGGCCATAAGGCCGAAAGATTTTACCTTGAAAGCGCACCTGTTTCTCAATACTTTGGTCAGAATGTCTTTGATGTAGAGAAGATGCGCCGATACCTATCGGCTGAAGCCTTTGATGCAGTTCAACTGGCAGTTAATGACGGAGTTAAGATAGACAGAGGAGTTGCAAACCAGATTGCTTCAGGAATGAAAGCGCTTGGATTAATGAAAGGTGATGTGAAAGAAGCGGTTGCTGCCGAAGCCCATGCTTTGTTTATGCCACATGGATTGGGGCACATGCTTGGCTTGGACGTTCACGACATGGAAGATTTGGGCCAGATTTACGTGGGTTACGACCATGAAACCCGTCCGGTTGATCAGTTCGGAACGGCTTATTTGCGCATGGGCCGGAAACTGCGACCTGGCTTTGTGATTACCAACGAACCCGGAATTTACTTTATTCCGGCTTTGATAGAAAAGTGGAAAGCTGAAAAAATCAATGCTGATTTCATCAATTTCGACCGCCTCGAAAGTTACCTTGACTTTGGGGGAATCCGTCTGGAAGATGATATTTTGGTTACTGATGCCAATTGTGAAATTATTGGCGACCGAATTCCAATTACTCCGGATGAGGTGGAAGATTTGATGAGATAAATCGGTAAGAGATTATTGAAAATGGCCTGAATTTCCCCAATTCAGGCCATTTTTATTCCGGGCGCTATCACTCGTGTATCATTTCCGGCACCAAAATACGATTGTAAAAATAATCCAATTCATTCCTGATTTCGTCGCGGATATCACGATAGATATCAATGACTTGTTCGTTGGAGCAATATGCTTTTTTCGGGTCTTCGAAACCCAAATGAATTTTATGTCTGGAAGGAATATTTACTGAAGCGATTTTATCCTTTGTTCCATCACAGAGCGTAATGAGGTAATCCATGTTCACGCCTTCGAATTCAGCATAACTTTTTGGTTTTTTTGTACTGATATCAAATCCAATCTCGCCCATCACTGCAATAGCCATCGGATCAGTTTCTGTATCAGGATTTAACCCGGCTGAAAGCACTTCCAGCGATTTATCCATTTTCTGAAGAAAAGCTTCGGCCATTAAACTCCGGCATGAATTGCCTCCGGTGCAAAGGATTAGTATCTTCATTTGAACTTGATTTATTATTCGACATCAATTTACGTCTTTTAAAACTTCTAAAAAAGATAAAATGCTATCCTTTATCTTGATTATTAATTATTTAAGTCTGTTATTGAGCAGGTTTTAATACTTCTAAAATAAATGTGAGATGGGGCCACTCCGCAATATGCCCGAATTCCACACAGCTTTTGATATAAAAGAAGGCAATTACATGTTCCTGAATGAAAGTGACCGTGCAGTGATTTGGTAGGAGAAAGTGTATTACTGAGCTTTCTGAAAAGAAAACTTGTCAGGAAACTGGTTTAAAATATTTCCAGTACGACAGAATGTGGTATTTATACCATTTGGGATCACTCAGGCGAAACCACAGACCTGCACGTATATCTTTCCTGTAAATCGACTGAAAAGGCAGGGTAACATATCTGGACAGCCGCCAAAAGATGTAAATTATCGATTTGTAGGCAGAGTGGAAATGACCTGGATGCGTAAGAAAAAAGTTAAACCACTTCATAAAGCACCTTACTCTTATATTGTTATCGTATTCAATACCTGTCGGTGTGCCAAATACCATTGATGCTGTAGCCAACCATGCATTTGTTTTATTGGGAAATCCGGGATATTCGTTTAAAACCGTTTGGGGATTTTCAAGCGCCGATAAAAGTAGCAGGTCGTACATTTGCCTTAAATTTATATCGCCCTTTAAATAAGCTTCGTCGTTCACCTGCGTATTTAACGCGTTATGGATAATCAGGTGTTTGTAAGATGGGACATATACTTCCCCCTGTACCATTATTTTTTGTTTGTCCCTGATTATTATGGATGATGGAAATTTTTTATCGTGAGGGGGAACAATTACCTGTCGGTGTACTTCTACGGCTGCGGGGTAATTGAAGTTGGTCAGGCGCGGGTAGTGTTCTCGCCGTTGGTAATGCCTGATGCGTGGAATACGGCCTACCAATCGTCTTCATCCTGTTTGTATATTTTCTGTAGTACTTGCATCGAAAACTTTCCCGAAAGAAAATGAATGTCAGCCCGATCCCAGGTACCTGCCAGTTCTCCATCGACCCAAAGGGAATACTCGTTGTTGAATTTCATCACCTCAAAATGATGATCAGGGTTTGGTATCATTGGCACTTCAAGATATTCGAATTTGGGATGAATCAATAGTTCTATTTCTTCTGTTTCATATTCAACGAAGAATGAGATCCCATAAATAGTGTAGTATCTTTTTGAAGCTGTAATTGACTGGTTGGATTGGATTGAATTCTTGTTTTCCAATTGTTTTTCCGGCAATATTTCGGGTTGCAGATATTCATTCAATAGCTGTTGTATCTCATTTACAAACGCTTCTGCTCGTTCGGATGTTATATTAAATTCGTCAGTACAAAAATGGATGATCGAATGAATGTTTTCTCTTTTTGCAATCAGTTGGATTACCTTACCTGTAAATTCTTCGGCAAGGATGTATTTATTGGTATCCGCCAGCCAAAGAATAGCTTTCCCGTCAAAAGGCCAGGATAAAATGGTTTTTTCGGTGTGTCTGGCAATACTTTCTTTCATCATTTGGAGATTTCACCCCCTCGATGGTAACGCTGGCCAGTCTAAGGCAGTATGGAAAACTAATCGGCGTTATTTCCTACGTTGCCGTGTTTAAAGACTGGATTAATGCCTAATAAGAATTTTTTCTGTTGCATAAAGATTTTTACCTGTTAGTTTCAGGAAATAGATTCCATCATCAAGATTTGAAATATTGATTTTTGTATTTAGCGTATTTATAGTTGCTGAATAAACTGATTGTCCCATTATATTATATATTGCGGCTTCCAACTTCGCGATATTTTGATTCTTTATATCTATTGTGATAAAATCGTTTGCCGGATTTGGATATATCTCAAACATTCCTGAATACTTAATATCATCCAGACCAGTATACGGATGCCCGAAAGAATTATTTACTTCATAGGTTATACACCATGGTTTATGTTTTTCATATCCTTTTGGTACCCACCAGTTAATTTTACCATCTGTAGGCTTTATCCAGTAAACAATTGCGCTAAAATAAGCAGTATCTCCTTTTAAGCCATTGAAAGGGCACTCTGTATTAACAGATATATTTCTGCTGTTGCTTATTGTTGTTGAACCTTCATGTTTAGAAGTTGTACCTATATGCGATTCAAAATTAAAAACATTTGTAGAAACTTCTACAAATTCACCATAACCCACATCTACTGAGACTGATATTCCAAATCCTTTATAGAATTCCTCGCTGGTTGATTTTGTAACCGAGTTGTCGGTTTCAAATCCGGCAGTTGTTTTAGTTCCGCCTGTCCATGAATAATTTGCCGAATAAATCTTTGTATAGCTTTCAAGGTCAACATCCCTGTTCTTATAAGAGTCTAAGCGTTTAGGATCAGGAGCATGCGCCACTGTGTCTAAATAATATGGAACATAATCTATAAATCTATCGCTGATTTCTAATGAGTAAACATTATCCACTATGTTGTTGTTTGCATCTGTAAGCTGGAATTTTTTCCTTGTTATAATTGGTCTGAGGAATACTAAATATCCTCTATTCCTGCCTTCAACCGGGAATACTGTCCTGCTTTCATAAGATTTAGATGAATATTCTGTTTGTGTAGCGGATTCAGCATGATGTTCGAAATCGCCACCCAAACCTTCATATCTGAAAGATACATCCCAGCTTTTGTCAACTGATACTGTCTTTTCATTATTCTGACCGGATGAAGAACCAAATTCGAGGAAAGAAGGATAGCTTTGAATTTTAATAAGCTCACCTAAATCATCACCATTTAAAACATAAGGAGGTGGTCCTTCTATTACGCCAAGAAGCTGGCTGATTTTGTCATCCGGATTTGTATCAACCACGTCTGCTTCCGGTATGTAGGTCATTTTATCTGAATTCCAGGTGAAAAAATCAATATTAAAACTGTGACTGTAAGCAGTACTATCTGCCCTGTTCACTGTCATAACAATTTTTTGTCCCAAAGTTTCTCCGGCAGAACCGGTTGTCTGGTAATAAGGGAAAGCATAAGGCATAAACTGAGACAAATCGCCTATAGCAAATTCGGTATTGCAATCAGCAGCGCAGGTTTTAATTATTTCAGGTGCATATGCGTATTGATTATCAATAGAGTATTCTATTCTGCCGATTGTATTTGCACAGCCTGAACCATTATCAGTTTCAGAACTATAAAAAATTTGTAAAATATTGCCACTATTCGTATCCCCTTCAACTGAGCCTGCAACCACAGATACATTCCTGGCTCCGTTTACGCTGATATATTTTTCATCTGCAACTTTATTCCTGTAAAATCTGAGAAGATGGATGCCTGCTTTCTGAGCATCAGGGTAGGCAATAAAGATAACCTCCTTGCCTGTTTTATCCCTTGATTTACATGCAGAAAGATTGCCATAATCAGAGCTTAAGCCGGTTTTTAATGTTTTGAAAGCATTATAGTTTTTCCCGTCAACTGACCACTCAGATTTAAGTGCGCCACCTGTAACATAGAAGAAATACAGGGTATCGTTTAATACTGCCATTGCGGGCATAGTATTGAGTTCATAAAGCCGTTTAGCCGTTGGAATGTCCGGCAATTCTCCTTTGCTATCTGAAATATGATAATAAACATAATTATTATCATAACCCGCAAAAATTAATTTATTTTTATAGATAACACAGCAACCGGGACCTTCAGTTAAATAACTGGTGCCGATTTTATGAGCTCTCCAATCCATTTCAACCTGGTTTGAACTGTTAATATTACCATAGTTCAGCATTATCCCGTAATCTTGGGTATTTTTATAGAACTGGTAAATTTTGTTATTGAAATATATTCCGATTGTTTTGTTAGAGCTAAAATAAAATTTATCATATCCTGAAGTTTGGGTTGTAGATTTTGCATATACTGATTTATGAGGATATCCATAAGATGTAATATTAAAAGGCTTAGCTGTTATGTGATTTTTTGAATCATTAACATCTAAATGATTATTGCGTAAAACAGTTTCATCGCATTTGAAATATTCCTGGAGGTAATCCCAATCCGGATGCTTATCGGTAAGAGGTTTTCTCATCCAGCTATGAATATCAGACTGCAAAACAGATGTGCTCCATATACGGATTTCATCAATAACTCCGGTGAAATAGCCAAACTGTGTGTCAGGGCTTGCGCCAATATAATTATTATAAGTTGATGGTAAACTATGGTAGGAAGAATTTCCGACATTTCCCTTGTTATCGAAATTACCGTTTAACAAAATAGATATGCTATAACCATCATACGCTGCCGCTATATGATACCATGTATTTGATTTTAAAAGAGTTTTTGATTTTTGTTTTAACCATGTTCCTCCTGCTTTTACCCAGTATTCGATATAATAAGAGCCGGCCGATTCGGTAACAAGCAAGTTGTAATCATTACCATTCGAATAAATCGCACGTTTTTTCCCTGTAAAATCATCAATTTTAATCCAGGCTTCAATAGTCTGCCTACTTAAATAAATTGGGTGTACAGAGTCGCATTTTACGTATGAATTGACCCCTGAAAAACTCCAGGCTCTCACCGAACCTTGTGAGTAGCTTAATTGAGCGCTCAGCATTAAAATCATAAGCATTAAAAATGCAATTGCAAAAAAAATCTTTTTATTATTCATGATAGTAATTATTAATAATTAATAGAATAAACGCATCAAATTTTTAATAAATACAGTCCATCATCACACTGGTCCTGGTTTTGGGTGATCCAGTAAAGGTTCTGCCAGGTTGCAATCTGGTATGGGTTTCCGCTCGAACCATCGCCAATAGCAGGTGGTATAGCTGTCTATGCCTTTAGTCCGGCACTGAAAAGCATAATTAGCGATAAAAAAAGTAATGATTTTTTCATTAAGACCTCCTTTTTTTATAATTGTTAGTTTTATAAGGTTTTTATTATCAAATAATTAGTTGTCAAGGAAACGAAAGTCGCGCAACACATTTTGCTCAAAGAGGCAGCTTACCAACCGGCCTTTTAGTTCCTCCATCAAATCAGGGGATAAGGCACGCATAATCTTATCGATGGTATCGGGGTGCGGCAACCGTAACTTAAAATGCCGGTAATAGTTTTTTGCAAAAACAGCAACGTCACGGTCATGAAAAAGCCCAAGTTACTCATTAACAACCCCTCATATTAACTATCCGAAATTGCGGATTAATTGTGATAAAGGCATGAGTTCAATAACTCATTTTTGGGGCCAGGCAAATTTTTGTAATTGAGTGGATTTAATGGGATTTTTGTAAGAGCGGGTTAGAGTAAATCTTTATTGTCGATAGCAAATTTGATCAAGCCGTTGCTTCCGTTTATTCCAAGTTTTATAGAAATATTTGTGCGGTGATTGCCGGCAGTGCGGGGGCTGATATTCAGAACTTCAGCAATTTCTTTATTTGTTTTCCAACCGGAAATGAGTTTTAAAACTTCTCTTTCCGAATGAGTAAGTGAATTAATCTCGGCAACAATCATTTTAAATTCATCACTGTCTCTTTTATCGGAATAAATAATATTAGAGATACCTTTACTTACAAATTGTTTCCCTTTATAAACGAGATTGATAGCATTAACGATATCGATCATCGCGTCGTTCTTTAAAATGTATCCTTTAGCACCCTTTGAAATGGATGAATAAAAATAGTTTGCATTCTTAAACATGGTTAGCAGTATAACTTTAGTTGGAAGATTTCGTTCGATTATCTCATCCAGTACCTGCAGCCCTGTTTTCCCTGGCATTCTGATATCAAGAATGGCAAGATCGGGATTGAGTTTTTCAATCAATTCAAGCGCGGTATTTCCGTTCTCGGCTTCGGCAACAATTTTAAACGATTTTTCCGATTCAATAATCTGTTTGAGCCCGTATCTGAAAACCGGATGATCATCGGCAATAATTATTTCTATTTGTTTAATCATGGTTTTACTTGTTAAGTTTAATTGCGATTTTTACGGAAGTACCATGATTAATTTTCGAATCAATCATAACTTCACCATTAATAAGCTGAGCTCTTTCATGCATACTTGTAATTCCAAAATGAGGACGTCCGGGCAGTTCGGAATTCATTGCCCCGTGATTGTATCCTTTTCCGTCATCCATTATTTCACAAATAATTTTATCCGGTTGATTAATGATTTCAACCGAAGCATTAACGGCTTGAGAATGTTTGATAATATTGTTAACTGCTTCTTGTATAATCCTAAAAAAATTTATTTCGTGTTCCTTATTTAGTTTGTTATCGATGTTTTCGATATGAACAGAAAAATTAATTCTCGTCGAATCCGAAATCCTTTCCATCATCGATTCAACCGCGAGTGTAAGTCCAAGCTGAGCAAGTTCCTGCGGGTGAAGATTGTGAGAGATATTGCTTATCTGATCGCTCAATCCATCCAATGATTCCGAAGCTGAACGAAAAGATTCCATCGATTTTTCCAACTCGTGTGAAAAAAGTCCCATTTTTATTTTATTGTTGGCAATGATAACCGATTGCCCGATATCATCGTGCAGTTCGCCGGCAATTCTTTCTCTTTCTTCCTCTTGCTTGTCGATAAGAGCTTTAGAAAATTCAATTTGCCGGTTTCTTTCATTCTCAAGATTTCTAACGCGTTTACGATAAGCCAGAAGGATTATCACACCAATGATAAAACATGATGCCGTCCTAAACCACCATGTTTGCCAATACGGTGGAGATATTGATATACTCAAAGTGTGGTAATTTTCGTTCCAGATTCCGTCGTTGTTGGCAGATTTGTATTTAAATATATAATTACCCGGATTCAACCCTGTTAAAGAAACAAAACGTCTTTTCGCGTCGATGTAATTCCAGGTAGTATCGAGTCCCTCTATTTTATACGCAAACATATTCAGTTGAGGATAGGAGAAATTGAATGAAGTGAGCTCGAAAGAAAAAACATAATCTTTATAACTCAAATCCAAATGATCTGTAAACGGAATAGATTTATCGAGCCTGGTTTCCTTATTGAATTTTAGGAACTTAACAATAGCAAAATCCGGAATATAGGAATTGTAAACGGTGCTCTCGGGTTTGAAATATGTAAGCCCTTTAATCCCGCCGAAAAAAAACATTCCATTTTTGTTTTTGAAGTGAGCTGCAAAATTGAATTCATTATTTTGCAAACCATATGATGCATCGAAATTTTCAAAAGTGTTTTGTGAAGGATCATACTTTGAAATCCCGTGATTTGAACTCATCCAAAACATTCCGCGCTTATCCTGATAGACCGCATAAATGCAATCATCCTTAAGTCCGTCTTCCCTGGTGTAGCATGTTAATGTATTCCGATCAGGATTGTATTTGTTTAATCCTGCAGTAGTGCCAATCCAGATATTTCTCTGTTCATCCTCGTTAATGAACAAAATTGAATTACATATGAGCGAATTTTCATCAACAGGATTGTTCTGCAATCGAAAGTAATTTTTAGTGGAGGGGTTCAACACAATAATTCCTTTGTATTTTGTCCCAATCCAAATTCTTTCCTCATCATCTTCAAATAAGCATGTGTATTCAGTACTGCTTGTTTCGCCCGGGTTATTGTCTGTGAATTCAAATCGTTCGGGTTTTATTTTATTATTTGCAAATTTTAGTATTTCCGAATTGGTAGCTACCCAAACATTATTATTGCTGTCGTTTAATATATCCGTAAACTTGTCCCCCCTAATTAAACCTTTGTATTCCGGCATCAAGTCTATCCTAACGGATTTGTTTTTTTTCTTATCGTATTTGAACAGACCATAAAATTCCGTACCAATCCAGAGTATATTTTTATTAAGGGGATCAACGTTAATAGAGTAAATATTTTTGTGATCCAGAACTTCTATATTCTCGACAGTCAAATTTTGAGGTGATATTCCGGAATAATTCGATTTAAACTTACGAATAACATTAAGACTGCTATACCCTCCGATCCATAAATCACCATCAGGATCTTCGTAAACTGCCCTAACACTTCTAATTTTAAGTCTTTTTTCCTTTCCTGGATCGTATAGGATACTTTTGAAATTTTTCCTTTGCGGAACAAGTTTATAGAGACCAAAACCACTGGTTCCAAGCCATAAAACTCCGTCCCTTGTTTTTGTGAAAGAATTAATAAAAAAAGTATGAGGGTAATTAAATCTATGGTCGATCAAATCGGTATTGTGCATTTTTTCCAAATCAATTATGCTGATATCGGTATCGTTTATGATAAATAGAGTACTGTCCGAAGATTGCGAAAAGAAATTATTGACTGAATGAACAAGACCAGAACTACGAAGGTTGTACAGCTTCATAGTGGATTTTTCAATCTTTAAAAATACATTCCACGAACCAGTGATGAATACATTACCTTTCCCATCATCATAAATTGATTTAACAATTTGGTCCGGAATAAAATCGGGATAATTAACCGGACTAAAATGAACAAATATATTTCCGGTAGGGCTAAAATAACTTAAACCGTCTGTGTCATAACCTAGCCATATTCCCTCATCCTTATCGGGACGAACAAGCCTGACATTATTATGCAGGAGACCAGGAGCGTTATTTTTTTTACTGTAATATCTTGAAAATGTATTTAAAAGAGGGTTCAGGAGATTAAGTCCATCAGCAGTTCCTATCCATAGTTTATGGTTTACGTCTTCACAGACAGAGTTAACAATGTTATTACTAAGTGAAAGTGAGTCATTGGATTTATTCGTGAAGTTAGTAAATTTAGCCGATACGGGATCATACCGGCTTAGACCGTTTCCAGTGCCGAACCAAAGAATACCTTTACTATCCTCAAAAATGCAGTTGACGTAATTATCAATTATTGAATTCGAATCGCGTCTGCTATGGAAGAAAATCTCTACGTTATAACCATCATATCTGTTCAGTCCGTTCTTTGTAGCGATCCACAGAAACCCGGTTTTATCCTGGTGAAGGTCGGTTATAAAATTCTGTGACAGTTCGTTTTCACTGCCGAAATTTACAAAAGAATATTCATTGACGTTTTGTGAAAAAGTCTGTTCTGCAAAGACTAAATAAAAAATAAACAGCAATAAACTGTAAAAACGACAATTTATATAATGTGTAAAACCCTTCATCAATTGGATAATAATTGGATAACAATTGGAAATATATGAAAATGATTCTAAAAGCGAAAGGATAAACCTTATTTATTTTCAGGTTTACATTTTGTGGGGACGCTCCAAGTAGCGGATTACTTACCCTGTAAGAATGATTATTTGATTAAGTCAATTGAGTGCAATGTTATTTTTTTTTGCTTTTGCGAAGAAACAATAAGGCTCCCCCAAAAACCAACAATACTGTGGCAAAACTACCTATGGGTACGGGATTCCCGGTGGGCGAAGTTGGTGGCAATGGTTGTGCCATGGCTGTGGTTCCCATTAATAAGAATGTGATGGAAAGAGGTATAACCCACCAGACCCTTAAATGGGACTTTTTAGTTTCTGCTATATTGTTGCTGACCCCTAAATCCCCTTCTATGTTGTAATCCAATTTTTTTCACTAATTATTTTTCTCTATTTCAGTTAGTTATCTTCTGGAACACCTAAACCTTTGGGCAATACTGAGCCTGAAGGGTTTCCCCTCTTGTTTTAATTATGCTGGGAATCAGCCCAGCATAATTTCTAAACCTTCGGTGTAAAACTTCACCTTCGGGTTCCCCTCTTTTGTATCAAATCCGGTCTATAAAAACACCCTTCTATCAACGGACATAACTTAGTTAGCCGCATTTCTGTGTTCAATTTATTATGGATAAGAGCTGGGGCCTAAAGGAAACGGACACCTTAAACAGAGCCGCAAGGGACGGAAAACAGTCTCTTTATCTTTGAAGTGTTTCTATTCCCGGTTTTGATCTTATATGACTGAATGTAAATATTCTGTTTCATTTTTCATTACATATCTAATACGATTTAATATTTTTTTTGCGATCCTGATGATTGCTTCGTGGGGCTGCATCCTTTTGCACAGTTCGTTAAAACTATATGCCAACGATGGGTCTATGCGGGAGGCTATCCACGCCGATTCCACAATATTGCTCCTTAAAAACCGGTTAGACCGGGGAGTGATTTTCCCCACTTTTTCTTTATCCCCCGAAGATTTTGTGGTAGATACCAGACCAACAAAAGATCAATATTGATTTTATCAATTTTGACCGTCTGGAAAGTTATCTCGACTTTGGAGGAATCCGCCTTGAGGATGATATTCTTGTTACAGAAAAAGGCAGTGAAATTATTGGAGATCGAATTCCTGTAACTCCTGATGAAGTAGAGGATATAATGAGATAATCATTTTCACTGCTTAACTTTATTATTTCCTATCCAAAGGAGAAATTATCTTCGT